>OHJP01000726.1_pt1 | contig 16240 bp, 7 predicted proteins | sample 1568591 | NCBI WGS metagenome assembly OHJP01 (sample SAMEA3879567, study PRJEB24766) | human gut metagenome | biome: human-associated habitat; feature: feces | place: USA | collected 1985/1987
CCAACACCCCCAGCAAAGCCTCCTGTTCACGAATACTCAATTCAACTTTTGCCAGCAGCTTTTCTGCTTCCTGCGGGCTGTAGGCACGCTTATGCCTGCCGGAACTTTTTACAGTACTGCTTATCGGCTCAGGCGCAGCCTTCCTCTGCACCGGGGCGCTGCTCGGCACGGCAGCCTGCAGCAGCCGTCTTTTAGCCTTTTCTTCTAAATAAAAATCATAATTGCCTTTATAATCACAGACCCGGTGATCTTCCAGTTCCCAGATCCTGTCAGCGATCTCGTTGATAAAATAACGGTCATGGCTGACCACCAGCACCGTTCCGTCAAAAGCAGTCAAAGCAGCTTCCACAGTCTCCCGCGCCATAATATCAAGATGGTTGGTCGGCTCGTCCAGCACCAGGCAGTTTGCCCCGTCCAGCACCAGCTTCAGCAATACCAGACGTGCCTTCTGGCCGCCTGACAAAGTGCCGATCTCTTTAAAAACGTCGTCGCCGTGAAACAGCATCCCGCCAAGCAGTGAACGCGTACGTTCCTCAGTAAAGCCATATTCCACCAAAAAATTATCCAGCAGCGTCTGTTTGGGAGCAAGCCTTTCATAGCTCTGCGAAAAATACCCCACCTTCACACGATTGCCGATCTGCGCTGTTCCCTTCAGCGGCGGCAGCTCGCCTAAAACAGTTTTCAGCAATGTCGTTTTACCGGTGCCGTTAGGCCCCAGCAAGCCAACCTTTTCACCCTTACGCAGCACCAAATCTATATCATGCAGCAGTACATTATCGCCATAACCAACAGAAAGGTTATCCAAAATCAGCACCCGTTCAGCAGACTCCGGCGCAGGCGGCAGGCGCAGGGCAAATTCCTCATGCTGCACAGGCGCGTCCATCCGCTCCAGACGATCCAGCTGAGATTGGCGTCCACGCGCCATCTTACTTTTGATGCCCGCTTTAAAACGACGGATATAGGCTTCCGTCCGTGCGATATAATCCTGCTGCGAAGCATAAGCAGCTTCCAGTGTTGCAGTCTGGAGCTCTTTCTGCACCAGATATTTGCTGTAATTGCCTTTGAAGGAAGTCAGATGCCCGCCTTCCATTTCCAGTATCCGTGTAGCGATATTATCAAGAAACGCACGGTCATGACTGACTGCCAATAGCCCGCCCTTAAATTCCTGCAGATACTTCTCCAGCCACTCAGTCATAGCAATATCCAGATGATTTGTAGGCTCATCCAAAATCAGAAAATCAGGCTGCCGCACCAGGGCCGCCGCCAGCATCATCCTGGTTTTCTGTCCGCCGGAAAAGTGCTCCGCCGTCTTATCCCAGACCGCTTCTTCAAAACCCAGGCCAATCAAGACTCTTTTAATAAACGCTTCATAATTATATCCGTCGACATGTTCGTAACGTTTGGTCACACGGGCGTATTCCTCTAAAACCCCGTCCAGCTCCGCACCCGGTTCCAGCTGGGCAGAACGTGCTTCCAAAGCCGCCAGTTCTTCACGCATCGTAACTATCTCCGGGCAGGAGCGCAGCATAAACTGCCACAAACTGCCGGTGCCGATATTCTGAAACCCCTGCTCCACATAACCGATCTTCAAGCCGGGTTCAAAACGCACCACGCCGCCGTCAACCGTTTCCGGAGCCAAAAGACAGCGCAGCAGCGTTGTTTTGCCGCTGCCATTTACGCCTACCAGCCCAATTTTTTCACCTTTATCGATCATAAAGCTGATATCCTTAAATATTTCATTAATGCCAAAACTCCTGGCAATTTTATCTACAACAAGCTGCATTTTTTCGTCCTCTGTTTTCTTCTTCCTGAACTCTTATTTTAACAAAAAAACGGCTTGAAAGCAAAAAGACCGGCTGCCCAGGCAAACCGGTCTTACATTTTCAGCCTTCATAGCCCTGCGGGTGTCCCTTATGCCATTTCCAGGCCGTACTGATAACTTCATTGACAGTACTGCACTTAGGCACCCAGCCCAGCTCGTCCCTGATCTTCTCCGAAGAAGCGATCAGCACAGCCGGATCGCCGCTGCGGCGGCTTTCTTCCACCACAGTAAAGTCTATCCCCGTAATCTTTTTAGCAGCATCGATGATCTCGCGCACGCTGAAACCATTTTCACTGCCCAGATTATACACGCGGCTCGCTCCTCCAGCCAGCAGATGCTTGAGTGCCAGAACATGTGCCGTTGCCAGGTCGCAGACATGAACATAATCACGCACACAGGTACCGTCTGCAGTAGCATAATCAGTACCATAGATGGCAACCTGCCTGCGTACGCCCTGCGCAGTTTTTAAAACCAGCGGGATCAAATGCGATTCAGGATCATGGTCTTCGCCGATATCACGGCTCGGCGAAGCTCCTGCGGCGTTAAAATAACGCAGCGCCACATAACGCATCTCATAAGCCATATCATAATCAGCCAGCATTTTTTCGATCATCAGCTTCGTGCGGCCGTAAACATTAGTCGGTTTCAGACAGCTGTCCTCTTTAATGGGCACGCTCTCAGGCTCTCCGTATACTGCCGCCGTCGACGAAAAAACGATATAATCTACGCCAGCGCCTTTCATTGCTTCCAAAAGATGCAGCGACCCCTCCACATTATTAAAATAATACTTGGAAGGATTTTCCATCGATTCGCCGACCAGACTGCTGGCAGCAAAATGAATGACCGCGTCGATCTCAAACTGGGCCATGATATGCTTCAAAAAAGCAACATCATGGATATCGCCCTCCACCAGCTGCACCTCTTCAGGCACTGCCGCCGCATGGCCTGTGGAAAGATTATCGTAAACGATCGGTGTGAAACCGTTTTTCTGCAATTCTTCAACTACATGTGAACCAATATAACCGGCACCGCCGGTAACCAGAACATTCATCATTCAATCTCCTTAGTTCTTACTGACAATAGTTTGTAAATATGCTAAAAACTTATCCTTCAGATCAGGACGCTTCAGCGCCATTTCCACCGTCGCCTCCAAAAAGCCCTGTTTATCGCCGACATCATAACGACGTCCTTCAAAATTATAAGCATACATCTTCTGCAGTTTAGCCAGCTCCTTCAATGCGTCCGTCAGCTGTATCTCATTACCGCGTCCCGGCTTGGTAGCCTCCAGGATCGGGAACACCTCGGGATTGATGATATAACGCCCCAAAACAGCCAGCCGCGAAGGCGCTTCCTCAACGCCCGGTTTCTCGACCATATCTCTGACCGTAAAGGTGCGCGGTTCGGCCGTAGGCTCGGACGCTACGATACCATAAGACGATACCTTTTCCTGCGGCACCTCCTGTACGCCCAAAACACTGGCCCCGGTTTTATCATAAACATCCATCAGCTGTTTCAGCGCCGGTACTTCACCGTCTACTACATCGTCGCCCAAAAGCACCGCAAAAGGCTCATCGCCGATAAACTGCTTCGCGCATAAAATAGCATGCCCCAATCCGCGCGGCTCTTTCTGGCGGATATAGTGTATCCGGATATCAGAGATCTTTTTGACCATCTCCAGCTCCTGCGCTTTACCGCCGGCCGCAAGGTTCAATTCCAGTTCGATACTGCGGTCAAAATGATCCTCGATAGCACGTTTGCTGCGCCCGGTAATAATCAGAATATCTTCTATTCCCGAAGCAAGCGCTTCTTCAATAATATACTGGATCGTCGGCTTATCAACGATCGGCAGCATCTCCTTCGGTGTAGCTTTAGTAGCAGGCAGAAAACGCGTGCCTAATCCGGCCGCCGGAATAACAGCCTTGCGTACTTGTTTGATTGCAGTCATCTGTATCACTCTTTCTCCACTTGAACAGGAAATAAATTTTTAGATAAACACTTACCTTGATTGCCGCCGGCACCGATCAGACGCGGGCTCTGTCAGGCTTCTTCGCCGCCGATCAGTTCCAGCAGTTCCGCTGTTTTTTCAGCCAGCAGCTTTTTATCGCCTCTGGTCTCAACATTCAGACGCATCACCGGCTCTGTATTGGAAACACGCACATTGAAACGCCATTCGGCATAATCAATGCTCAGCCCGTCCAGCTTATCGACCTGACCGCCGGGCGCATATTCAGCCTCGATCGCCGCCAGTACGGCCGCTGAATCTTCAACCTTGCGGTTGATCTCGCCGCTGCAGGGAAATTTTTCCATTCGTGCTTCGACCAGCTCCGACAAAGTTTTGCCGCTGGTGCATAACAGCTCCGCCACCAACAGCCAGGGTATCATGCCGCTGTCACAGTAGGAAAAATCTTTAAAATAATGATGTGCCGACATTTCGCCGCCGTACAGCACCTCATTGGCACGCATACATTCCTTCATAAAGGCATGCCCGCTCTTGCAGCGCACAGCAACACCGCCGGCCGCATCCACAACCTCCTGCGTGTTCCAGGTCAGACGCGGGTCATACATGATCTTGGCGCCCGGCTGCTTGCGCAGAAATACCTCTGCCAGCAAACCGACTATATAATATCCTTCAATAAATTCGGCTTTTTCATCAAACAAAAAGCAGCGGTCAAAATCGCCGTCCCAGGCCACGCCCAGATCAGCCTGATATTCGCGCACCAGTTTTGCCGTAGCCTCGCGATTTGGTACCAAAAGCGGATTAGGCACCCCGTTCGGGAAAGTCCCGTCAGGTATTTCATTGATCTTGATAAATTCAAAAGGCAGATATTTGGCCAGTTCGTTCAAGACCGGACCGGCGCCGCCGTTCCCAGGGTTAGCCACTATCTTCAGCGGTTTCAGCGCCTTGATGTCGATATATCCCAGCAAATGCTCGATATATTCCGGCATGATATCATAACGTCTTACAGCACCCTCCGTCTTGCCCGGCACCTTGACATGAGGAAAATCCTTACTGTCGACCACCATATCAGCGATCTCCATCAGTCCCGTATCGGCCGAGATCGGTCTGGCTCCTCGGCGCACGAGCTTCATCCCGTTATACTCTGCCGGATTGTGACTGGCCGTTACCATGATCCCCCCGTCAGCGTCCAGATGTGCCGTCGCGAAATAAATCATCTCCGTACCACACTGCCCGATATCGATCACATCACTGCCGCCGTGCCGCAGCCCTTCCGTCAAAGCATCGACCAGCTCGCGCCCGCTCAAGCGTATATCATGCCCGACTACAACTTTTTCAGCTGCAAACATCGCCGCAAAAACGCGCCCTACCCGATAAGCCATCTCCGCATTGACCTCTGTCGGCACAACGCCGCGCACATCATATGCTTTAAACGCTTTCTTAGTTAATTCCATATTTCTCCGCTCCCCTATATCTTTCTGCAATTATCTGAAAACATGATAATTATTACTTTCTACCTCCACAAAAAAACTCCTGCTTAAAAAGTTATTTTTAAGCAGGAGTGCGTTACATCGCATAATTATTTTCCCTTAAAATATCCTCGGCAAATTCACCCAGATACCAGCGCGCCACTGAAAAAAACGGCTGATAATTGCCATCTTCATCCGGCAGCAGGATACTTTCCGCCAGCAGCGGCAAAAACTCCTCCAGCACCGCTCCGCCAGCCAAAGCACTGTTTATCTCGTCCTCCAGTATCCTGATCAGCGCCAGTCTCATCCGCTGCAGCCGCGGCGCGTTCAGATTCAGCTCGCGGATCGTATTGCGCGCCTTGGCCTGCAGTTTTTTCGGACAGGAACTTTCGTCAACGATCATCTTACCGGTATGCTCCTGATAACGAAACAGCCTGACTGACGCCGGTATCTTCAGCGGGTTCAGTATCCGCTCGGAAATCGGTTTCCCGCCCTTTGGTACATCACAGCTCCGGTCATTCTTCCTGCTGGAATAACGCCATTCAGGGTCCGACACATAGGGCTGGCTTCCGCCATGGCAAACACCAAGCAGATTATGCCAGTCCAGGTGATAATTGTGTTTTTCAAGCTGTGTAGCTACTTTGGGGAAGAAATGCTCCACCCTGAAATCATCAACATTGTCCTCAAACTCAGCCAGCTTGATACTGATCTCACAATACGCGCATAAACCGTGCTGATCCTGCAGAAGCTGCTGCTTTACTTCGCGGTAGCCCCTGCGGTTGCGCCGGCGGAAATGCTCCCAGGTTTCGTCCGGAAACGCCTTCACATAACTGCGCAGGCGCTCGGGTGTAGCCGGAGATTTGTACACCCGTTTCATTTTTTCTTCCTCCTGAAAGACTTCATCCTGATTTCCGTATCAGCACGGACCAAAGCCGGTTCACACCCTTTAGACCATTCGTCCAGACGTTTGCGCAGCTCCATGGCCTCGTCCGTATCCCATTTATCCTCGCTCACAAGCATCAGATACCTGTACAGGTCCTTCACGATCGGCAATGCCTGCGGGCGCGTGTCGACATTCTGAATATCCTTGAGCAGCTGAAAGCTTTCAGCGCCTAAAGAAAAGGCAGGTTTATCGATATTGATCAGATTATTGTCCCAGCGCAGGATACGGATAGCCTCAGCAGGGACCGTGCTCAGAACCTGCGGACTGTGAGTCGTCACAATAAACTGTACGTTGGGAAACGCCTTCCGCACATCATACACTACCGCCTGCTGCCAGGAAGGATGCAAATGCATATCGACTTCGTCGATCAGTACGATGCCCGGCGTTTCAAGAGCCGCCATGGCTCCAAGGTCAGGATTCAGCCGCACCATCCGGTACGCAAGATCTGCCGCCATACTGATCACGCTGCGGGTACCGTCACTCAAAGCCTCCAGCGGCAATACGCCCATCGTTTCATGCATAATGATCAGATTTTGAAAAGCAAAGCTGTAATCTATATCCGTCCAGCCCATACTGCCGATACAGGTAATGATCGCCTGACGCACAGCCTTCAGCACTTCCGTATACGGATTCTTTTCATCCTTTTTACCGCTCTCGGCCAGATAACGGTCAAATTCCATCGCGCTCATCGTCGCATATTTGAACCACTGCCCAAAAGTATTATATGATGACGAAGGCTCCATACAATCGACGTAGCCGCTACCGCGCTCCAGACTGATATCCTTGCGCAGCTCGAACAGCTTATTATCCTTCCACATCCTGCTGGTACCATAATAAGCCATGACCGGCAAAATTATTTTACTGTCGTTGACCTCCCGCAGCGCCTTGACCATATGCCGCCCATACTCGCTCAAAGCCTTCGCATTCAGGATCGTCGTCCGCCCCCCGGCCGCCTTCAATTCTCTTTTCCAGGTGATCTTTTCGCCGTCAACAACGCCTTCTGCCCCGATCACAACGGGATACTGGCTTTTCATCCGCAGCACATGCTCCAAAGTCCTGCCTGCAGTATCTTTGGTCTGGCGTACGTCCGTATCACTGATCTGGTTGGCCTTAACACCGTCAAAGCACGCCAGATAAGGCCCTAAAGCTACAGCGACCGCATCTAAAATAGCTGTTTTGCCCTTACCGTTTTCAGCTACGATAACAGTCAGTTCTTTGTTGAAATCTATCTCAAAATTATCATAACAGCGGTAATTCTGCAAACATAAGCGACTGATATACATAGTACACCTCCAGAAGTATATTTTCTTTTATTATACCTTTTTTCAGCCGAATATGGAAATTTCTCTGCATTCTTTGTATAATAGATATATTATTTGAGAGTGAGAAGGTTTTAAAATGAATATTTTTCTCGTGATCGCTTTAGCAATGCTGCTGATCATCATCCTGCTGCGCCGCCACATCCCCATCGGTCCGGCGATCCTGGCAGGCGGCCTGCTGATCTGGGCTTTAGTAGCCCCTCAGTTCCATTATCTGGTCAGCGCCTTCACCACCACGCTTACCATGCAGCGCACCTACGACCTGATCCTGGCGCTCTATTTTGTCATGTGCCTGGAAATCGAGCTGCGTACCAGCGGCGCTTTAGACGGAATGATCCGCGCCCTGCAGCGCTTATTTGCCAGCGAAAAATTTACACTGGCCATTATGCCAGCTTTTCTCGGCCTGCTGCCTTCGCTGGGCGGCGCACGTTTTTCTGCGCCCATCGTCGAAGCGGCCAGCCGCAATACAGACCTGACCAAAGAACATAAAGCCGCCATCAATTTCTGGTTCCGGCATATCTTTGAATTTTCCAGTCCCATCATCCCCGGCATGATCATGGCCTGCAGCATCGCCGGCGTTGCCTTCAGCGACTTTATCGCCCACCTGTGCTGGCTGACCCTGCTGGCATTTGCCCTGGGCTGGCTGGTGCTCATCCGGCCGCTGGATATGCCCGCTAACAGCAATGTAGATGTCGATCCGGCCGAACGCCGTCAGGACATTATGAACCTGGTACTGTCGCTTTCCCCGGTCGTAATCAACTTCCTGCTGGTAGTTTTCTGCGACCTTAACGCCTCCACCGCTATGGCTCTGGTCACCTTCGCCATGATCCCGGTCCTGCGTATGACAAGCCGCGTCCTGAACATCAAAGAAGTTTTTACCGGCGCCTGCGACTGGAAAATGCTGATGAACGTTTTGTGCATCCTCTATTTTATCCAGATCCTGACCGATACCAACGTTCTGCATACCATCGTGGAAGATTTTAAAGCCTCACCGCTGCCCGTACCTGTCATTATCGCAGCTATCTCCTTTATTATCGGCATCCTGACAGGTCTGTCACAGGGTCATGTAGCGATCGTTATGCCTATAGTAGCAGCCCTGTCGCCCGGCGACCTGAACCTGGCAGGCGTGGCCATGGCCTTCGGCGTAGCCGGACAAATGCTGACGCCGACACATATGTGTTTTATCGTCACCCTGGATTATTTTAAAGCCGACTTCTTCAAGACCCTCAAACCGATGTTTATTTTAGAAGTCATGCTGCTGACAGTCTTCAGCATCTATACCTGGTTCACCTGGTAACAGACCTTATCTATATAAAAAGGCCGGACTTAACAGTCCGGCCTTTTTTATTGGGTTTTATTGATTTTTATTTCTGGGCCGCCTTTACTTCCAGCGGTACAAAAACGAATTCGCTCAGCTTACCGTTTTTATCGAAACCATATACCGCGCGCACAGCCTGCTGCCTGCTGTAGCCTACAAGATACGTCAGACGGTCGCCCTGGTCGAACCGCTCATAAACCGCAAAACGCACCGATTTCTGAATACCGAACTGTTCCTTCAGCTGCTTTTGCAAAGCGGCAAAATTAGCCGCCGTCATCTTCTCTGCCAGCTCCGGCACCATATCTACCTGCAGCTGCGTTACAGCCGCAGCATCGCCGCTGAGTACTGCCATAAACTTATCGGCCACCTTCTGCTGCCTGTTCAAGTCACTGCCATCTCCTGCCGCATAACACATACCACTCACCACCATCATCAAAGTTAATATCAATAAGATTACTGTCTTTTTCATTACCATCCAACCCCCAACATTTATTCTTCAGCCTCAGCTTGTTCAGGCTGCTGCCTGTCAGCAGTTTCTTCTATATATTTTTCTTTCAGCTGCGTATAATCAGCAGCCAGTTTCTCATAAGCAACATCACGCTTTTCATTATCAGCCTGCAAACGCCTGTTATCCTGCTCCAAAGCCGCCAGACGCTCCAGCACCCTGTTCAGTGTTTCCTGCTCAACGCCAGCAGCTTTGGCCGCTTCCTTCGCCCTGCGCTCTGCTTCCGGCAGCCTGTCCAGCGCAATGCTGATACCCATATTCATCATATGCTTGCTGCTGGTCGTCGATGCCCCGATACTCAGCATCGTCCGTTTGTCAGGGCGATAGAACCCGCCTACTGCCAGTGCCTGCTTGCCCTCATAACTGCCCATCGCCATTGCGAAATCCGCACGGCTGTTGGCGTTTTCAGGCTGCGGATGCAGACCTGCCAAAGCGGCGCTCAGTGCGCCCACTTCCTTGATCTCGACTCCCATACGGTTGACCCTGCCGTCCAGCTCTCGCATATCACTCTGCATACCTTCAATGGCGCTGCCTACTTCTATCGTGCTGCCGTCCTCGCGTTTCAAGGTCACTTCGCCGCTGCCGATCGTGGTGCCGCTGGTCTTGGTGACTTCTTTCTCGTTGCCGTCAGCGTCTTTTTCCGTAGTCGTCGTTGTTTTGCTGACGCTGATACTGTCGCCTGTCATCGTGGTCGTGCCGCTGGTGTCTTTAGTAACCTTTCCGTCTTTGTCAGTTACCTTATTGCTTGTACTCAGCGTCATGCCTTTTTCATTCGTGCCGAAGCTGCTTTCCTTCACCGTCACATTGTCTTTGCTGTCGGTCGTGGTCTTGCTGGTCGTCACGCCGGTACCGCCTGCCGAGGTATTATTGACGGTCTTGGTGCTTTCCTTACCGTCAGCCGAGGTTTTCTCAGCCGCCTGTGTCGTTCCGTTCAAAGCACTGGTCTTAAAGTCATTAGTCACTGTATTCCCGTCGGCATCAGCACCGCTCAAATGGTTGTTTACGGCGTCAGTCTTGTCAATAGTACCTCCGGCTACAGTTACCTTATTACCGTCTACGTATAACTCGTCCGTATCTATCCTGCCGGTAGTCACCTTATTGCCCTGGATCGTAGTATCCAGCTGACTGCCTGTGCCGTAAGCCGTATCACCGCTGTGGGTAAATTTGGCGCCGTCTGCCGAGGTATTGCTGAAACCGTAGTCGCCAGCTTTGCTGCTCAGGTTGCCGTTAGGGGCAACGCTGAATTTGGCTGTGCTGGTATCGCTGCTGCTGCTGACGCCGATATACAGTCCTTTATCCGTAATAAAGCCATCGGTGTCGTTGACGACCGAGCTGTTTTTACCAACGTGGATACCATCTTCATTGATCTTGACCTGATTCTTTTCGCCCTCGGCCACCAGAATACCGTCTTTACTGATAACTGTTTTATTCTTTTCACCATCAGCGACAACGATCGAATCGCTGGCATTGACTTTATTAGTGTCAATACCGTCAGTAGTGATACTGGTATTGCCTTCGATGTTAGTAGTATCCCTGTCAGGCTTGTGGATGCCGCTGGTATTGGCACTGCTGCCACCGCCGCCCGTACCGCCGCCTCCTGTGCCGTTGTCTTCCAGCGATTTTACCCGCTGATCCAGCCAGCCAACGTCCACTCCGTCCACTTTACCGCCGCTCAGGCTCACGCCGCCGATTTTACCATCACTGCCAAAAACAACGCCGTTGATACTGCTGACGCCTGTCACTGCGCCTGCGGCAAAATTCACGCCGCCGAGAGCAGCCGTCGCCGCTTCCAGGTTCGCTGTTTTCAAGCCGTCTTTAGTAAAGCTGGTTGTGTCTTCGATTATTGTTTTGCCACTGTTTTCTACAACGTCAGTGCGTTTGATGCCGCCCATGTCGGCGGTAGCCACGCCATCCTGTTCCAGGCTGTCCAGACGTTCCGACAATGCTTTGATACTGACGCCGCCTACACTCAAACCGTCAGTTGCGTTGCCGCTGATAGCGACTCCGTTCAGATTGTCCGCCGTTACCGAGCCTGTTACCAGACTGGTGTGATCGATATGCGTACCGTCAGCATCGGCATATAAAGCAATGCCGCCGGCCGCTTTTTTACCTACGTGGATACCGCTGGCATCTACTGCGACCTGCTTATCAGTGCCCTCACCGAAAATAATCGCGTCATCTGTGATTTGAGTATGGGTTTTAGCACCCTCATTGCCAATAACCACGCTGCCGCTGAACTTACTGCTTCCGGAAGCAGTATCATAACTCAGCCCTGCCGTTTTGCCAGTCACTTCATCCAGACCGCTTTGAATATCTGTTACGGTCGCGCTGGTCGCCAGATCCTTCGTTGCTTCAACGATCTTCTCATTGATTTCGGTTTGCGTATACGCGTCAGCAATGCCGTAACCGGCCAGCGTAGTCGCTTTATCTGCCTTGCCGCTTTGCAGCTCCGTAACATCTTTTACCAGACCGCCATCAGCGTCACCAACTGTTGTTTTTAAAGTATCGACGTCACCTGCTTTAGCAAAGGCCGTATCCGCCGCTGCTTTGCTGTAAACGCTGTCGCTCTTAGCGTAATCAGCAAGTTTGGTGTCTACTGATGTAGTAGTTGCGTAATCAGCGAACTTCGTATTCATATCTGTAGTAGTCGTATAATCAGCCAGCGCTGTTTTAGCAGCATATTTATCAGAAAGTTTTTGGCTTCCTTCTACAAATTCACTTGCTTTTACCGTACCGCTGGCAGTTACGGCATTAGTAGTGATGCCGCTGCTGCTGATCGCCGTATTGGTTTCGATAGTAGTCGTTGCCGTATCCTGATTCCGGACGATGCCTTTGGTATTATCGGTAACTACATCACCATTGCTCAGCGCCGTCAGGTCGATGCCGCCTACCATTACTTTCGATTCGTCTTTTTTGATCTCTATACCGTTGACAGTTTTAGCCGTTAAAGCGCCGTCATTGCCAAAGCCGAAGCCTGTTGCGCCGACTTTAAACTCTCCTGCCGTCAGTACATTCGCCGTCACGCCGCCAGTAAAGGTGGTAGTATTCTTGCCAGCGTCATAACTCATACCTGTAGCGGCTGTTTCCAAGGCTGCCGCTCTATTGCTCAACGCCGTATCTGCTGCCTGATAAGCGCTTTCAAGCGCTGTTTTAGCTGTGCCGATATCTGCCGTTACCTGCGTTTTAGTTGCCATATCGGCAGTTGCCGCAGTTATTTTTTCATCAGCAGCAGCTTTTGTATAAGCGTCGGTAATACCGTAACCTGCTAAATCGGTCGCCGCATCCGCTTTTTTGCCTATCGCCGTTGTCAGCTCTGTTTTAGCAGTATCAATAGCGGCGGTTGTTTCAGTTTTTGTATAAGCGTCGGTAATGCCATAACCTGTAAGCGTAGTCGCTTTATCTGCCTTACCTGCAACCGTCGTATTGGTCGCGTTCAGCTGCTTGCCTGTTACAGCTTCCGTACTGACAGCACTCAAAGCCGCGTCCGTCAGTCCGCTCACTTTGCCGCCGATCACTGTTACAGTTCCTACAGTTACTTTGCTGGCCATCAGTCCTGCCGTCGTCAGTTTATTATTACCGTCTACCGTCAGACTGCCATTATTCAAACTGCTGCTGCCCACTGCAAAACCTGTATTCTGCACTGTAGCTGCGCCCACCGTCAGCTTGCCGTTTTCCAGCGTTGTAGCCGTCGCACCGCTGACCGTTGCTTTATTCGTTGTTATACCGCTGCTGCTGACACTGGTGTTTGTTTCCAGTGTAGTAGTACTGCCGCTGCGGCTGATGCCTGCCGTTTTGTCCTCCAGTGTCTTTGCCCTGCCCTGCAGAACAGTATCTGCCGCTTTATAAGCAGTATCGACATCACTTACCTGTTTCACCAAACCCTTACTGCTGTCACCGACCGCCGCTTTCAAGTCGGCAGTATCTTTGACCAAGCCTTTACTGCTGTCGCCGACTGTTGTCTTTAAGGTGCCGATATCCGTTTCCGACTTGCCGACCCTTGTATCCAGAGCCGTTACTGTCGCCGCATCTGCTTTGCCTGCAACGTCAGTCTGCATTTTCGTTACGTCGACGCCGCCCACTTTATAGTGACTGTCGGCACCTTTTTCCAGCTTCACACCATTAAAGCTGTTACTGGTGATAGCCGCGCCGTTGACAGTTTTGGCAGTCACAGCGCCGTCTTTAGCAACTGCAAAGCCCGTACTGCTGAACGGCGTATCAGTTTTGCCAATCACGGCATTGCCGCCTACGGTCAGCCCCGTGCTGGCATCCGTGCCGCTGACGGTTACACCGTCGATACCTGTAACGCCTGTCAAAGCACCGTGCATATCAATATCGGCAACATTTACCAGACTGCGGAACAGGTCGTCTGTAAAGTTGCTGCCGCCATACTCATTTCTATCTCCGACTTTGTGACCGAAGCTTACCTGATTGGCAGCACCGGTCGCACTCTTCGCACCAATAGCAACGCTGTTGGTATGTGCTGCTGCAACAGAAGTCCCATAACCCAGGGCAGAACCGCCTTCTGCGTAAACCCTGCTCGCACTGCCTACAGCAGTTGCACCATCGGCAGTTGCAAAAGCATTTGAACCAACAGCAACACTGTTTTCACCATCGGCTGAAACACCACTACCAACACCAGTCGCATCATTTCCCCTTACATTAGTACCAACGCCAATCGAAACAGAACCGTATCCTTCGATAGTATTATTGATGCCTAAACCGACAGAATTAGCCGTGCTATCATTTCCAATGGTGCTTCCTATGGCAAGTACCGGCCCATCGCCACAATCATAATTTAAAAATTCGATACCGTTGATACCAATTACTCCTGTTAAATTACCCAGGCCATTAGATTTGTAGCTTGTGCCGGCATCGTTCCAACTCCACTCGCCGCCCAGGCTGATGTTGCCGTGCATTTCAATATCGGCAACATTTACCAGACTGCGGAACAGGTCGTCCCTGTAGTCACTGCCATCTGCATAGTTGCGATCGCCAACCTTATGACCAAAGGATACCTGATTTTCCTCTGTCGTTCCGCTATATGCACCAATAGCAACAGCGTTGTGGTAAGTTCCCTGCGCAGCATACCCCAAAGCAGTACCATCATAACTAGCATAAGTATTGCTACCAATTGCTACAGCATTAGAAGAATCCGACGCTGCATTATAGCCGATAGCGACAACATTGTCGGCATCTACTACAGAACCGCCGATTGCTATATTGTAGTTTGCCTCCAAAGAAACCCAACCGTTAATAGCAATACTTTCTATACCACCGGCAAAAGCCCCTACACGCTGATAAGCATAATAACCGATAGCAAGCGAGCCATCACCCAACACTTTTGTACCATTACCTATGGCAATGGCATTTTTAGAAATTGTTGTTACTGACGAGTCAGGATCCATAAAAACAGCCCCGGCGCCAATAGCAAGGCTTTTGTTAGTCACATCTTCATTCATAGCTGCCAGCACACTACCGTTAATACTTGTTACACCTGTCAAAGCACCTGCCATCTCGATATCGCTGATGCCAGCCAGACTGCGGCGGGCAGTCCATTCGATTACTTCTTCTCCATTAATAGTGTTAATGAATCCTGTACCGAAAGATACCTGATTTTCCGCTGTCGTATTACTCTCTGCACCGATAGCAATACTGTTTTTAAGTGTTGATTCTGCATCATAACCAATGGCGATACTTCGCTCATTGTTCGTATGCGCTTCCTGACCAATAGCAATGCCGCCAATAAAACTTCCCTTAGTATCCTCTACGTTAGCAAGGCCACCTATAGCGATACCACCCGCAGACTCAACTTTCGCTTCCGCACCAACAGCAACGCCATAACCTCCGCTTATAGCTTTCGCATTATAACCAAAAGCACTGTTACCAGTCCCTCCCCAGGCTTCCGCATTATAACCAAAAGCACTGCCGTTACCATCTTCAGATCGTGCGCCGGCACCAAAAGAACTACCAAAGTTATCAGCCGTAGCGTTATAACCAAAAACACTGACTGACTCACCCCAGCCTGTAGCTTCAATGCCAAAAACGCTGTTATTACCATTTTGATCGACGCGTATGTCAAGACCTATGGCAGCATTGTTTTTAGAGTTTTTATCAAAGCTACCACCATATTCTGTTGTTCCAATAAAGAAATTATTATTGACTTTATCAACAACAAGCTCTGAACCGTTGATACCGGTTACCCCTGTCAGCGCGCCGTCAACAGCCATATCAGCCAGCGGCATGACGCCGTAGTCGCTGCCTGCGGCCGAGCGCGTACTGTAGCCGATGACCGGCACAACGACAGTTTCTTCTTCCCCGGCGTCCGCTTCACCGCCGGTTTCGCTGTCCGCTGCTTTTGCGTCCTTTGCGTCCTTTGTTTCTTTTGCTTCCCCGGCCGCCGACGTTTCCGTCTGCACTGACGCTTCCGCCGCCCACAGCGGCGGCGCAGACCACATCTGCACACTGATCGCCAGCAGTACTGCCGCCACCAGTCTTTTGGCACGTATCTCCCTTTTACTCACTTCGTCCATCTCCCTTATTCATCGCTTTTACCTTTTTAAACCGGACGCGCTTTTGCGGGGCTGCAGTATTTGCAGCAGCAGGCGCACTTCTTCCAGCGAATAGCTTGCTTCTTCTTCTTCCTCAACAGCTTCCATTTCCGGCTCGTCCCTGTTTTCGCCCCAGGCCACCGCCGCTTTTGTGTCCAGCAGTACTTCCAGAGCGCACCCCAGCGTATTGGCGATACGCAGCAGCAGCTTCATGCTGATCCGGGCATGGTCATGCTCAAGATTGCACAGGTGCGTCTGGCTGATGCCGATGCGAGCCGCCAGGTCCTGCTGGGTTATATGGCAGACGCTGCGCAGGTATTTGACGTTGCCGCCGATCTGACGCAGGCATTTTTCGTCGT
>OHJP01000733.1_pt1 | contig 16033 bp, 7 predicted proteins | sample 1568591 | NCBI WGS metagenome assembly OHJP01 (sample SAMEA3879567, study PRJEB24766) | human gut metagenome | biome: human-associated habitat; feature: feces | place: USA | collected 1985/1987
TTTAACTAAACGATTAAATAAAACTTACAGTTTTTCTGCTCAAATTATAGAAAATAAACAATATATTGAAAAATCGTTGTAATATTGTATAAATCACGATAAAATAATAAGCAGTATAATTAATATGTGACAGCGGAGGAACTGACATGGCAACAATAAAAGATATCGCACAATTAACAAATGTATCTACTGCCACAGTTTCCAATGTACTAAATGGTAAATCAGGAGCTGCCGGAATTGAAAAAGCCAAAGAAATATTGGAAACTGCTAAAAAATTAGACTATCAACCTAATATGCTTGCTAAAAATCTTAAGCTTCAGCGTACTAATACCATCGGAGTTATAACCGAGGACTTAACGGTATTCAACACCCCCGAAATCGTAGACGGCATTGACGAGGTCTGCGAAAAAAAAGGGTTTGAGATCATTTTAGCAAATATGCGGCTGCATAAACGGTATCAAAATGACTTTTCCGATACCGACGGCAGTGAAAAACTATTTTATAATATTTTGTTAAATCTGCGCTCTAAACAAATTGAAGGCGTTATTTATGTAGGTTACCACTGCCGGGAAATCCCCTACTTACCGGAAAACGAAAAATTACCGTTTGTGTATGCTTACTGTTTCCCCAAAAAGAACGCCTATCCTTCGGTTCTTTTCAATGATGAGAAAGCTGGATATGATGTCGTTCGGCTGCTATTATCAAAAGGGCATAAAAAAATCGGCATTATTTCTGGACCCATGGATAACTATAACGCACAGGTCCGTTTAAAAGGTGTTCAACGGGCTCTGTATGAAGCAGGAATTCTGTATAATGTGGAAACCACAAAATTTGGCGATTGGGAGCAAAGCAGCGGCTATTACCATACGGACGCATTATTGGCCCAGAATGTTACCGCAATCTTTGCGTTTAACGACATCATGGCTACCGGAGTTTACAAACGTTGCCTGGAGTTAGGGCTCACCATCGGAAAAGATATATCTTTGATCGGTTATGATAACAAGGACGTTGATGAAAGATACGCCCATCCTTTGGCCAGTGTTGAGATACCCTTAAACGAAATGGGAAGGAAAAGCGCCGATTTAGTCATACAGCAAATCGGACATCAGCCTTTGGATTTGAATCCTATTTACCTCCCTTGTACCATACGTGACCGTTCCTCACTTGGCTCCTTGATATAGCCGTTATGAATCCTTTTCTGCCCGGTTCGTTTAGTGTCCTATAAAACTAAGTATAAATTTGAAGATTTAACCGTTAGTATTTTGTTACGGAATCAATTTTTTCTATTTTTTAATTCATTCCGAAAAAGCATCGATTTTAATTTAACATTATTATGAGGTGATGGATTGATGAAAGCGAAAATGACTCTCAACAGCCAATATTGCATTTCAAAAATTGATAACAGAGTTTATGGATCATTTATTGAACATTTGGGACGGGCAGTTTATGACGGAATCTATTGTCCGGATCATCCTACCGCTGACCCATATGGTTTTCGCACTGATTTAATCGAAGCAGTGCGTCCTCTTAATATTCCAATGGTTCGTTATCCCGGCGGCAACTTTGTATCCGGCTACCGTTGGGAAGATGGGGTTGGCCCCAAAGAATACCGTCCTATCCGATTAGAACGGGCTTGGCGTTCCGTGGAGACAAACGAAGTTGGCATTCAGGAATTTTCACAGTGGTGTAAACAGGTTGATACGCAGATTATGATGGCCGTTAACCTTGGCACTCGGGGAATTGATGACGCATGTAATCTTCTTGAGTACTGCAATCTGCCTAAAGGAAGCCAATACAGCGATCTTCGAGTATCCCACGGAATTGTGGACCCATATCATATTAAAACATGGTGTTTAGGCAACGAGATGGATGGTCCTTGGCAAATCGGTCATAAAACCGCTGAAGAATACGGCCGGTTAGCTTGCGAAACAGCCCACGCAATGAAGCAGATTGATCCTAACATCGAATTGGTTTCCTGCGGAAGTTCTTATCCTGAGATGCCCACTTTCCCAGAATGGGAAGCAAAAACACTAGAACACACCTATGACCAAGTAGATTACATTTCGCTACATCAGTACCTCGGCGACACTACCAATGATATCAACGATTACTTAGCGAAATCTTTAGGTATGGATTCTTTCATTAAAACAGTAATCTCCACATGCGACTATATAAAAGCCAAAAAGCGTTCTTCAAAAACTATGATGCTTAGTTTTGACGAATGGAACATTTGGTATCATTCTATTGACAAAGACAATACTGAATTAGAGCTTCACCCCTGGCAAAAAGCGCCGGCCTTGGTAGAAGATATTTATACCTTTGCAGATGCGTTGGTCTTCGGTACCATGCTGATTACCCTATTGAAACATGCAGATCGTATTAAAATTGCTTGCATGGCGCAGTTAGTCAATGTACTGGCCCCTGTTATGACAGCGCCTAACGGTGGTCCCGTATGGAAACAGACGATATATTGGCCTTTTTTACATGCATCTAAATATGGCCGAGGAACAGTGCTGTACCCTCATGTAGAAAGTCCTAAATATGATAGTAAAAGCTTTTGTGACGTGCCTTATTTAGAGTCAGCCGCCGTTATCAACGACGCTAAAGACGAAATTACTATATTTGCGGTAAACAGAAACATACAGGAAGAGTTGCGTTTGGAATGCAACTTGCAGGGATTTGAAAACTGCATGCTAATAGAGCATATCTCTATGACCAGCGACAACCTCAATGCTACTAATTCGCCTAATCAAGAGGTGGTCGCTCCCCAGCCAGCTTCAAAATCTCTCATAGATGAAAATTGTTTATTGGCGCCTCTTTCCCCAGCTAGTTGGAATGTAATCCGTCTGAAGACGCGGCTTTCCCGTTAACCGAACATACAAATATTTATTTTTCCCACAAGGATAAAAATTCATTTTCCTTTTTTATGAGCTTTTTAGCGGCTGTATATTTCAGGGTTTTGAAAAGAAAGCACCAGGTAAATCATGTTATAACATGACAGTAGGGATCGCTGTTATTTTATTTTTTAGCAACACCGCTCTGACAAAAAGATGGCTTAAAGACTCTTTTATCGGAATGGTATTGCTTTTGTTGGCTGAGGGAACCATCGATTAAACCAGAGGTGTCACCCCACCCCGTAAAAATCTTTCGCTTGAAGCATCGGAGAAAACGAACCGTCAATAAAGAATCTACCCAATAGCAGATCCAGTATTGATGGAAAAGTTATCCGTTTACAGACGACAGGGCAAATGATACACGGGAAAAATTTTTCAGTACATCTCTTGTGAGACGATTTTGGTAACAGATCCTTATAGGTTCTGCTCATACCTTCAATTAAGCCGATGGTTATGATTTAAACTTTCTTAATTCCACCCATTTTGCGGTACCTACTTAAGTAGAGTGAGTGCCCCAGTATATTGCGGAATATACTACACAGGTGCAAAACGAAGAAAGACCACTTATTAGCTTATTCAGGTTACATGTAAAAACACTTTGGTCTATCCTCGTACATCCATAAGATCTCTGAGAAAAGCTCAATATGTTAAGGGCCCCAAGGAAGAGGCGCCGCCATTAATTTATAAGGCGGCGCCTCTTCCTTGGGGCCAACTGCTTACCGTAATGCATATTGATTAGGGTTAAAATGGATTCTTGGCAAAAATTGAATACCCCCTGGTATCATTTCAATTTCCAGGCTAAATCAGAAAGAAACAGATCGTGCTCCAAACTTTCCACAGTGGTGTCTTTAGAAATATGGACAAATTCGATATCCATCATATTTGCCCAATCTCTCATCTGCTGAGCGGTAACATCATAGCTCAGCACTGTATGATGGGCGCCTCCGGCCATGATCCAACATTCTACGCCAGAGGCAAGATTTGGCATAGTCTGCCACATAACCCGGGCAACAGGCAAATTAGGCATTTCCATAATTGGTTTTACACAGTAAATATCTTGACAAATCAAACGCAAGCGGCCTCCCATATCAATAAGGCTGACCACAATTGCCTTTCCCTCATGGCCTTTAAACACCAACCGTGCCGGGGGTTCCCGATCTCCTATTCCCAAAGGATGCACCTCCACTTTCGGCTTTTCGGCCGCTATGCTAGGGCACACCTCCAGCATATGAGCTCCAAGGCTGTATTCATTACCCTCTTCAAGATGATAGGTGTAATCCTCCATAAACGCAGTTCCTCCGGATTGTCCTTCGCTCATAGCTTTCAAAATAGCCGTCATAGCAGCAACTTTCCAGTCTCCTTCGCCTCCATAGCCGTAGCCCTGGGCCATTAAATGTTGGCTGGCAAGCCCCGGCAACTGCCGCATACCAAATAAATCCTGAAAAGTATTCGAAAACGCTAGACAGCCTTCCCTGTCAAGCATTTTTTTCATAGCGATTTCTTCCCGCGCTTGATAGCGTATGGCTTCTATATCATCTGTACAAAACTCATATTCTCTCTGGTAGCACTCCATCAATTCATTGACTTCTTTTTCAGTGACAGCGTTCATAATTTCAACAAGCTCTCCTACCGGCCAAGTATTTACCTGCCATCCTAGCTTGGCTTGCGCTTCCACTTTGTCCCCTTCGGTAACTGCAACTTCGCGCATATTATCACCAAAACGCATCACTTTCAAATCTTTGCTCACAGCAACACCCACCGCGGAACGCATCCATTCGCCAAGATGCTTTTGTACAGCCTCATCCTGCCAGTAACCCGCAATCACTTTTTTTGGCATCCGCAACCGCGCAGTGATAAATCCGTGCTCTCGGTCCCCATGGGCGGCCTGGTTTAAATTCATAAAATCCATATCAATCTCATCATTAGGAATCACCTTATTATACTGAGTGGCAAAATGGCAATAAGGCTTTTGCAGACTTGCGAAACCATTGATCCACATTTTCGAGGGACTGAACGTATGGCACCAAGTGATAATTCCGGCACACTTTTCATCGTAATTGGCCTCTTTTATAAGAGTGGTAATTTCTTCATTGGTTTTAGCCGTAATCTTATACAGTAATTTACATGGAAGATTTCCTGAATCGTTCAACTCTTTAACCATCTGGGTAGCTCTGGCATCTACTGCATCTAGAACTTCCGGACCATAGAGGAATTGACTGCCCACGACAAACCAAAATTCATAATCTTTGATTTTCATTTCTGCCTCCTATTGCTACATTTTTAATAGTTCTGATTTTTCAACAAGTTTTTTCAATAGGCTTTACATTGTACTAGTTTTATTAATTAATACTTACTTAACAAATTAAGACACCCACTGCAAATTTGGCAATAAATTCTCATCATTGATTAGGATACCATTCTGTCTAATTTCAACCGGGATTTCCGAGGCGACTCCTTCTAATTCAATTTTCACGCATCGTCCCTCTTTAAATGTCACAGATCGAATGAAAACGCCTGGATCTCTTCGTTTGATCGTTAAATTCCAAGGAGAAACCGTATACTCCGTAGGAAACACCGCATCTGAGGTAACAGTAAACGCACCACCCTCTATGTATTCCAGCTGTCCGTTAATCGCTCGGTAATTTTCCATATCGCCGATCACAAAAGTTTTTTGGCCAAAGGAATACAAATACACTACCATGTCCATTCCTAAATCCCAATCATCTCCAGACACATCGATTTGGCTAAAAAACTCATCCTCAAAAATAGACTGACCAAATCGGTTTCTAGAAGCTTTGCAGGTGTTTAAGTTTGGATTGGTCAAGCAGTACGCAGATGTTCCCTGTCCCTTTTCAAAACGATTTGGCGCTGAAACAGCCCGCCAATCATAGTTATAAAACATGGGCATCATAGACCGGTAGGCAGGCTCTAAATACTGTTTCTGTCCGGAGGTTTCATAGACAGTCAATAACGCCTTTGAGGTAAACGCGGCCCATAAATTATGATACATGGGCGCTACTGCCTCCCACCAGCGGTCCGGCGCATAATTCCGGTAATCCGTGCTGTCCGCTACATTGGCAAGAAGCAGCCGGGCTGCCGGCATAGCCGATTTCCAGGCCCCGCTGTGCATCATCGTCTCCACAAAGGTAGAAATTCCGGCGTTGTCAAAATAGTGCTCTGTTTCCACGTATTCAAGATTTTCTATTTTACTTTCTTGGATTTCAATATGGCTGATCCAAGCGTCCTCCAGCGTCTTAGCTTCCTTCTCAAAGCCTCTGCCGGATAATTCCGAAATCATTTCAACCTGAATCCAGGAAATAATGCTGGAAAGCCTTACCTCCACCGCCTCGCGGGGAAGCTTATCCGGTGTATCTGTCAACCGGTAAATCGACGTCCGATAAGCCCACAGCAAATATTCGTCGGCTGTGTGAATCGCTAAAAATTTATTATCCGCCTTGGAAAGCAGGTAAAACTCAAGGATCAGGTAATCCATGTCGATAATTCTCGCAAAGCCGCCCGGGTACTGCTTCACAGCGCAGAAGTCGTTATCCAGCCAGTGGCCTTTCAGGTAATATACCGCGTTTTTTTCAACCTGCCGGATCTCTTCCCCATTCGGCTCCATCAAAAGATTTTTTAATAAGAGCAGAGAGCCTTTCGCGCAGGCCTCGCCCTGCCGGGAAGTCGATTGGTAACCGCAGTAATTCGGATCTGAGGGATCATCAATGAAGCGATGCTGATAAATATCCTCACAAAAAGCCAGAACCATTTCCCGAACAGATTCATACACAGTAAAGATAACGGTCGCTGTCGTTCCATCCTCAAAACTGACGGCCAGCCTTTGTTCTCCGGGCGTCTCATTTTCTGAAATCAAAACTGCATATTCGTTTTCACCCGATTTCTGAAGCCTTCCGCCCTTCAAAAGGCATTTTACTTCATGGCGGTCAGCCGTCTCCAGGCAGAATTCTACCGGCCTGACCATGGATTTCACTGAAACCTTGACTGGTTTTCCACAATAGCACACAGGAGCATAATGAAACACGGGAAATCCTTCTTTGTATAGGGTCTGATAGATTTGTTCCGGAGGGACAGCTAAAAATTCATAGCTGTCCAGAAAGGTTTCCCCGTGTTCCAGCATAACAGGCTCATACATTTCCCGATATTGCCAATCGACCGTAGGCTCTTCCGGAGGAGGATAGGCATTCACCGCGCTAAACAAAACCAATCCGCTCAGAGACGGCGCGCTCTTCTCAAAAAACAGGTTCTTATACCGGCATAAGGAGCCTACGGAACGCAGCCGTCCTCCGGTATTCAACACGAGTAAATCAGGACCATTCCCGCTTCTTTTCTTGCAATACAGGTAGGATTTATCCCCCGAAATACTGGGAGCCAAAGAGCAACTGGAATTCATGTTTTCTTCTCTTGTTTCGTGCATCACATACTGCACTGGCAGCCAATGATAAACCGAGTCAGCGGTTATCGCCTCTTCCCTCTGATTCGTGATCTGGATATCCCATTTTAGCCGGCGATCTCCGGCCGAAAACCGGTGCCGAATCTCTATTTCCTCGATGCAATAACAGAACTCGACCGAGTCTTCAGATACAACGGCGACTGGCCGCTGGTCTTTTGTATCGATGGTATTTCCGGCGATTACGGCGGTGCTTTTTCCCAGCAGCTTGCTTTTATCCCCTGAATAGCCGTAACGCTCCAGCGTATCCGGTGAAATTAACCAGTTCATTGCATCAGGGTCCGAGCTAAATTGCAGATCCGTGATAATTCCTTGATCAAGATCAGCAGAAAATGTTGTTCCATCTTTTTGTATTTTTACGATTGCCATATCGAGCCTCCTACAACCACTTGAATGCGAATCAACTGGCTATTTGTTCTTCTTAATATGCTGGCTTTCTAAACTATAGTATAATAATTTAGAAAGCCAGCATTGAAAGATCCCATTAATTTTTCATGCCGGTCATTACAATACCCTCTACAAAATATCGCTGACCGATCAAATAGATGATGATACCCGGCAAAAACGACATACAAGTTGCGCACATGATTTTTGCCCAGTCGGCCTTCAGCCCGCTTCGGAACATAGACAAGCCGATCGCAATAGTAAATTTATCCGGGGAGTTAATATAAACTGTTTGCTGAAGCAGGTCGTTCCACATTGTTACAAACAGGAACAGCCCTACAACGATCATCGCCGGCTTGATGGCAGGAACCAGAATACGGAATAATATCTGCATTCTTCCCGCGCCGTCAATCGTCGCCGCCTCATCCAATTCTCTTGGAACAGTGCTGATGAACTGTCGGATCAAAAAGATATTAAAAAAGCCTCCGCCACAAAAATACGGTAAAATCAACGGCCAAAAGGTATCTGCCAAGTTAAAAATTCTGGTCCACATTAAATAAAGCGGAAGCAGCGTAACCATACCGGGAAGCAGCATAGAGCCCACGCACAGTGTAAAAATAAACTTTTTCCCTTTAAAGCGCAGCCGTGCAAAGGCATACCCGCACAGGGTCGCCGTAAGAGTACCTCCAATCACAGAAGGCACAATGATCAGCATCGTATTTTTAAAATACAGCCAGAAATTGAAGGTGTTTAAGGTTTCCAGATAGTTTGAGAAACGCCAATTATTTGGAAAAAAAGACGGGGGCCATGCGTATAATTCGCTGTTTGTCATCAGACTGGAGCGAAAAATCCACCAGATCGGCAGCATAACCAAAGCCGCCAACAGTACTATAATTAAAAAGCTGAGCCCATTCCAAAAGAATTGCCTGTGATTTGCTTTCGCTTTATAATTTCGCTTATTGAAACTCATCGCACATCATTCTCCTTCGTAATAAACCCAACTTTTGCTGGTAGAAAACACGATCGCAGTGAACACTGCAATCAGTATAAAAAACACAAAAGACACCGCGCAGCCATACCCTATCTGATTGCTTTTAAACGCATATTTGTACATCAAATAGGTAATGAACATCGAGGAATTTCCCGGGCCGCCACTGGTCAAAGCCAAAGCCGGAGTTACAACCTGCATGTTGGTGATCAAGCTCATTAAGAGATTATAGAAAACGATAGGCGTCATGCTGGGAAGCGTAATATTCCAAAATCTTTGCCAGCTGTTCGCGCCGTCTATTTCCGCCGCTTCATAGTATACCCTCGGAACATTCTGGAGACCGGCCAAGAAAATCACAATATAATTGCCAGAAAGCCATATGGCGATCAACGCCAAGGAGGGAACCACAGCCGTTGAATCGCTTAAAAACATCACATTATTGATTCCAAAAGATTTTAAAATGTAATTAAATAATCCAAAGTTTGTCTCATAAAGCCACGACCATCCAATATACACCGCTGCCGCCGGCAAAATATACGGCAGATAAAACAACGCCCTAAAAAAGCCCCTCGCGGGAATCTTTCGATTCAGCAGCATCGCTACGACCAGCGAATAAATCATTCCCCCGATTACCGCAAGTACAGAAAACCAAACCGTAACTATAATGGAATCCTTAAAATAAGGATCTGTTGTGAAAAGCTGCACGTAGTTTTGTCCGCCGTTAAAAACCGGCGCAGACAGCCCCTTCCACTGAAAAAAGCTAAGAATAAATACTACAATCAAGGGTATGTAGGTTAAAACTGACAAGCCGAGAAACGCTGGAATCAAACACAAATAAGCAGTTCGGGCCTCTTTTCTGTCCATAGAATTAGCCTTGGATCTTGTCCCTGCTCTCTTTAACATAAGATTTCCTCCGATTCTTAAGAAGGGGTGTGCTTGCTGTATGTATAGACACTACAACAGGCACACCCCTTTAGAACAAACTTTTATGAATTAAGCCATTCCCTGATGTGCCGATTCAAGAGCCTGAAGATTATCGTTGATTGCCTGCTCAGCGGTAGTCTTTCCGGTCCATACGTCACCTAAAATAGAGCCTAACAAAGAGTTAAAGGGATCGGTATTATTGACATAGTACCAAGAGGTCGGCTGGGAATATTCCATACCGTAATCCACCAGTACCGCCTTGGAATCTTCGTACTCGGGGAAGTTGGGATTTTCGAGCCACTTTTTGGTCAGGGTCTCGTCAGTGTAATAGCTTTCCAAAGTCGGATTCCAGGTACCTTCAGCAATAAGGCGCCAGTTGTTATCCTCGCTGCCATACCATCTCAGGAACTCCATGGATTCATCCGGATATTCGGTCTGATTAAATACTACGTTGGGGCCGCCGGTATTGATGGTGACCTTATCCTTCATGTAAGGAAGAACCGCGATACCATAGTTCAAGCCCTCTTCCTTGGCCGCGCCCAAGGTAGTTCCGATGTTCCAGTTACCATTGGTGGTCATAGCACAGGTGCCGGCGATCAGAGAACGGGAAACGCCGTCATCGGTCAGACCGGTAGACAGAGGAGCAACCTTATCCACCAGATACAAATCAGCCACCTTCTGAATCGCTTCAACAGCGGCAGGATCGTTGATGGTCACATTACCTTCTTTGTCATAGAAGCCGCTACCATTGGAACGGCACCATACCTCCAGCTGCCAGGTCAGATTTTCAACCATGCAGCCATACTGAACAATATTTTGAGGATCAAATCCGGCGTCATTGGGGGTCAGTCCGTTTTTATCCAGAGTCAGTTTCTTGGATACGTCTACGAACTCATCCCAAGACCAAGCTTCGTCCGCGCTGGTAGGCGGATATTCCACGTTGGCAGCGTCGAACATATCCTTATTGTAGAACATGGTCAGGAAATTGAACGCAGTGGAATAAGCTACAACCTTTCCATCATAGGTAAAGCCCAGCTGCTCCAGAGGCTGAGACTCGGCGCCTTCATACATAGCGCCCAAATCCATCAGCATTCCCTGCTCCGCCCATTGGATACAGCCCGCCTCGCTCATAATAGCGGTATCGGGCAGTTCGTTAGCGGTGGCCATAGTGTTCAGCTTTTCCATATAGGTTTCCCACGGAATCGGCATAGCCTCTACTTCAATACGATCCTGAGATTCATTGAATTGATCCAGGGTGATCTGGGTAGCCTCCGCTTCCGCTTCACCACCCCAGAACGCGTAAGTAAGATGTACCTTTTCGCCGGAATCAGCACTGCTGGTTTCAGACGCGGCACTGTCGGTCCCGGAAGAGGGGTTGGATTCCGACTGTTGGCTGCAAGCAGCCGCGCCAGCGGTCAAAGCCGCCGCTAAGAGCACCGCCAAAATTCTTTTGAACATGTTTTTCGTCTCCTTCTTTTTTTATTAAAATAAGGGTGGATAATCCTCCCGAATTTTTATGGTTCGCTAATTATCCCCTTCCCACCTGCGTGGGATATCCCCACGCAGGTAAGAAAGTATAAGAGAACAGGAGGTATCTTCTAGTTTGCCTGATGCAACTTTTTCCTGATACCAAGCAGGGAAACAGCGATCGCAGAAGCTAAGAACGCGATTCCGAGCCACAGCGTCGGAGCATGGTCGCCTGTTTGAGGATCAGCTGTGCCCGAAGTGGAATCTGACGAGCCGTCGTCAGGATCTGTAGGCTGAGACGGATCTGTGGGCTTGGAGGTATTGTCTTTCTTCTCCAGCTTCTCCAGAGCTTCTTCCAAAGCTTTCAGCGCGTCATCTACCTGCTGCTGATCGTCTACGCTTAACGTTGTATCGCCGTAAATCTCCAGAGCGGCTTCCAAGGCTTCGGTCAGCGCGTGGACGGTTTCATCGGTATATTGTTCCATATTCAAGCTCTCAATTTCGTCGATAACCTCTTTCAGTGCGGTCTTGTCTGCGGCTTTTTTCATAGCCTTCAGAGTGTTCTCCAGCAATTGGGCCGCCTGGTCTACTGTGGTTTGATCCACATCCGAGCCGGCGATCTTTCTTGCGCTCTCCAAGGCCTGCACGAACTGATCCTTTTCGGGGCCGTCCGCATATTGATCCAGAACCTTGCTGCGCTCTTCCGCCTTCCTGATCGCTTCTTCCAGCTTTGACTTATCAGCCTCAGGCTCAATAGGAGTCAACTTCATCGCGGCTTCCAGACGGTCGTACGCGGCAGAAACATCTTCCGCGCTGGGATTGGTCTTCTCCAGGATTTCTTCGGCGAAACGCAAAGCACTGATAAATTCATCCTTGCCCTCGTCTTCGTATTGATCCAGATTCTTCTCCAGCAGCTGTGCCGCGGCTACCAATGCTTCTAAATCGCTGGTATCCACTGCGGCATGAACCGTCACCGGAACAGCAATCTCGATTTCACCGCCTTTTCCGTCGGCTACAAGGACCTTCACTTCGGTCTTACCCTCTGCCACACCGGTAATGGTAACCTTTCCATCCACTAACTGAGCGGTTGCGACCGCGCTGTTGGGGGCAGCTTTGATCGCATTGATGGTTAACGCATCGCCGTCGGCATCGACAGCGATATCATCGGCGCCAAAGCTGATATTCTGACCCGCGGTTACCGTATACTGAACGTCGGGCTTTGCCTGAGGAGGCGTATTTTCAGGCTCTGGCTTGTTGACATCGAATTTGCCGTCATATACGGACTGAACATCCCGTTCGGACAAAGCCATGTCAAAGATCATGTATTTACCCATGGTGAAGCCGGACAGGAATTCGTTAGAATGGCCGGACATGCCGATGGTGTTGTAAGCCGCAGTGGGCACGGTGATATGCGCGCCGTTTTTGGCCGTAGTCGTAGCGACCAATTGGCCGTTTCTGTAAACTGCATGCTCTCCTGTTTCGGTATTGATAGACACGGCGACTTCAACCCACTCGTTCAGGGGATAGAATTCCGTGCGGGGGAAATCGGTTACCATGAAGTTGCCGCCGTCAAAGCCATCTGTTGTGACATATACCGGATTGGCCTCTGTGGAATTAATCCAAATACCATTGCCCGCCCAGTCGGCTTCATTTTTACCCCAGAAGAGGCTGACCGCACCGGGATCGCTTTCTTGTGTACGCATCATTTTGTACACGATCGTCATATTGGGAGATACTATTTCCTTCCCGGTCAGTTGGATAAAGTTGTCGCCCTTAAAGGCAAAGCCATTGTCTTTCCAGTTAGAATCCGTAATGCTTCCCGCGATATTGCCGTCATAGTGATTCTTGGAATAATCCTTCACATGACTGCCGGACTCACTGTCAAACTCATAGTACAGGCGGATATTTTCCTCGCTTAGGCTATCCAGCACCGGATACTGAATCGAAGGAACCTCTGCGCTGTACAAACCGGCCACTTCTTCTTCGGTCATGGATTTGCTGTAAATCCGGAAATCATCCAGAGAGGCGTTGAGATAGCTGTTGTCAAACTGCGGACAGCTAAAGCCCATATTGCTGTTGGCGAATCCAGCCGGTGCAGTGATGGAATCTAACGTACCTTCGATTGTGATTTCCTGCTTCACGCCGTTTACATAGATCGCGCCTTCGTTGCTGGCGGAATCGAATGTAATAGCAACATGACTCCATTCGCCCACAGGCAGAAGCTCGTCGACCGGCGCCGTAGTGTGGAAGTAGTTCATACCGTCCACCACAAAGGAAAGCCCATTGGACAGGTTGTGATACCATCCGTTACCGGCGTAATCCGCGTCATTTTTCGCCCAGTAGATTACTTCCTCACCCGTTTGCTCTGCAGTACGGTTGATCCAATAAGACACCGTAATATTTTCCGGATGTTGGCTGTTATCTCCCTGGGGGACCTCTACTCGGTTGTTAGAGAAGACGAAGGAGCCGTCGAACTTACCGTTGCCGCGGTTGACATCTCCCTGGGAAACAGCGGCGGTATTGTTGTTGCCGGACCAGTCGATAAACTTATCGCCCTTCGCCTCGTCCATCCGGTACCATAAGACCATATCAGCCGTCTCGGCGGATGCGGGGTCAAGCACCCAAATCCTTGCCAGGACCTCGTCGCCAGTCTCTTCCACAATGCCGGCAACCGCAAACTGTCCGGCCTTGGAGTATTTGGCGGGAGAAATGGCATCCCAAACGACCTTAAATTCTTCAGTGCGCCCTTCGCCTAAATCGCCAGTGATGGTATCAGGCATTACGGGAGCCGCGCCGACCGTAGTATAGGTATCATAAGGCTCAAAGGCCACGGAAATGTTTTCCAAAATAGTCACGGTAGCTTCCGCGGACTTGGAGTCATCAAAGATAGATACCGCTTTCACAGTCAGCACTGTATTCGCAACCTCTTGCTCAGAGACAGTCAAACGGCCGTTCTGATCAATGCTGGTGCCCTCGCTGCCGCCTTCCACGGACCAGGTCACTCCCGCGGGAGGATTATTCTGTCCGGTAACGGAAATGCTGAACTGCTTGGTTTCTCCAGCCTTGACGTAAGAGTTTTCGGGGAATATGCTGATGGACTCTAGGGTGGGCATAGCGTTTACACTTAACTCAGCCGAATTCGTGGTGGTAGAAAGGGCACCCTGAGACACGATACACCTGTAATAGGTGCCATCATTCTCTTCAGTAAGGCTTTCGATGCGGTAAACACTCTCAGTAGCATCCGTAATGTCATCCCATCTTACCCGATCCACAGACTTCTGCCACTGGTAAGTTAACGGTTCTGTGCTTTCACCGCCAGCTTCCGCTACGACAGTAAACTCAGCCGGCTGTCCAACATACCCATTAACCGCCTGGGGATGGGTATAGATTACCGGCGCGCCTTCCGCAATTCCTCTTACAGACATATTGTCATAAATTATGGAAGTACCATAAGAACGTATACCAACCGCGCCCTCCAGATACGGGTCGGGGTCCACACATTCGCCCACTTGCTCGCCGTCAATGTATACTTGAATTGTTGCGCCATTGGCAACGATCATCAGGTGATACTGTTTCCCAAACTCCAAGTTGTAAGCCCAATCACCTACAATACCCCAGTTTTGATTGTGCTTAGACAGCCAAATTCTATCTTGGCCTACGTTGAAGTTCACACAATAACCGTTGAGGGCTTCTAGGCCCATGCCAGGATTCGTAACACGGAACAATGGCCCCGCCCAGTTGCTGGCGGTTTCAATAGTAAGATCAATCTCATAAATGAAATTATCAAAAACAAAGTCGCTTAAAATAGTCTTTCCGTCTCCGGATCCCTTAAGGGTTCCATCAGAAATAGACCAATTGCCGCCATAGTTGACCCATCTTCCGTCATCCTTTGAGAAATCATTCTCATAGCTGGGATTTGGATCCTGCACAAACTTGACAGTCTTTACGTCAACATTGCCTTCAGTAACTTTCAAATAAACGTCATGGGTTCCATAAGCCTCTAGCAGTTCTACCGGCAATGCCTGCCATTCCCCGCTGGTATTCGGTACGGCTGCAGAACCAATTAAAGTACCGTTGGCGTCATCGAAGTACAATTCCACTCTGCCTTCCGCCGCGGTCTTCACAAGAAGCTCTGACGTGATGGCTCCGCTCTTCAGCCCAAGAGCGTCAAATTCGATGTAATCATTGGTGCCTAACTGTACAAAAGGCTCGTTCGTAGAACTGGGATATTTCTTTACCTCGCCAAATACTGCGCCGAACTGCGAATCATAGCTGGCTGCGTCCATCGGCTGGAAAGGATCCCGTTCAGCAGATACATAGGCGTAACTGCGGGAGGTCAAAGCTTTGTAGATGTTAGATGCAATCGTTCTGGCACCGTTGTTGTCCGGATATGCGTTCTGCTGCAGCATTTCGGGAGCTTCTCCGGTCCAATCGTATACATCCAGTACTACAGTCTGTTTTTCGCCGGCCACAGTACGAATGCTATCGGCGGCAGCTTCCGCGTTTGCGGCTGTTAAGGTCCCAACTCCCTCGCCCTGAACTGCCGGAACGGTAGCAATATAAACAATCGGGCTGGAGGCAATTCCCTTATAAGCGTCAACCACGGCGCCCAGTTCATTCGCGAAGGTTCCGCTGGCGGTATCCCAATCGGCGGTCTCCTTAGAACCGGCCATTAGCACTACCATATCAGGCGCAAAAGCCTTGCAGTTATCCAGAATATTTTCACTTCCACCGGCGGTTCCAGACGGAACAGAGGTAACTTTGACATTGTCAAAGGTAGCTATGCCGTCGCAGTTAATCATACCGATAGAGCCGGAGGTATCATAATCGGTGCTGAAATATTTGCTCAATTCTTCATAAATCGGCTCTGCCTGCTCCTTGAGCTTGTTGGACAGCGGCAGAACGGCAACC
>OHJP01000742.1_pt1 | contig 15868 bp, 11 predicted proteins | sample 1568591 | NCBI WGS metagenome assembly OHJP01 (sample SAMEA3879567, study PRJEB24766) | human gut metagenome | biome: human-associated habitat; feature: feces | place: USA | collected 1985/1987
CCGGCCTGGAGGTTTTCGACATCCGGGACGGCAAGGAGGTCATCGAGTCCATGCACGAGCGCCTGATCGGCCGATATCTGTGCGAGGATTTTGTGGACGCTGAAACCGGCAGGGTGCTGGTGTCCAAGGATAAGATGATGACCGACGAGGACGCCGATATCATCGTTAACGCCGGCGTCAAGAAGATCCAGATCCGCTCTATCCTCAACTGTAAGGCCAAGCACGGCGTCTGCAAAAAGTGCTATGGCTCCAACCTGGCCAACGGCATGCCTGTCACGGTAGGCGAGGCGGTGGGTATCATCGCCGCCCAGTCCATCGGCGAGCCCGGCACTCAGCTGACCATGAGAACCTTCCACACCGGCGGCGTCGCCAGCGCGGAGGATATCACCCAGGGTCTGCCCCGTGTCGAGGAGCTGTTCGAGGGCAGAAAGCCGAAGCACTTGGCCATCATCAGTGAGATCGGCGGCAAGGTCCGGTTTGAGGAAATCAAAAAGAACCGCCATGCCGTTGTATTTAACCAGGAAACCGGCGAGGAGAAATCCTATCTGATCCCCTTCGGCTCCAGAGTCCATGTGGAGGAGGGCGACGTGATCGAGGCCGGCGATATGATCACCGAGGGTTCCGTGAACCCCCACGATATTCTCGCTATCAAGGGCACCGACGCTGTCCAGAATTACCTGATCCAGGAGGTTCAGAGAGTATACCGGATGCAGGGTGTTGATATCAACGATAAGCATATCGAGGTTATCGTACGCCAGATGATGAAGAAGGTCCGGGTGGACGATGAGGGCGACACGCTGCTGATGCCTAACTCCCTGGTGGAAAAGAGCGAATTCGATACCGCCAATGAGGAAATCCGTGCCAGAATCGCAGCCGGTGAGCTGGATCTGCGGGAGGCCACCTGTACGCCGACCCTGCTGGGTATCACCAAGGCGTCTCTGGCTACCGATTCGTTCCTGTCAGCCGCCTCTTTCCAGGAGACCACCAGAGTGCTCACCGACGCCGCCATCAAGGGCAAGGTGGACCCGCTGCTGGGCCTGAAGGAGAACGTAATTATCGGTAAGCTGGTGCCGGCCGGCACCGGAATGCACCGGTATAACGACGTCGAGCTGGAGGAGGTCCAGAATACGCCGAATCCCTTGACAAATGAGGCGTTTTAGTGCTATCATAAACAATTGTGGGCGGTAATTTCCACTTTCGTGTCCGGCTGGGAAGGTCAAGCTTGAAAAGGCTCCTGAAAACCGCTGAAAAATAGGAATTTCCAGGCCGCCGAAAGGAAAAGCCGCCGGCCGGTTCCCTCGTCTCTTCGATTCCGGAAGGGCGGGGAAAAGGAGAGGATTCATCAGCTTTTTGCTTCTGAATCCGAAAACTGTTATTTTGCTGTAAACAGGACAATACTTTTATTGTCCTGTTTCACATAATAAATTTTTGTGAGGAGGTGTCATATGCCAACCTTTAACCAACTGGTCCGTAAGGGACGTGAGGTTTCCGAGAAAAAAGCAAAGGCTCCGGCTCTCTTAAAAGGATGGAACTCTAAAAAGCGTGTGGCGATTAATCAAAATTCACCGCAGAAGCGTGGAGTTTGCACATCTGTTAAGACCGCTACCCCTAAGAAGCCTAACTCCGCTTTGAGAAAAATCGCCAGAGTTCGGCTGTCCAACGGAATTGAGGTAAGCTCTTATATTCCGGGTGTGGGCCACAACCTGCAGGAGCATAGTGTTGTGCTGATTCGTGGCGGACGTGTCAAGGATCTTCCTGGTGTTCGTTACCACATTATCCGCGGAACATTGGATGCCCAAGGCGTTGCCAAGAGAATGCAAGCCCGTTCTAAGTACGGCGCGAAGCGTCCGAAGGCCGGCGCGAAAAGTTAAGATTGTGACCAACACGTAAGGGCTTGCGTTTTTATGCGCAGTTTAATTGCATGTAACATCTGCAAAACAATGCAGTGATATATACTAGATAGATATGTCTCTGTATTGGCCCGCGGGAGTTTGTCGCTTTCGAGTACCGATGATATCATCTATATGAAGGAGGGAAGCGAAGTGCCAAGAAGAGGCTCAATTGCAAAACGTGATGTTTTGCCAGACCCGCTTTACAATTCAAAATTAGTAACCCGCCTGATCAACAACGTTATGGTTGACGGCAAAAAGGGTGTGTCCCAGAAGATCGTATACGGTGCTTTTGAGATTATCCAAGAAAAAACAGGCAAGGATCCCCTGGAGACCTTTGAACAGGCTATGGAGAACATCATGCCCCTGTTGGAGGTAAAGGCCCGCCGTGTCGGCGGCGCCACCTACCAGGTTCCTATGGAGGTCCGCCCGGAGAGACGCCAGACCTTGGGTCTTAGGTGGCTCACCAACTATGCAAGACTGAGATCTGAAAAGACCATGAGAGAAAGACTTGCCGGAGAAATCCTTGATGCGATCAATGGCGTCGGCGGCGCTGCTAAGAAGCGTGACGACACCCACAAGATGGCAGAGGCCAATAAGGCGTTTGCACATTACAGATGGTAATTTGAGACCAATTAAGGAGGACCCGACACTATGCCAAGACAGGTTTCACTTGAGAAAACCCGTAATGTCGGCATCATGGCTCACATCGATGCCGGTAAAACAACAACAACGGAACGTATTCTGTACTATACGGGCGTAAACCACAAGATCGGCGAAACCCACGACGGTGCTGCTACCATGGACTGGATGGCGCAAGAGCAGGAGAGAGGTATCACCATTACCTCCGCCGCTACCACGTGCTTCTGGAAGGAACATCGTATCAACATCATCGACACCCCCGGCCACGTTGACTTTACCGTAGAGGTGCAGCGTTCTTTAAGAGTGCTGGACGGCTCTGTAACGGTTCTGTGCGCCAAGGGCGGCGTAGAGCCTCAGTCTGAAACCGTATGGCGCCAGGCTGACGAATATCACGTGCCGAGAATGGCTTATGTCAATAAGATGGACATTATGGGCGCCGATTTCTATCGGGTTGTCCAGATGATGAGAGACCGTCTGCAGTGCAATGCTGTTCCGATTCAGCTGCCCATCGGCGCTGAGGATACCTTTAAGGGTATCGTCGACCTGGTGGAAATGAAGGCTGACGTTTATTATGACGAAATGGGCACCGACATGAAGGTGGAAGAAATTCCGGACGACATGAAGGAGCTGGCGGAGAAATACCGCGCTGAGCTGATCGAGCATGTGGCTGAGCAGGATGACGAGCTGCTGGAGAAATATCTGGGCGGCGAGGAGCTCACTGTCGACGAGATCAAGCGCACCATCCGCAAATCCTGTATCGCAAACACTATGGTTCCTGTTACCTGCGGTACTTCCTACCGCAATAAGGGCGTTCAGAAGCTGTTGGACGCGATTGTGGATTATATGCCCGCCCCGACGGATGTTGAGGCCATCAAGGGTGTGAATCCGGATACCGACGAGCCGGTAGTTCGTCATTCTTCTGACGACGAGCCGTTTGCCGCGTTAGCGTTTAAGATCGCCACCGACCCCTTTGTGGGCAAGCTATGCTTCTTCCGTGTGTATTCCGGCGTCATTAACGCGGGCACCACGGTTTATAACGCCAATAAAGACAATAACGAGCGTATCGGCAGAATTCTGCAGATGCACGCGAACCACCGTCAGGATATCGAATGCTGCTACGCGGGCGATATCGCGGCGGCGGTAGGACTGAAGAACACCAGCACCGGCGATACCCTGTGCGATGAAAAGCATCCGGTTATCCTGGAATCCATGGTGTTCCCGGAGCCGGTTATCCGTGTAGCCATCGAGCCTAAGACCAAGGCCGGCCAAGAGAAGATGGGTATTGCTTTGGCCAAGCTGGCGGAAGAAGACCCCACCTTCAAGGCTTACACCGACGAGGAAACCGGTCAAACCATTATCGCTGGTATGGGCGAGCTTCACCTGGAAATCATCGTGGACAGACTGCTCCGTGAATTCAAGGTGGAGGCCAACGTTGGTAAGCCTCAGGTTGCTTACAAGGAGACCATCCGCGGTACTGCGGACGTGGACAACAAGTATGCCCGGCAGTCCGGCGGTAAAGGCCAGTATGGTCATGTTAAGATTAGAATCGAACCCAATCCCGGTAAGGGCTATGAGTTCGTGAACGCAATCGTCGGCGGCGCGATTCCGAAGGAATATATCCCGGCGGTTGATCAGGGTATCCAGGGAGCTATGCTCTCCGGCGTCCTGGCCGGCTACAATGTAGTCGACGTAAAAGTTACTTTGTACGACGGTTCTTATCATGAGGTTGACTCCTCTGAAATGGCGTTTAAGATCGCCGCTTCCATGGCCTTCAAGGAGGCAATGAGAAAGGCTCAGCCGGTTCTCATGGAGCCGATTATGAAGGTTGCGGTTATTGTGCCTGAGGAATACATGGGCGACGTTATCGGAGACTTGAACTCCCGCCGCGGTATGATTCAGGGCATGGACGCTCTCCCGGGTGCCCAGCGCATCAACGCCATGGTTCCTTTGTCTGAGATGTTCGGTTACGCTACCGATATGCGCTCTAAGACTCAGGGACGCGGGCAGTATACCATGGAGCCCAGCGATTACGCGGAGGTTCCCAAGTCTGTTGGCGAAAAGATTATTTCCAGCCGTACAAAGAAAGCCGAATAACTTATCCAAAACTATTGCAATTTAGGAAAAGAATTGCTAAAATGAGGATTATAGCCCGGCTTATGAAATTTAAAATTATTTTCTGATTAAAAAGGAGGAAATCCCAATGGCAAAGGCTAAGTTTGAAAGAACAAAACCCCATGTTAACATTGGCACCATCGGTCACGTTGACCATGGCAAGACCACTCTGACCGCTGCGATCACCAAGGTTCTGAACCTGGAGGGCGACGCGGAGTATGTGGATTACGCCAACATCGATAAGGCTCCCGAGGAGAGAGAGCGTGGTATTACCATTAATACCGCTCACGTTGAGTATGAGACCGAAAAACGCCACTATGCTCACGTTGACTGCCCCGGCCACGCCGACTATGTTAAGAACATGATCACCGGTGCCGCTCAGATGGACGGCGCTATCCTGGTTATCGCTGCTACCGACGGCCCTATGGCTCAGACCAAGGAGCACCTGCTGCTGGCCCGCCAGGTAGGCGTGCCCTATATCATCGTATTCCTGAACAAGGTTGACCAGGTTGACGACGAGGAGCTTCTGGAACTGGTAGAGATGGAAGTCCGCGAGACCCTGAACGAGTATGAGTTCCCGGGCGACGATACCCCCATCATCAAGGGTTCTGCTCTGAAGGTTCTGGAGTCTGACTCCAAGGATCCTAACGCTCCCGAGTATGCCTGCATCAAAGAACTGATGGAGGCTGTTGACAGCTATATCCCCACTCCTGACCGTAAGGCTGACCTGCCCTTCCTGATGCCTGTTGAGGACGTGTTCACCATTACCGGCCGTGGTACTGTTGCCACTGGTAGAGTTGAGCGTGGACAGCTGAAGACTGGTGAGGAAGTTGAAATCGTTGGCTTGGCTGACGAGAAGAAGAAGACCGTTGTTACCGGTATCGAAATGTTCCGCAAGATTCTGGACTATGCTGAGGCCGGCGATAACATCGGCGCTCTGCTCCGTGGTATCCAGAGAACTGAAATCGAGCGCGGACAGGTTCTGTCTAAGCCCGGCTCCATTCATCCTCACACCAAGTTCAAGGGCCAGGTGTACGTTCTGACCAAGGAAGAAGGCGGACGTCATACTCCTTTCTTCAACAACTACCGTCCTCAGTTCTATTTCAGAACTACTGACGTTACCGGCGTTATCTCCCTGCCTGAGGGCACCGAGATGTGCATGCCTGGCGATAACGTTGTGATGGACGTTGAGCTGATCACTCCTATCGCTATCGAAGAAGGCCTGCGTTTCGCTATCCGTGAAGGCGGCCGTACTGTTGGTTCCGGTGTTGTTACCGCTATCAACGAATAATCATCTTTGCATTGCGAGGGCCCAGACGGATTCGTCTGGGCCTTTTTGTTTTCAGCACAAACCGCAAGGCGATGCTGACACAATTAAAATTTGGAAAAAAGGGGGGACCAAGTTGCGTATACGCACAGCGGAACTGCAAGACTTGGAAAAGGTGAGTAAAATTCACGCCGCCAGCTGGAAAACTGCTTACCGCGGCATTTTGCCCGATGACTTTTTGGATCAGCTTTCCTTCCGCCGTTGGGCGGGGTTGAAAGAGATGATGGCGGACGGCCTGGCCATAAGGGTGATTGAATCCGATGAAAATATTTTTGGCTGTATTACTTTCGGCGCCGCCCGGGATGAAGCTTTTTCCGGCTGGGGTGAAATCGTGTCGTTTCATTTGCTGCAGGAAGCCCGCGGAAAAGGGTTTGGCAGGCTGTTATTCCAGGATGGGGTAACGGAGCTGAGAAAAGCAGGCTACCGGGAACTATATCTTTGGGTTTTGGAGGAAAATGAAAGGGCCAGAAGGTTCTACGAAAAAAACGGATTCGCCTGGAACAGAGACCGTCTGGAAAGCGAGGAAGGCGGGCGGCAGGTGACCGATTTGAGATATGTTTTCCGTTTTCAAGAAGAATAAAAAAGCTGTTCCGATCATGCCTGTTATGGCACAACGGAACAGCTTTTGTTTTGTCAGCGAATCTGGGTTTAACCGCGTTTTTCGCCGGAAAGATCCAGCCGCATAATGTGGTCGTCCATCACATACCCGCGGCCGATGTCCGTAACCTCGTCGTGATCCACATAGAACCCTGCTTTCTCATAAAAAGCGATAGAACCTAGGTTGTTCCGGTTGACCGTCAGCCAAATATAGCTGAGACCGCGCTCCCGGCAGATTTTTTTCAGTTCTTCTAAAGCAAAGCTGGCCAAGCCTTTGCGCCGGAATGTTTTCTCAATATAAAGCTTGCTGAGGAATAGGGCACCGTTTTCAATTTTGTAGCCGCAAAAACCGGCGTTTTGGCCATCGCAGACCAGCCAGCAGTAGGTATAGCCCTGATGCTCGATCTGATTAGTGACTGCCTTGAAGGACTGAAATTTTTCCACCATGTAGGTGATCTGGTCGGCGGAAAGAATCTGTCCGTAGTGCTCTCTCCAAATACGGGAGGCTAAAAAGCACATCTCCTTAATTTGCTCTGGGGTTTTGATTTGTTTCATTTGAAGCTCGCTCATGGGTTCTAACCTTGCTTTCTGTTAAAATGATTTTATAATTTTTTACTTTTATATACTTATTGTTTATTCTTAAGAATAATATACAAATAGAACGGTTTTTAAACAATTCTTTTGCTTCGCCGCTCAGCCGGAAAAAGACTGAGCCAAAGGCGTGTTTAAAATTTACGGTATTTTTTCACCTTGCGCTTTCTGCGGTCGCGGCGGTTGTAAATGGTGGCGATGATCAGATAGATGATAAAGAGTAATACAAATAGGCCGCAAATTCCGAGAAACCAGGGAGAAGATATGATATTCTTTGCGCCCTCCCAATAATACAGCAGATCGCTTCTCTGTACGTCCTCGCTGGCAACCAGGTTAATGGTGGCGAGCTCGTGATTGGCGTAGGAAAGAGTGGCCTTTCCTAAAATTTCTCCCTTCGTAATAGGCGCGTTGACGCTCTCAGGCTTTTCCACCTCGGATACGACGATGGAGTTTAAATCCACGTCATTAGGAAGCAGGGCGGTGACATCCTTTTCCGGAACCAGCAGGAGAGTGTCCTTTTCCCAGGCCAGGTTCAAGTTTACTTCCGCCAGAGGCTTTTCCATATCTACAATGGATTTCAAGGTGAAGGTGCGGAACGCCCAGCGGTACAGCGCCTTGGAATCAATCATGGCGCCGTTGTCAGGAACAGGGTCCTGCCCCGCCACGTGGGGAGAGCCCATCGCCACGCACAGGTAAGCGTAGCCCTCGGCTTTGGCGGTGGTAACAATACAGTCGCCGGCTTGGTCGTGCCAGCCGGTTTTGATGCCGGTGACATATTGATAATAATAATCCGGATAGCCGGGCAGCATCATTAAATTGGTAGTGTCTAAGCGCCGCTCTTCCTGCATATTGGTGGCGGGAACAATATGATAGGTTTGGCTCACAATGTCCATAAACCGGGGCAGATCCATGGCGTATTCCGCCATGATTCCCATATCACGGGCGGTGGTATAGTGGTTTTCGTCATGAAGTCCGTCCGGGTTGGCGAAGTGGGTGCCGGTACAGCCGAGCTCGGCGGCCTTGTCGTTCATCATTTGAACGAACCGGTCTATATTGGAAAGCTTTTCCGGGTTCCCGGTCTCCTGGTTTTTCCTGCCTCCCACATAGTCAGCAAGGATAACTGCGGCGTCATTGCCGGAGGGAACCATCAGGCAGTTCAGCGCCTCGTAGATTGACATGGTTTCCCCAACCATAATATTGGCGATTGAGCTTCCCGTACCCTCTAGGGAGTCCTTCAGCTCTTGCGTCAAAGTTACGGTGGTGCCGTCTAAATCCTCCACATTCTCACTGACTACAATATAGGTCAAAATTTTCGTGGTGGAAGCAGGCTCGATCCGTTCATCCGCGTTTTTTGTGAAAACCACAGTGCCGGTATCCAGATTTTTCATGAAAATAGCATTGCAGTTGGTTTCAAAATCAATCGTAAAACCCTCATCCCCCGCCGCGCTGGCAGGAAAGGCGAAAATTGAGGTAAACAAAAAAAGACAGGAAAACAAAAGGATTAACTTTTTTTTCATAGAAGTTTTTCCTCCGATATGGTATGATAAAATTACTGAAACAGATCAGCGGGTGCGCGCTTTTATTTTTATGCCGTGTCGTCCAGCCTGGTTCTGGACATCCTGCGGGAAATTTTCACAGTGAGCGCTTGCGCCGTACTGCAAATGGATTTCTACCGCCGCCATTGGAATACTGATTTTAAAACGGGAATTTCCTATGGCTTGGAATCCAAATAGGAACGATAAGCACTGCCTCTTTCTTGAAAAGGAATCAGAGACCATATTCACCAATTGGAATTCCGCTCTCTTGCCGCGGAGGTACCCAGCCGGCGGAGGATGGCCCTGATTCCCGCTGCTGCCGGTGCCCCGCCATGGATGATTTTTGATCGTCTAACGATGCCATAACGCCCCTTTTTGCCTGTAGAATAGAATGGATTATGTATACCATTTTACCTTATTTATCCGGGAAAGGCAAATTAAAAATTTATGACAATTATAACAGTTTCCTAACGGGAGGAATTGAAATGATATTTATTACGGGAGATATGCACGGTCTTATGGAACGCTTTCAGGATTCCGCGTTTCGGCACATCAAAAAGGGGGATACCCTGATTATCTGCGGAGATTTCGGCTTTCTCTGGGAAGGCACCGAGGAGGAGAAAAAGGCGCTGAAAAAGCTGGAGAAGAAAAAGTACGAGATCCTGTTTGTAGACGGCATCCATGAGAATTTCGACCTGCTGGAAAGCTATCCGGAGGAGGAATACGCCGGGGGAAGGGTTCACCGTATCGGTACGAATCTCCGCCATCTGATGCGGGGAGAGCTGTTCACCATCGAGGGAAAAAAGATCTTTGCCTTTGGCGGCGGGGAGAGCATCGAAAAGGAGGACCGGGTCAAGGCGGGAAAATGGTGGGAGCGGGAAATGCCCACCCTGGCACGGCGTGGACCGGCTGGATGAGGTGGACCGCAGGGTGGATTACATCGTGACCCACGAGCCCCCTACTAGGGTACGCACAATTATTGATAATACTCTGAGAAATTTCAATATGCTGGACGCTTATTTGGACGAGCTGTCCACTAAGGTAGCTTATGAAAAGTGGTTTTTCGGCAGTCTCCACTTAGACCGGAAGATTACCGCTAAAAGCTACGCGGTGTTTAATGATTTGGTTCCGGCGGAAATCCCTCAGGGAAAAAGAAGAAGGTAAGCTATGAAATTTATCCATACCTCCGACTGGCACTTGGGAAAAATGATTTACGGCCGCTCCTTGCTGGAGGATCAGGAATATTTTATCAAACAGGTTTTCCTGCCCGCCGTGGACCGCGAGCAGCCTGACTTTGTCATCCTGGCCGGGGATATTTATGACCGCCAGATCGCCCCGGTGGAGGCTATCCGGCTTTTCGACTGGACCGTAAGCGAAATGGCGGGAAGGGAAGTGCCGTTTTTTCTGATTTCCGGCAACCATGACGGCGCCGACCGCCTGTGCGTGGGCGCCAGGCTGCTGCGGAAAAGCGGTATTTATCTTACGGCAAGGCTGGAAGACGCGTTTGAACCGATCCTCCTGGAGAAAAACGGGGAATCGGTTCAGATTTTTTTGCTGCCCTATTTTGAGCCCGCAGAGGCCAGGGACGTCCTGGGGGACGACTCGATCCGAGGCTTTTCAGAGGCCTATGAGGCGGTGCTTTCCCGTTTAGAGGAAAAGAGAGATCCGGCGCTGCCCAGCGTTTTGGTTTCCCACTGCTTTGTTGCGGGAAGTACGGCGTCCGATTCGGAAAGCACACTCTATGTAGGCGGCAGCGGGGAAGTCGGAGCCGGCTGCTTCCGTAATTTTACTTATGCGGCGCTGGGGCATCTTCACGGCCCTCAAAAAGCCGGCGCAAACGGATGGTATTCCGGTTCTCCCCTGTGCTATTCCTTTGACGAGGAAAAGCAGAAAAAGGGCTGTACGGTGGTTACTCTGAAGGGTTATGAGACGGACTGCCGGCAGGTTCCTGTGGTGCCTATGCGGCCGATGAGAACCCTGACGGCCGCCTTTGACCAGTTGATGGAGGAGGGAAAAAAGTCTCCCTGCCAGGATTATGTGTTCCTGACCCTGACCGACGACAAGCCTGTGTATATGCCGGTGGACCAGCTGCGGGAGTATTATCCAAATCTGCTGGGACTTACCAGCCAATGGCTGCAAAACGGCGGCCTGGAGGGCTTGACCGGTGAACAGCAGGAGAAAAGAGAGCTTCTAAAACGCGGCGGGGAAAAAGAGATTTTCAGCGCCTTTCTCACCAGCGTATGCCAAAGCGGCGCGACTGAGGAGGATCAGGCGCTGTTTGACCAGATTCTGGCTCAGGTAGGAAGGGAGGCGGAGCAATGACGCCGATTCGTCTAAAAATGCAGGCGTTCGGCCCCTATCAGGGCGCTGTGGAGATTGCCTTTTCCGGCCTGCGGGGCAAGCTGTTTTTAATTACAGGCTCCACAGGGGGAGGAAAAACCACCATTTTAGACGCCATTTGCTTCGCGCTGTTTTGCCGGGCCACCGGCGGGCGGAGAACCTGGCAGGATATGCGGAATCTGTCTGCTGGGGAAGATGTGCCGACGGTGGTAGATTTTGAATTTTCTCTTGGGGAGGAGCAATACCGTTTTCAGCGGTCCTGGCGCTGGCATAAGGTCCGGGGCAGCGGGCGGATGGAGATGCGGGATGAGCACCAATGCAGCCGGAGAAACGGGGAGCAGTGGGAGCTGCTGGCTTCCGGGGCTGAATCCAGAGTGAGGGAATACGCCCAAAGGCTTTTAGGGCTGACCTGCGAGCAGTTTTCACAAGTGATCGTTTTGCCTCAGGGGGAGTTTAGAAAGCTGCTGCTTTCCAACTCCACGGAAAAATCCAAGATCTTTCAAACTCTATTCCAGACCGAAAAGTGGGAACGGATCACCAAGTGCGCCCAGAGCATGGCGGAGGATTTGGAACAGCGCTGCGGCGGGCTTCTCTCTGCCCGGCAAGCGGTTTTGGAGAGCGAAGGCGTTCAAGCCTCGGAGGAACTGGAGCTTTTGCGGAAGGCTACGGAGGAGGAGTATGAGAAAAGTATCGCTGCGGCGAAAAAAACAGAAAACGATTTAAAAAATATATCAGATATTATACAAAGAGTAAACAGATTAAAGGAAACGGAAACTGTTTTCCGAAGACTTCAAAAGCAGCTTGCGCAAGCGGCAGCGGAGAAAAGGGCTTTGGAACAGAAGCGGCAGGAGGCTGTCAAGGCCGCGGCTGGGCTTGCCCGGCTGGAGGAGGAGAAGGCGGCTGGCCTCCAGCTGGCCGCGAAGCACCAGGAGCAGATGGAAACTCTGACGAAGCTGAAAAGCTTAGCGGCGGAAAAGGAGCGTTTAGAAAAGGAAATTGCCAGCCAGAAGGAGCAGCGGCTGGAGTGGGAGCAAAAGGCTCTTTCCGCGGCGGAAAATGTGGAAAGGGGAAGGGCTTATTTGAGGGAACTGAATGACAAGCTGAAAGCCTTGCCAGAAGCTTCCCGAAGCTTTCAGGAATTGAAAACGGCCTTTGAACTGTTGAAGCAGTGGGAGGAAGGCAAAAGACGCTTGGCCGGGGAACAAAGCGCCCTTCAAAAAGCGGAGGAGATTTTAGAGCAGTCCAGGGTAAAGCTTTCGGCCTTGCAGGAAAGCTTAGAAAGAGCGCAGCAAAAGGCACGGGAGGATATGGCGGGGCATTTGGCCTCCGGCCTGCGGGATGGGGAGCCCTGTCCTGTGTGCGGTGCGGTTCACCATCCCAGTCCGGCCAGTCTGGAAATAGGAGTAACTGTTACCCCAGAGGAGGAAAAACGCCTGAAAAGGCTGGTAAAAGAGGCCCAGGAGGCCTTTACCTCAGCCCAGGGAGCGTTCACCAAGCACCAGGGCCAGCGGGAACTGCTGGAGAAAAATGTAAGGGAATCAGAGCGCCGGATAGCGGACTTCCCATACCCGCCTGAGAAGCTCCCAGCCTTGCTGGCGGCGGCGGAAAAGAAGCTTGCCGGATTGCAAAAGGCGGGAGAATTGCTGCCCCAGGGGGAGAAGCGTCTGGCTCAGCGGGAAAACGAGGAGAAAACCGCCAAGCTCCAGGCTGACCGGAGCAAGGAGCGGCAGGCGCAATGGGAAAATAAGCTGTCCGCAGTGAGCGCGGAGATTAGCTCCCTTTGGGGCACCTTGCCGGAAGAAAGACAGGGGCAGAGCCTTGACCAGGCTGAGCAAGGATTGCGGAATTCCCTGACAGAGGTTCAAGCCCGGTTAGAGAGCTTGCGGAAAAAAATCCAGGAAACCCAGGAGGCGTCTGCAAAAACCGGAGAGGCTCTGGCGGCAGCCGCGGCGGGGGAAAGGGCTCTGCGGAACCAAACCCATGAGGCAAAGGAGCAATGGGAGGCTGCAGGGAGGGAAATTCCCGGAGAACTGAATCAGGAAGCGCTGGAGCAGGAGTATGCCAGTCTTCAAGAGGAAAGCCGGGAAAGCCTGCAAAAAACCGGCCGGCTTCTGCAGAAAAGGAAGTCACTGGAACAGGCTGCGGAAAAAATCAGGGATTTAGAGGAGGAAAGCAAGGCGGTTCAGGAGGAATATTCCAAAACAGAACGGATCGCCAGATTTTTCAGCGGTAAAAATCCTATGAACGTGCCCTTGAAAATGTTTGTGCTTGGGGTTATGCTGGACGATATCTTAAGCCGGGCTAACGTGTACTTTACTACCCTGAGCGGCGGTCGGTATCAGCTCAGCCGAAAGCGGGAGGGGGCAAGCCGGGGATACAGCGGCCTGGATTTGGAAATCTATGACGCTTATTCCGGCGGCGGCAGAAACGTCGACACCCTTTCCGGCGGAGAGCTGTTTTTGGCGTCCCTGTCTCTGGCTTTTGGACTTTCCGATGTGGTGCAAAGCTACTCCGGCGGTGTCAGGCTGGAATCTATTTTCATCGACGAAGGCTTTGGCACCTTGGATGAGGAAACGCTGAACACAGCCATGAAAGCCTTATTTGAAATTCAGAAAAGCGGCAGAACGGTAGGGATCATTTCTCACGTGGCCGAGCTGAAAAGCAGGATCCCCGCCCAGATCCGCATATTAGACGATCACAAAATTAAAGTAGTTCTGCCTTGAAAATCCTCCTGGAATATCAAACGAAAAACTGCCGGCTGCGCGCTGTAAGGAAGCTCTCTGAGGCGGTGCTGGCGCCGAAACGATGGGGCCGCCGGCTGGCAGGCAAAAAGAGCAAATGTGAGGAGGCATATCATCATTTATTGGATTTGCGCAGAAAGAGCTGAATGGATATTTGCGGAACAGAATTTTATACCTTTCAACAGAAAAAGCACCGTACAAACACGGTGCTTTTTTCCTAAATTTCCGCTTGCCATAAAAAGGCTGGGAGTTTGTTTTTGATAAATGTAAACGATTCTCTATGACCTAATTGAACGCAGTTTCACCGGCCTGGGAAAATAACCGGCGGATTTCTCCTTTGATTCCGCGGTGCTCCGGAAAGGATAGAGCAGGATCTTTTTTCAGCAGGATTTTGGCTGCCTGCTGGGCTTGGGACAGTATATCCATATCTCCGAGCATATCGGCGATTTTCAGCTCCGGCAGACCATGCTGTCTGGCGCCGAAGAAGTCTCCGGGCCCTCGAAGCTTTAAATCCTCGTCAGCGATCTGAAAGCCGTCGTTGGTGCGGCACATTGCCTTGAGCCGATAGACGGCTTCCTCGTTTTGAGCGTCGGAAACCAAGATACAGTAGCTTTTTTCCTTGCCCCGGCCGACCCGGCCCCGCAGCTGATGAAGCTGGGAAAGGCCGAACCGCTCGGCATTTTCAATCAGCATGATGACCGCGTTAGGGACATCCACGCCCACCTCGATTACCGTGGTGGAAACCAACAGATCCAGTTCCCCGCGGGAAAAGGCCCGCATTACCGCTTCCTTTTCAGCGGGCTTCATCCTCCCATGGAGCAGGCCGACCCGATAATCCCGGAATTCCCGGGCCTTCAGGCTCTCGGCATATTCTACCGCGGAGGCCAAGCTGGCCTCGCCGGATTCATTTTCTACCAGGGGGCACACGATGTATCCTTGCAGGCCCTGGTTTAGGTGCTTCTGCAGAAAGCCGTAGGCCCGGCCGCGTTTTTTACTGTCAATCCAAAAGGTATCTATTTTCTGGCGCCCCGGGGGAAGCTCATCCAATACGGAAACATCCAGGTCGCCGTAGATCATCAGGGCGAGAGTCCTGGGGATCGGCGTGGCGGACATGACCAAAAGATGAGGATTTTCCCCCTTGCCGGCTAAGGCCGCCCGCTGGGCAACGCCAAACCGATGCTGTTCGTCGGTAATAACCAGCCCGAGCCTTTGAAATTCCACCGGATCCGAAAGCAGGGCATGGGTGCCGATGAGCAAATGAATTTGTCCGGCTTTTAAAGCGAATAGCAGTTCCCGGCGCTCTCTTTGCTTGGTAGAACCGGTCAGCAAGGCTACGCTTACACCGGTGCCTTCAAACAGCTTTTCCATGGTGTGATAGTGCTGTTCCGCTAAAATCTCAGTGGGCGCCATAAAAGCGGACTGGATGCCCTCTCTGGCGGCGCAGTAGCAGAGCGCGGCGGCCACAGCGGTTTTTCCCGAGCCTACGTCGCCCTGAATCAGCCGGTTCATGGGCGTTTTCCTCCGCATGTCGGCCACGCATTCCGCTACCGCCCGCCTCTGGGCGCCGGTAGGTGGAAAGGGGAGACAGGAGAAAAATTCTTGGGAACGGTCGGCAGTGAGAAAACAGCTGGTTTCCCGGCGGTTTCTCGTTTTGAGCTGGCAGAGCCCAAGCTGGAGAACGAACAGCTCCTCAAAAATCAGCCTGCGGCGGGCAGCGTTCAAAGCCGGCTCCGACTGAGGCAGATGGATATCCCGAATCGCCTGTCCCAGCTCCTCCAGCTGATAGGAAGCGCGGAGCTCCTCCGGCAGCGGATCGTTGACGCGTTCCGGCAGGAGGGAGAGGGCTTGCCGCACCGCTGCTTCAATCTGACGGGAGGAGAGGCCCTCGGTTTGTCCATATACAGGATGAAAGCCGGAGCTTTCGGCGGAGGTGGTGAAGCTGGGTGAGGTCATTTCCCGTTTGGTAAAGGTTCCGCCGACCTTTCCGTAAAAAAGATACTCTCCATTTTGTTTTATTAAATTTGGAATATACCGGTTGTTGAAAAAAGTAAGCCGCATCACCGAGCTGCCGTCGCTGGCCTGGCACCGGTAAAG
>OHJP01000747.1_pt1 | contig 15855 bp, 9 predicted proteins | sample 1568591 | NCBI WGS metagenome assembly OHJP01 (sample SAMEA3879567, study PRJEB24766) | human gut metagenome | biome: human-associated habitat; feature: feces | place: USA | collected 1985/1987
TCCTTTGAGTGTTACAAGCAGCGCTTGGAAAGAGGGCTGTCTTTCTTTGAGCTGAACTATATGCTGATGCAAAGCTACGATTTCCTGGTGCTGAACCGGAAGTATGGATGCCAGCTTGAACTGGGCGGCGACGACCAATGGAGCAATATCATCGGCGGCGTCGAGCTGATTCGGAAAGCGGATGACAAAGAGGCTTATGGAATGACCTTCACTCTGTTAACTACCAGCGACGGACGTAAAATGGGAAAGACAGAAAGCGGCGCTGTGTGGCTTGACCCTGAAAAAACCAGCCCCTATGATTTTTATCAGTATTGGAGAAATGTGGACGACGCAGACGTTATTCGCTGTTTAAAGATTTTAACCTTCCTGCCGTTAGAAGAAATTGAAGCTATGGCGAAATGGGAAGGCAGCCAGTTGAATAAAGCCAAGGAGATTTTAGCCTTTGAGGTGACTAAGCTGATTCACGGAGAAGAGGAAGCGGTGAAAGCTCAGAACGCGGCAAGAGCGATTTTTGGCGGCGGTGCTCACTCTGAGAACATGCCTTCCACCGAGCTTTCCGATGGAGACTTTACCGATGGCGAAATCTCGGTGTTGGATCTTTTGGCGAAAACAAAGCTGGTTCCCTCGAAGGGAGAAGCCCGCAGGCTAATCGATCAGGGAGGCATCTCTATCGATGATGAAAAGGTGAATTCCGTTACGGCAAAGATTTCGAAGAGCTCATTTGAAAAAGGCTTTGTAATCATTAAGAAAGGCAAGAAAGTCTATCATAAGGCGATCCTTTCTTAAGCCGTATCCGGGGATCAAAGTGATCAAACTGTTTTACTGAAGTCGCAAGTCTGTCAAAAAGCTCCTGCTGTTCTCACACGGCATAGTTGGACAAAATTTCAGTTGCGTCTGTTCTATCTCATTTTCGCCTTGAGCACGTCTTATTGCCGGAAACCAAGTGAGAAGCTTCCGAACTTATATTTTTAAATTATTTTCAAAATATGTTGTAAAAAAGTTTTTACTGAAATTTCTATAAGGTAAAATTCAGCATCAAAAAAGGAATCCGGCGTGAAGTCACACCGGATTCCTTTTTTGATTGCGGCAGAATGAACGGATAAGCTTCTGCTCCTGAGTGAGACCTTTTATTCCGCCAGCTTCACCATCCGTTCAGAGATAGCTAATGCCGGATCTGTGGGAACCGAAACCCTTTGAATATCGGCAGGAATGATAACCTTAGGATTTAAACGGATTGATTTTCCCGCAAACTGGGGCAGCCAGGCCCTGGATTTTTCGAGCATCTCCGAAGCCATTTCTCGAATTTTAGGAAGGGGAAGAACCGCGCTGGTCAAAGGATCCATACTGAGAGCGTAAACGAGCGTTTCGGGATCCCCAGATTCCGCCGCTTCTACCGTGAGCTGATGGACTAAAACATTGGTCATATTCAGTGCGGCGCATTGAGGCGGAAGCTTTCCCACAGCCGTAGGATGCAGTCCCACGCCATCGGCAAAAATAGGTACTTCTGCGCAGCAGTTATCCGGAAGATTTTCAATACATCCGTTATTTCTAATATTGCCGTTGAACCGGAACATCCGGTTACATTCGATTGCTTCGATAATATAAGAGCCGTATTCCACGCTTCTTTTAGGAAGCTCAATCGGTTCATCGGCAAAGATATCCTGGTTACCGTATTTCTGTGAAACCTTTAGGTTCCAATAGTACGCGGCTCCTGATTCTCCGCCGAAAAGAGGTTCGTCGCAATAGGTATCCAGCGTTTCCCGGCTCCTGCGGAAATAGGGAAGGTATTCGGACAGGTGACCTGAGGACTCCGTCATAAAATAACCAAAATGGCGGAACATCTCGCCCCGTACCTTTTCATTGGCATAGTATTCCGGTTTTTCAAATACCTCCCGGAGCTTGGGATACAGATCCTTGCCGTGGCTCTCCAGCTTAATGAACCAGCCCATATGGTTGATCCCAGCGCAGATATAGTCAATCTCTGATTTTTCCACTCCGGTATAGCGTGATAGGAGATCCAAGGTAGTTTGCACCCCGTGGCATAAACCGACTACCTTAACGCCGCTGTTAGCCAGAGATAAGCAAACTGCTGACATTGGATTGACATAATTCAAAAGCAGCGCGTTGGGACAAAGCTCACGGATTTCTGCGGCAAGGGAGTTCATGACAGGAATCGTGCGCATCGCGCGGAAAATTCCTCCCGGACTCAGCGTATCGCCAATACATTGATCCACTCCATATTTCAGAGGGACCTCGTAATCCACCTGATAAGCGCGCATACCGCCGATCAAAAAGGTGGAGATAACATAGTCGGCGCCCATTAAGGCTTCACGGCGGTCTGTCGTGACTTGAAATTCGGCCTTTAAACCGTATTTTTCCTTGATTTTTTCCAGGTACGCTTTTAACCGGGTAGTGCGCTGACCGCTGATGTCCATCAGGCAAAAGGTAGTGTCTTCCAGTCCCGGAGTAACCAATACGTCTAGGATTAAGGTCTTGCAGAAAACAATGCTTCCCGCTCCGATAATTGAAATCTTTCTCATGGCTTTTTCTTCCTTTCTGTAACCCGTGTTTATGCGTTTGGGTTAAAGAGAGATCCCGGACTCCTGAGCGACTCTTTGGAGATACCGGAGGCCTCTGCTGTATTCATCCGCGTTTTGATAATGTTCCATCATCATAGTTACTGTGTGGGGAAGAGAAGCAAAGCCTTTTAAAAATGCGGATAAATCCACTTCGCCTTCTCCGGGAATGGCTTCCTCAATCAACGTGGTAATTGCCGGACGTTTTAAACGGGCATCTTTTACGTGAGCAGAAATAATTCTATTTGGGAAGAGCTCAACACATTTTTCCGTCAGCTCTTTCGCCTGATAAAGCTCCCTCGGGGAACGCATCATATTTGTCAGATCAATATGGGCTCCGAATTTCTCCCGGTCTACCGCTTTCAAAATTCTGGCATACTGTTCCGGACAATCAATCGAGTTATACATGAAAACCTCATAGGTAAAGTAGGTGCGCTTAGGCTTTACTGTGTCAATGATGAACCGGGCCATTTCCACGGCGTCTTCAAAATGTTCCTCGGTAAAATTTTGGGGATTATGGTTTTGGTATCCCGGCCCTTCGCAATAGGAGCCCGCTGTGTTTACCACACATCCGGCGCCTAACTCCTCAGCCATCGCGTAGATTTTACACATTTCCTCCCGGTTTTTTCTGCGTTCGTCGGGACGCAAATCCAGCATGTTTTCCCAATAGCCCGCTTCAGCAATCAAAATGCCCTCTTTTTCAAAGGCTTTTCGAGCAATACGGATCTCGTCAGGCTTATCGATGGTGAGATAATCAGGTGCATAGGCCGCTTGATAACCCATTTGTTTGGCTAAATGGGCCAGCAGCTCCGGATCCTTCGCGTTTTCTTCAGCGCTGGGAAATACATGGCCGCCGAGCTTGATCATAGGGACGCCTCCTTTCAGCTGTCATAGCGGAATACGATTTGAATGACGTCCTCAGGATGCTGATCTACATGTTCATAAGCGGCAGGAGCATCCTGATAATCTACCATATTGATCAAATTATCGAGGGACAGCTGTTTCAAAAGATTCATACAAAACTCCTGCCGGCGGCTTAAGGAATAAAGGGTGGAAAAAGCAGGATCTACATGGGCGCTTTGAGACTGCTTCAGTCCGATGCGGTTATGATGAAATTCATCCGCCAGGTAAAGACCTCTGGCCTCCGATTGGTACCAGCTTACGACGATGACAGTAGTTTCCGGCGCGGCAATCCGAATTGCCTCGTTTAAAGCGTGCGTGTTGCCGGAAACCTCAAGCACCACATCAGCCCCTCGATTGCCGGTTCTTTTCCGAATTTCCAAAGCGATATCCTGGCCGCTGAGGGGATCAAAGGTGTCGTCGCAGCCATTTTCCTCTGCGGCCTGGCGGCGGTGGGAGTAGGTATCGATTCCATATACCTTTGCCGCGCCGCTCATTTTGGCCATTTGGGCGCACAATTGACCAAGCAAGCCTAAACCGCTGACCACAACTACGTCGCCCAGCTTAATTCGCGCGTCCAGAATGGCGTTGTAGGTGGTCATGAGATTAAAGAAAAAGATTACATATTTGGGATCGAGGTCCTTTGGGACCTTAATAAATTCAGAGGCGTCCTTGACTACCTGGGTCTGGTGGGGAGAGGAAGAATAAACAATATCTCCGATTTCAAAGCCAGCGACCTTGGCGCCTTTTTCGATCACCTTACCTACATTGGAATAGCCAAGCCCCCACATACCGGGATCGCAGCTTCTTACCGGATAAGTCCAGGCCTGTTGCCCTTCAGCCGGAAGAAGAAGCCGGGTTTCCGGATCATTGATTTTTGAAAACTGAGGCACCAGGTTTCGATAGACGTTCATTTCGGTACCGTGGCTCATTCCGGAATAAAGAGTCTGTACACGGAGATCGTTTTCGCCTAAAGGAAAATCAGGAGCCTCATCGACCCGCATCGTTTTGGGAGCGTCATATACTAAAATTTTCATGATAACATTCCTTTCTTTCTGTATAGATGGGATTTTCGTTTTAGTTTGATACGTTATTTTAAGGTTACCTGAACCCAATGCATAGCGTGCCACCCATCCTGTTGGATGATGGTTTCGCCCGGATGCACTGTTTTTTTCAGAACAGAATAGCAGCTCAAGGGATGAATTTTTCCATCGACTGTGTAGTCCACTAATCTGAAATCAGCCGAATGCTCTGTTTTCACCATAAGATCGGTGCCGGCGGCGACAAAGGAATTTTCTGCCACCTGGATGACGAAGAAGGGACGGAAGCCCGAAATGTTAGCGCCGCATAAGGAAATGGTGTTTCCTTCCTTTGCCCAGCCTCTGGTTATATCGCCGGCTTCATCCTCTACGACAATTTTTACCGGGATATTCCGCGCCGGCAAAGAATCATAAGGAATCCAGTCGGTAGGCATCGTGGTTTCGTCAGTGCTAAGACGCTCTGTAATGCGTATTTTTTTATTGTCCAGAGGGATTACAGTATCGTCACGCCGAACCAAAGGAAGAGAATTCAGCAGCTTAGGATCACACAGAGACAGGGGGTCGCTTTCGTTATAGCCCATATGCCACCGGATACAGCCTTTTCCGACTTTTTCGATACCAGGCAGTTCCGGAATTTCACGATGACGGGCGAATTCTCCGTTTTCATCCAGCTGCATGTTGTCGTTATGGGCGAACACCACGCCTCCATCGGCCGCGAATTTTCTCAGCCGCCGCCAGGTTTCCTCCCGGTAGCCTAAGGCGTAATAGGGAGCGAACACCGCTTTGGTATGGGAAAGGTCAAAGTCAGCGAAATCCCGGTCGTTTACGCCGATAAAGGGAATATGGTTCTCTTTTAAATAAACGGTGTATTCATAGCCGCCGCCCTCTAAACAGGTTTTAGGATAGATAAATACGACCTGCTGATTAGCGGTTTGGTCAAAAGCCAGGCCTTCCATAAGAGCAGCCCAGTTGCGCATAGTAATTAGGCCGTGGCGCGGAGTGCCATCCGGATGGACGCAGCAGCCTAATTCCAGATCCCAATAATCTACAAACCCAACCTTATAGCGCCAGTTGACCATGCTCATATTCCAGTTCCAGGGCATCAATCCGCAGCCTCCGAATTTCAGCGTCCAGGCAAGGCTTTTGCTCAGGTGGTCCTCCAGATCCTTTTCCCCTTTTCGAGTGGAAGGTGTGGGAACCCAGGCCTCCTGAAGCAGACAGGGCTTACCGGTGCGAAATTCATCCTTGGTTTTGCAGCAAGGTGTGTGAATCGAATGCCAGTCTGCGGATTCTCCCAAAGCGACGTTGTCCTCACAACCATAGGTGCCAATGCCGATCATCTGTCCGGTTTTTCCCCATATGCCACGCATCTCCGTCAGCCATTCTGATGTAGGATACATTTCCGTGTCTATTTCATTACAGATATCCCAGGAAATCGAGGCGCAGCCTCCCAGGCGTTCCATAATTTGCTTGGCAAAGGCCATTTGCGCTTTTCGATAGGCCTTGACCATCGTGAGCCTGGAACTGCCAACCCAATGAGCGGGATTTCCCATTTCAGGCCCTGTTTGCGTATAAACGGTAGGCATGAGAATAAGATCCATGTGGGAGAACAAGGCTACGTGAGCCTCAATCGCGCGCAGATGCCGCTCGCTGATTTCTGGACCCTTCTCAAAGGAACGGTAGAAATCGCCGTGGGTTTCCGCAAAGATTTCTCCCGGCATGACGCGGAACCAGCCTGGCATGAAATAGTGGGTGCGCACTAGTACCATTCCGGCTTCATGAAGCGCTTTAGCGTCCGAAGCCAGCCGAAGCGGATTTGGATTATGCCATGTCAGGGAATACTGACAGCGATCCTGCCAGTTTGTTCCATTGATCCAGCGGGAATGGGAAACCTGTTTGCCGTTTTGATATTCCGAAAAGTAGCAGCCATCCGCCTCTAAGCGGCGGGTATGACGCAGGCTTTCCGGATCCCAGGTTACAAGAGCAGACTCTGAAAAGTCCCGCACCTGATGTGTCTCATCTAAAAGCTCGAACCGAATCGGCTGCAGCAGCAAAGTCTTATCATAAGAAACCTGGATGCTATCCTTTTCAGAAATAGCCCATTCGGGGGATTTGCCGCCGCGAAGCTCTTCCTTGGTCAGCTTTGCCTGCCCGCTGCGGATATGCCAGCCTATGGGAAGTGTGCCGCACAGCTCCGGCAACACCTCAACAGTATCTCCATGATGTAAGGCTGCATAGGGAAGTTCAATATTTTTCAATACCGCCGGCAAGCACAGCCAGTTCAGCATAGAATCAATCAGCTCCTCAGGCAGCGGACCGTTTAAAACTCCGGTAAAAATCGCCCAAGGATGAGGAATCACCGATTGATCCTTATTATATGGGTTTCCCCAGAATTTTGTCAGCAGGAGAGAGGGCATGACTTTTTGTCCATCCGGTGTCGTGACCCAACCCGCGGGGATGGTTTCCCGGCAAATCGGCCTGCCATGATAAGAGCGGCTGTCAATCAGCTCCAGCTCTGGAAAGGTCAGCTCCAGAGGAACGGTTGTCGTAAGATTTACGCTGCGCTCCGGCATGCAATTGGTCAGCGTTAAGTCTCCCACAAGCGCCTTATCAAAGGTTTGCTTCCAATCCATAAAAACGTTCTCATAAGCGGGGGAATATGGAGTAAAACCAAGTCTAGCCCGAAAAATATCCATTGGCATCGACAAGCCGCCGTATCCCTCGTGATTTCTGAGATCGCCTAAAGTACGGATGACCTCGCGCCAGGCTCCATTTTCAAAGACCATAGCCTTTTCAAAGGGCATTCCGCCGATGTGAAGCAGTCCTCCGCCTTGGGCAAAGAAAGAGAAAAGAGAGTCTTCGATTTCCATAGGATAATATTCGCCGTGAGCGTTGAAGAAATAGTCTCCGGAAAATTGGCCGGACATAATCCCTTTGGTATCGACAAATTGAAGCTCCGCTTTTTGGGAAAGCTTTTCTAAAACATCGCCGCAGCCCTCTGAAACGGGAAGTCCCGTCTGCTGAAATACCAGTATTTTCATATTCTTTGCGGGTTTCTCTGCCCTTTCAATGAAAAAGCAGGATTTCCCAATCACCGTCCTTTTGTAAAATGATTAAAATTGTGTGTCGACAGAAGCCCGAAAGGATTACCAATCCTCCAGTTCAATTCCGTTTTCTTTATCAAGGTCAGTGGTCGTTCTTTGCACTAAACCGATGGGGATTTCATAGGTAATTTCTCCAGAGGGAAGAGTACCCTCGATCATCTCTGTTAATTTTTGCGCGGCAACGGTTCCCATACGGACTTTGGGAACATTGATAGTAGTGAGTGAGGGAACGGCGATGGAGGAGACATAGGTATTGTCAAAACCAATCACCTTCACTCGGCTAGGACAATCTATGCGGTTTTCCTTCATGGCCTTTAATACGCCGATTGCCATCTGATCATTGCAGGAGAAAACTCCGTCAAATTGGATCCCATTCATGATAATGCGCTTCATCGCTAAATATCCGCTGAGAGTTGTATAATCTCCGTATTCGATCATGCTGGTGTCATAGACAAGGCCAGCATCTTCCAGTGCGGCTCGGTATCCGCATAATCGGTCATAGACCACATCGTGAATTTTGGGCCCGGAGATTACTGCAATATGAGAACACCCTCCCTCTAAAAGATATTTGGTGGCGATTTTTCCTCCCAGAAAATTGTTTACATGAACGGAGAAAATCCCATAGCTGGATAAATTTCTTTCCAGGCTCACCACAAAAACCTTTTTATGACTGGCGGTTAGCGAGGCAAGCTCACGAAAATACTTTTTTTCCAGATAACTGGCCACTGAATTCAGAATAATACCGTCCACCTTATGATCCAATAAGAGAGAAACGCAGTGCTTTTCTTTTTCAAAGCTGAAATCCGAGGAATAAAATAAGATCTGGTAGCCATGCTCAGAAGCGTATTTTTGAATTCCATTCATTACCTGGGGAACAAAAATAATATGAAAGGAACTGACAATTACGCCGATCATTTTTGTATTCCTGATCTTCATATTACGGGCTGTAACATCAACCCGGTAATGTAAATCTGCGATCGCTGCCTGTACCTTTTGAGTTAATTCATCGCTGACATATTTGGAGCTGTTCAATACATTAGAAACAGTTGAAATGGAAACTCCCGCCCGTTTTGCCACATCTTTAATTGTCGCCATTCATAATCAGACTCCGTTCTGCCTATTTTTGAATTCACCGGTTTGTTGCAAGCGAGAATAACAGGAGGATTCCAATTTGCTTTTAGAAAAGGCCGCCCCCTATTTAAAAATCATAAAAAGGAGGACAGCCTTTGTTTACAAAGAATCAGTGAAAATAGGGGAAAGCGTTATTCTCCTATCACCTCTGCGGCAACAGCTGCCACAGAATCGGCGGCCTGCTCAGGAGTTATAGTACCGGCAAAAAGATCCACGATCCGCAGCTTCAGCTCTTCAATTACGGAGGTGTCAAACGCCCAGTCCGCCAAGTTCATCTGAGGCAGATCCATCTGCTTTGTAAAGGCTTCTTCCTGGAACAGGGGATCCATTTCCATTCCTAATTCTTCCATGGATTCATTAAAGGACTTATTTACTGTGTACATAGCGGAATCGGCAAATTTTGCCTTGCAGCCGTCAAAATTAAAGGAATAATCCAGCCAAGCCGCCGCGGCCTCCTTTTCGGCATCGCTGGCGCCGCTATAGACCGCGTAAGCGTCGTTGGCAAAGAACATTTGTCCCTGAAGCTCGGTGCCAGCGTCAATCTTAGGCAAGGAAACCGTGTGGATCTCAAAAGGAACGCCATCACGCCCTCCGGTCACAGATTCCGGCCACCAGGTTCCGCAATACATAAACAGAGTCTTTCCGGAAGCCCAAGACTGATTGACAGACAGGTGATCCGAGGATTCAAAGCCTGTAATAAAGGCGCCGCTCTGTCCAAGCTTTTGTAAAGTACCGAATACCTCCAGCACCTCGGGAGAATCATTCCACTTTACCGCCCCACTGTTCAAATCATCAATGAGCTGCGGAGTCGCTACCTGCATAAAGTAGTCACCCATCATAATAACACCGGGCCAGCGGTCCAGGTTACCGAAGGAAAGCAGCTGATAGCCGGCGCCGTTGACCGTGTCCTTTAAAGCGATGAACTCATCGATGGTCATGTCCTGCTTCAGATCAAGTCCCAGCTCTTTAGCCATATCAGCATTATAATACAGCGTCTGCCAATATCCGCCGGTAGAACGAGGAATGGCATAAAGAACACCGTCCTTGGAGCAGGCGTCATAAATGTCCTCGTAGCTCATGTCTTTCCAGCCATACTGCTCCGAATAGGAATTCAAATCCGCGCATGCCCCGGCCGCAATTAAGTCGTTCAGCTGAGAGCCTACCTTGGGACGGAGAATTGTGGGAGCCGTACCCGCCTGGATAGCGATTGTGGTTTGCTCCTTCAGTTCGTCATCCTGGTAAAGGGTGTACTCGATTTCATATTGGGGGTATTTTTCACTGAAAGCCTCATAGTAGGCCATCTCGTTTTCCAGGGGCGCGTTCAGCCAAGCCGTAATTTTAACGGTTTCACCGCTTGAGCTGGAAGCTTCCGCTGAAGAGGAAGCCTCATCAGAAGAAGCAGGCGCGCTGGAATTCGCAGAGTCTCCGGAACAACCTCCCATTACCATTGGGACCGCTAACATACAAGCTAGAACTGCCAGGAACTTCTTTTTCATTAGTGTTTACCTCCCGTTTTTTTAATTTGTCCTTTTTCAGCAAGGACAGAAAAATATTTGAAATACTGCTTTCAGCAGCATTCCCACCGACTAAAATTACGCATTTCCAACGCTCCGGTCTACTGAGCCGCGGAATTTATTGAACAGACCGGTTAATACCAATGCCAGCAGGAACACGATTACCGCCATTGCACAGGCATAGCCAAAACGATTTTCGGTAAAGGCCAGGCGGTACATAAGAATTGATGTCACCTTGGTAGCGCTGCCGGGACCGCCTTGCGTCATAACATAGATGATATCAAAAGCCTTAAAGCCGCCGATTAGGTTAATCGCAGAGCCAGTCAGCACAGTAGGCATTAGAAGAGGCAGAACCACCCGCCAGAAGGTTTGGGTTTTGGAAGCCCCATCAATTGCGGCGGCTTCGATGATGTCATGGGGAATATTCATCATTGCGGCACAGGTCATTACCATACCAAAGCCTGACCACTGCCAAATTACTGGTATAAATGCCCAGAATAGCGCCATATCGGCATTGCTTAAGTACTGAATGGGATTTACCGGATCAATGAGTTCGAATAGGCCGAGAACACTGTTGACCAACCCCAGATTGGGATCGTAGATCAGCTGCCATAACAGCCCGATCGCTACATAGGACATCATCATCGGCATAAAAAGTATGGTACGGAATACGCCGGAAGCCGCCCGGTTTGGAGAGAGGTATTCTACCATGACGCCGTAGAGCAGTCCTGTCAGCGGCAGAATGACAACGGATAATACCACCCAGATAACCGTCACCCAGATAGAATTCCAAAATTCGTTGTTATGGAAAATTTTGTCGTAATTGCCCCATCCGATATACGCAGCCTCTTTAAGGCCATCCCAATTCGTAAAAGAAAGCCTGAGAGAGTCCAGCATTGGATAGAACAGAAAAGCGGAGATCACTAAAATGGAAGGGAGCAAATAGAAGTAAGGTTCCAAGCGGCGCATTGGATGAAATTTCTTTTTTGTTTTTGTCATCACATTCTCCTCCTCAACCCTTTACCGCGCCGGCAGTTAAGCCGCGGATAAAATATTTTTGCAGGAACAGATAAAGGATAATAATCGGAATGACCGAAAGGGAAAGAATCGCAAAAATTTTCGGCCAATCGGAAGCGTATCTGCCAACAAATACCGTTAAAGTCAAGGGAAGGGTTTTCACATCGTTGGCGCTTAAAAATGTAAGTGCGAAGATATACTCATTCCACGCAAACAGCGCCTGGTAAATGATAACGCTGGCGAGCCCTGGCTTGCTCAGTGGGAGCATAAAGCTTAGGTAGTAATGAAAGCTGTTGCAGCCGTCAATTTTGGTGGACTCATAGATATCCCTGGGAACCTCTTGAAAGCTGTTGCGGAGCAAAAGCATGGAAAGTGGAATCCCCACTGCGGTATAGGCGATCACCGCAGACCACTGGGTATTCAGCACCTGCATAGATTTAAACATTGAGAATAGGGGAATCAAAATAATCTGGGCAGAGATAATTTGTCCAGCCAAAATGAAAAGGTAAAGAGCGTTTTTCCCTTTAAAGTCCATAACCGCAAACGCGAATGCGGCGAGACTGGAAATCAGGACAATTAAAACAACACTGATCACCGTGATCATCAGGCTGTTCATCAGCGCCTGAGAAAAATTAGCGGCGATCCACGCATCCCGATAAACGGTAAAATCAAATCCAGTGGGGAATGCCAGCGCATTTTGATAGATCTCGTTGTTGGTTTTAAAAGAACCCAGGAACATCCATAAAATAGGGTAAAAGGAAATGAGGAGCAAAAGAACTAGCAGTAAAAATAGAAGCCAGCGACCGATTCCTTTTTTTCCTACTTGAGTTTGATTCATTTCAGACACCTTCTCCTTTTTATGATTTCTCCCCCGAGGATTCCATGTATCACAACCACAGCAATCGTGCGGGTTATCCAAACATTTGAATGGAAAAGCGGCAAATGTTTTTCATCGGATGTATCCTCCGCATTCTGAATGTAAAAAGGTAAAAGAAACAGTGGGAAAACCGAAAGCAGCTGGCCTTCCCGGTGCTGCAGGAAGAAATACAGAGCTTCCAGCCGAGGACCCGCGCCGATAGAAATCGGCGCAGATCCAAGCGGCATCGGGGAAACTTAAAATTCTCCAAAAGAAGAATGGTTAAGCATAGCACAGAGTATACATATCAAAGCAATCCAAACGGTCGATGGAAATTTTCACTTTACCGTTTTCATAGGTAAAAGCCACCGGCTCGTCATTATAGGACTTTAGCACCTTGACCGGTTTTTCAGGAGATTTGATTTCCACGTCGAAATGATACACCGGAAGGAAACGGAAATCCTCCTGAAGGTTCACCATGCCAATATATTTTTCTTTGTATTCCGGCGCGTCAAATACTACAAATTCTACCGGCTCAGGAGCGGTGGAGGAAGAAAATACAGGTTCTTCCGAAAGCAAGGAACGGATCAGTCCGGAGAAAATATCGCTGTGCTGGAAGCGCTCGGCCTTTTCAAAGGGAACGCAGGACCAGATTACGGTGCCCTTGCCATATTGAGTTTTTAAAACAGCAGGATAATCAGTAAAGATTCCAGGAGGATTGGCGTGAATTGTCGCAAAAGGATATCTGGGATCATCCTTTGTGACGATCTCACTGGCGTAGGAGCACAGATCGGTGAAAATTCCCAAAGGGTTCGGAACCGTATAGGGAAGGGTCAGGGTTCCTAAAACCTCTCCGTTTTTCTGTCCTTTCATTTTAAAGGAACGTTCAAACATGACCAGCGGATAATCCTTGGTAAAATATCCCTGCATCCAGTCGGTGCCTTCCGCTGGAGAGATGTAGGTGATATCCTCTTGGGTTAAGCCCTCAATGGTACCGCCAAAGAATTCCTCAGCCAGTTCTGGCGCGGAATGGCCGCTCATGTATAGGCGGCCGCCGTCCTTTACATACTTCCGTAAAGCATCGCGCTCTTTTTCTGAAATCATTGGAGCATCCGCCAATACCACAACCTTTGTATCCTTTAAAAGCTCAAGCTTCCAGTTATTCAGAACCGTATAGGGGATATGGTGCCTCTGTAAGGATTTTCCAGCGCCGATGGAGGCATCTAAATGAGGCATTGTATCATCGGTTTCCTCCTTGGAACCGATTTTGACGCCGTTGTTTTCCACGTCCATTTTACCGTTGAGATTGAAATAGACGCCAACGTCATAGGCCATTTCCCCTCGGGTTAAATATTTTTCATAATGCTCCATCTCGCCGTGAACCTGGCCAATCGCCTCATAGACCCTACGATCATGGGTCCCTTTAGGATCGATAGCGTCGATCATTAGGCTTGCGCCGTGATGCAATGCCGTAACCAAAATGCTGGCCCGGAGCTGGTCCATAGACTTGGTCGTGGTATGCTCGCTCAGGGCGGGATAGCACCGAGAGGTCATATACTCAAAAGGCTGTATCTGGGTTAAGTTATAATATAATTTGCAGGCGAAGGATTGCTGAGCGATACCGCCGTAAAGATCACCGCCTGCGTAATCACTGGCCTTTGCAATATTTTCGTTCACGCCTCGATTCCACATATGTACAGCATTGGAATACTGATGCTCTACAGCACATTCCGGCTTATGCTTTTTAATTTCCGCCGTCATATCTAAGGCGAAATCTTCCATCCATTCCTGACGCTTGCGCTGGAAAAGATTCCAACGGTCATCCTTCCAGTCAATCACCTTGGGCATAGGGCCGCCCACCTCTTTTTCCCAGCGAGCGCGGCATTCGTCACAATAGCAGACCATGGGCCAGAAAGTCATATCCAGGAAAATACCTTCAAAATCAAAATAGTCGCAGAATTCGGCCATTTGCGTGCGAATGAAATCCCGGTATTCCATATTGTTGGGACAGCACAGGCCATAGCGTTTACCAGTTGCCCTGGAACCTCTTCCTTCCAGATCACGCATCTGCCATTCCGGATGCTCATGATAGGCCCAGTTGTTATAAATAATGCTGTAATAGGCTACGACAGCCATACCGTCGTCATGGCATAGGTCGAAAAGCCTTTTCATAGCATCTTCCTTGCCAATCAATCCGCTATGCATCTCTCCGGATTTGGTAGGCCAATAGCACAAGCCCACATGGGACTGAATATAAATCATTGGCGCGTTAATCTTTGCGATTTTCAAGCTTTCAAAATAGGCTTCAGGGTCAAACTGGGACATAAATTCCGGATTCCAGTTTTCGATGTGCATATCCATGAGAGTACGGCGAAGCTTATCGCGGTAATTATAGGTCATCCCAAACTCTTCCTTTCCATAAATGGTGATAAGACCGATTTACCACCGACGGATATTCCATTTTTACTTATCCCGGCGGCACTTGCGCTTAGGGAAGCTTTTTGCGCAGGACCTCTGGCAGTTCCCGACGCATCCGTTCGTTGATATCACCTCCTAGTTCCAGTTTCATCGGAAGATCAACACGCCGGTGCTCCAGCGCACTGATACACATTGCTTCAAGCGCTTCATACCCTGTATAAGCTTGCTGAATATTACAGGGATGAATTTGGGTGTCGTCGTCCAGCCAGCGGATTAAATCCGCCGTATAGATAGTCTGGCCGAATGGATGCTCCAGTTCATCGTGAAATCCGTTTTCTTTTCCGCCGATCACGGCTCCATTGGTAGCGGCTGTAAACGCACCCCAGTGTCCGTTGCATTCCGCCCACACATAACCGGTGCTGCCGTAAACGGTCAAACGGTCGTCCTCCCAAAAGTCAATGGGATATATTCCAGACTGGTAATCTTCTTGATGCTGATGAAACCTTCTAGAAAAATAACCGAATTGTAATGAGGAACGGATCCCATTTTCCATGACCGCCTCTCCCAAAAGGTAGTCGGGGGAGGGATGGGTGTCAGAAAGAAGTGTTTTTCCATGGACATGGCCTACCACACTGACAGGCCCGATGCCGCCGTTGGCCCAAATGGCATAATCCATATAGTGCGTTCCAAGCTGAGAAAGCCAGGGCTGGCATTCCGCATTAATCCTCTCAATTGACCCTAATTCTCCGCTTTTCAGGATGTTTTGTAATATTTGAAAATTTTTCAGATATTTATGCTGGTGGCACACAACCGCTTTGATGCGATGGGCCTCGCAAAGCTCCACCATTGTTTTAGCGTCCTCCAATGAGGTAGCCATAGGTTTTTCCATACACACCGCTTTTACACCGGTGCGGGCTGCCAGCTGGACCAGTTCCACTCTGGTGCTAGGCAGGGTGCAAAAGGAAAGAATATCCGGCCTTAATGTTTCTACCATTTCCGCCGCGTTGGTGTACCAGTGTTCCTTCGGAATTTGGAACTGTTTTCCCACAGCTTTCAAACGGTCCTGTTGCAGGTCGCAAATTCCCAAAATCTCGATTCGGTCTTGATGATTTTGAAATCCCTTTAAATGGGTAATTCCACGGGCGCCTAGTCCGATTTGAACCACAGAGTATTTTTTCATGTGGGCTCCTCCTTATAAAAAGGTTTTTATAACGAACGGGAAACCAAGATAATGAAACGATTTTTTAGAGAAGAAAATAGACTATCAATTAGTTGTGCCGGGAACTATGGTTTCATAGA
>OHJP01000749.1_pt1 | contig 15842 bp, 13 predicted proteins | sample 1568591 | NCBI WGS metagenome assembly OHJP01 (sample SAMEA3879567, study PRJEB24766) | human gut metagenome | biome: human-associated habitat; feature: feces | place: USA | collected 1985/1987
CTGATCGGTATGGGATTCCGGTCATAGAGGATGCGGCGGAGGGTTTTGGCTCTCGTTATGATGGACGTATGTTGGGTACGTTTGGAAAATATGGGGTGCTGTCGTTCAATGGGAATAAGATGATTACGACCAGTGGCGGGGGTGCGTTGATTTGTCCGGACGAGGAGGCTAAGAAGGAGATCATGTTCTACGCTACGCAGGCTCGGGAGGCTTATCCGTATTACCAGCATGAGCGGATCGGGTATAATTATCGGATGTCTAATATTTGTGCGGGTATCGGGCGTGGTCAGATGACGGTGGCTGACGCTCATGTAGCTCATCATAAGCATACGTGTGATTTATACCGGGAACTGTTGAAGGATGTGAAAGGGATCAACTTGCATGAGAATCCTTCCGGTCGTTTTGATAGTAATTATTGGTTGAATACGATTGTCTTGGATCCTTTATTGAGGGTGAAAGGGCAGGAGAATGCTTATCAAGCAACGGTACAAGGTGCTGTTGGTGGTGCGGGCGGTGTGACTCACGCAGCGGTTAACACGCATACGGATTGCGAGCCGAATGCCAATGTCGAGGCGATGCGTATGGGACTTGACGCAATGGGTATAGAATCCCGTCCTTTGTGGAAACCGATGCATAAGCAACCTGTCTATAAGGATTGTCCGGCTTACGTGAATGGGGTGAGCGAATCTTTGTTTAAGGTCGGGTTGTGTTTGCCTTCCGGCCCGTATGTAACGGATTGGGATATTGAGTATATCGTTGGAGGTATAAGGGGCTTGATTGAGCGTTGATTTTAACAGCTTTCATGAGCTAAATTCGTTTCAATGCGTAGGTCTAAGTAAAGGCTAATCATAAAGATTTTACTTTTATAGCGAAGAGGGTATGTCATTTTTTTGATGTACCCTTTTTGTGTTCTTTAGCTGAACTTTTCCTTTGAATACTTTGAATTGAGTGCCACGGTAGTCAATTATTAAAAAAATAGTTTATATAAGCGAAACTGCTGTGCCTACATCATAAGGAAGGAAAGAAAGCCCATTCAAATATTTTAAGCTTAAAAATTTGTGCTAAAGCGGTAAATGATTATTTTTGCCATAATTAAATAGGCATAATAGATATATGAAAACAACAGCGATCATACCTGAATCCAATTCGTATTGGAACGTTCTGAAGGATCTTAGCGATGAGGTGAAATTAGATTTAATATCTCGTCTAAGTCAATCGTTGCTCTGTACCAAGGTTGAGAAAAAAAAGATCTCTGCCAGTTCTTTTTATGGTGTATGGAAAGATTCGGATTCCCTTGAGGCAGATCGCTTGGTGAGAGAGGTGATTGAATCTCGTAGATTTAAGGATGATATAGAAGCTTTTTAGTACGGTGGAAAGGTATTTGTTGGATACGAATATTTGTATTTTCTTGTTGAGGGGAAAATATAATGTTGATCAAGAAATTGATAAAGTGGGCTTCGATAACTGCTTTATCTCAGAGATAACAGTGGCCGAGTTGAAATTTAAGGATTTTAGGGATATATCGAATATCCGTTTGGAAATTTGGATCCGTAGGTGAAGTATGTAACAGATCGGGATATTGAGTATCTCGTTGGAGGTATAAGGGCTTGATTGAGTTCGATCCGTCCTTCTCCTTGGAGGAATATGCCGATAATTATTTTTCTTTACGAGCCCGATTGGTTGAGTTATTCAAGAGAAAGATCGATTTGGTGACCAATCTTCCTTATCCAATCCCTATTTCATCTTTGGCCTTTTTAGTAAATACAATGCGTTTCATAACGCCATGATAGAAGATTTCAAGGCCTCTTTCGATGAAACATCTAATAATTCTCCAGCGAAGTTTCCTCGCTTGGCATCCTTAATAGCTTCTATCGTTTTTTTGTTAGGTATCGAAACGGTTTCTTTTTTCACAGTCACGCTTATCACCCCACGAAACATCTCTACAGCTCTCTTCAAATCAAGAAGCTGCGCATTGTCCTCAACTTGCAAAATCAACTGTGCCATAACATTACCTCCATATTATATGGAACAAAAGTACTCACTATTTTGAAAAGGACAAATCATTCTTCTACTTTTCTGCTTATTATTGTTTTGTAAAGTTACAAAAAGAGGCCTCGAAGAGTATTTCTGCTAAAAAACAAAAGATTGAGGAGCAATATAAAGATATAGAGGGTAAATTGAAACTTAGTTATTTACGGCAAATCTCAGAACTCCGATAAAAACTCCCGTATCGGATAATGGCGGATGCCTTCGTAACTGTTGCCGGTGTAGGGATCTGAGGTGACAACCAGTTTGGGGTAGTTGTCTTGTATTTTTAGTAAATTCCCGAATTCACGTTGGGCGGTTGTCTCATTGTCGATGCGCAAGGCTACCTGGATATAAATTTTCTCATGATCCTTTTCACCAATGAAATCGATTTCGTTATTGCCTAAATAACCGATCTGTACCTTGTAGTCGCGGTAGAGGAGATGGTTGTAGACAAGGTTTTCCAATAGTTTGGCCTTGTCAGTGAGACGGTAGCCGATGACAATGTTACGTATCCCTATATTTTCGAAATAATATTTGTCTCCGATCTCAAAGATGCGTTTGCCTACCAGGTCGTATCTTTCAACCCGATGAATGAGAAATGCGTTGCTCAGATATTGGGTGTAGTTTTGTATCTGATTGACGGATACGGTGGTATGTTGGGATTTTAAATAGTCGCTGATATTTTTGGCAGAAAATAGATTTCCGATGTTCTCTGACAGGAAACGAATGAGACGTTCTAAAAAGTCACTGTTTCGCAGATTATAACGACCAACTACATCTCGGAAAACAATGGTTGAATAAACACTTTTCAAATATTCGTTGACCACTTCGTCTCTCAGAGGCAGATTGATCAAATAAGGTAAACCGCCATAACGGCTATATAAATTGAGGCTTTGTTCGGTATTGGCCAGTTGGTGAAATTCCAGAAATTCTAGATAGGAGAGGCTGTAGATCTTGAATTCTATATATCGCCCGCTCAAATAAGTGGCTAGTTCGCTAGAAAGCATTTTGGCATTGCTACCTGTCAGATAGATATCGTTCCAAGGGGATAATAGTAACGAGCGGATTACTTTTTCGAAATTCGGTATTTCTTGTATTTCGTCAATGAAAATGTAGTTGAATTGATTTTCTTGAAGCTGCGATGTGATATAAGTGTACATATCTTCCGCTGTTTGGATTTTACTAAAGGCGAAATCTTCAAAATTAATATATATGATGTTCGCATTGGGCTCGTCTTCAAGAACTTGTTTCATCAACTGGAAAAGTAGAAAACTTTTGCCGACACGTCTTTGGCCGGTAAGCACTTTGGCAATGCTTTTTTTCATGAAAGGCTTTATTTTTTCCGAATAGCCTCTTCGATTGATGAGTGTTTGAGGTAAAGTCATCTGCTAAAAGTTTTAAGTATAAGTGAAACTTGTGGCAAATATACGAAAAGTTTTAATCATACTTGAAACTTTCGGTGGAAATAGGAAAAGTTTTAAGTATAAATAAAACTCTAATTATTATCTATCATAACAATGAACAAGCGTATTTACCTTTGCCTTGCTCACATGAGTGGCAAAGAACAAATGTATATCAAAGAAGCCTTTGATACGAACTGGGTCGTGCCTCTAGGTCTGAACGTGAATGGATTTTGTCCCGGTGGCCTTATATGGGATATCTTATAAGGTGGATGAGATTATGGCTGTCGCTGATCGGTATGGGATTCCGGTCATTGAGGATGCGGCGGAGGGTTTTGGCTCTCGTTATGATGGACGTGCCGCTCGAGAAAGTTCACTTAGAGCGGAGATGGAACTGAAACGAAGAATGCAGGAAGTGAGAGAAAAACTGAAGATATATAGATCGAACGAATCTAAATAGTGATTTGTAATGAAAGAGAAACGCCCTACACTTTGTATTTTATAATTATGCCCCCGTCTTTCTTCCCTTAGGGAGAATGAGAGAGACGGGGGCTTTTTTATGCTTCTAAACATGGAATGATAATTGGTTGGGATTTGGATAATCGCTAACTTGTCGGCGCTGAATCCGTGAAATTCCTTGCAGATTGTAAGCACCTACTAAATCATTCACGTTATGGAAATACATCTTGATAACTATTTGCCGGAATATCCTTCCTTCGTTTCCGGTATTCGCCGTGCTCCCGATCGCGGCTATTCGCTTACGCCCGCTCAAACAGAAACGGCATTGATGAACGCGCTTCGTTACATCCCTGTTGAATTACATGAGAAGCTAGCTCCTGAGTTCATGGAGGAATTATTGACTCGGGGACGGATCTATGGTTATCGCTACCGTCCGCAGGGAGACTTGAAAGCGAAGCCTATCTCTGAATATAAAGGTAAATGTATCGAGGGAAAGGCCTTTCAAGTAATGATCGATAATAACCTTTGCTTTGATATCGCTTTGTATCCTTATGAGTTGGTTACGTATGGCGAGACTGGGCAGGTCTGCCAGAATTGGATGCAATATCGTTTGATTAAGAAGTATTTGGAGGAGTTGACCGAGGAGCAGACTTTGGTGATCGAATCCGGGCATCCTCTGGGATTGTTTCATTCTAAGCCGGATGCCCCACGGGTGATTATCACGAACTCCATGATGGTGGGAATGTTCGATAACCAAAAGGATTGGCATGTCGCCGCCCAGATGGGAGTCGCTAATTATGGACAGATGACGGCCGGAGGTTGGATGTATATCGGCCCGCAAGGTATCGTACACGGTACGTTTAATACATTGTTGAATGCCGGACGTAAGAAATTAGGGATTCCACAAGATAAGGATTTGCGAGGCTATCTGTTTGTATCTTCCGGTTTAGGAGGAATGAGTGGGGCTCAACCTAAAGCCGCCGTGATTGCCGGTGCTGCCAGTATAATCGCCGAGGTAGACGCTTCCCGTATCGAGACACGCCGATGCCAAGGATGGGTCCAGCATGTGACGGATGATATGGGGAAAGCTTTCTCCTTAGCCGACGAGGCGATTCGTAAGAAAGAACCGATCTCTATCGCTTTTCATGGCAATATCGTGGATTTATTGGAATATGCCGATAAACAGGGGCTTTCCATCGACCTTTTGAGTGACCAGACCTCGTGTCATGCGGTCTATGAAGGTGGTTATTGTCCGGCAGGCGTGACGTTTGAGGAACGTACGGAATTATTGGCTCATCACCGGGAAGATTTTTGTGCTTTGGTCGATCAAACGTTGAGGCGACATTTCGAGGTGATCAAGCGTCTGGTTGCCCGGGGTACCTATTTCTTTGACTATGGGAACTCTTTCATGAAAGCGATCTATGATGCCGGTGTACATGAGATTTCCCGTAACGGTGTGGACGAGAAAGATGGTTTTATATGGCCTTCTTATGTGGAAGATATCATGGGGCCGGAATTATTTGATTATGGGTACGGCCCTTTCCGCTGGGTATGTTTAAGCGGTAAGCCGGAAGATCTGATTCGCACGGATCATGCGGCTATGGCGTGTATCGATCCGACTCGAAGAGGGCAGGATATGGATAATTATAATTGGATACGTGACGCGGAGAAGAACCGTTTGGTGGTGGGTACGCAAGCCCGGATTTTATATCAAGACGCTGAGGGGCGCTTGAAGATCGCCCTTGAGTTTAACCGAATGGTACGTGATGGGGAGGTAGGCCCGATTATGTTGGGACGAGACCATCATGACGTGAGCGGTACGGATTCTCCATTCCGTGAGACCTCTAATATACGGGACGGAAGCAATGTGATGGCTGATATGGCGGTGCAGTGCTTCGCCGGAAATGCCGCCCGGGGTATGAGCTTGGTCGCTCTTCATAATGGTGGAGGGGTTGGTATCGGTAAGGCGATAAACGGAGGTTTTGGTATGGTTCTCGATGGTAGTGAGCGGGTGGATGAGATACTTCGCTCCGCTATGATATGGGACGTGATGGGGGGAGTCGCCCGTCGCTCATGGGCCCGTAACCCGAATGCGATGCGTACGAGCGCTACTTTCAATGAGAACCGTGGCGAACAGTATCATATTACCCTCCCGTATATCCCGGAGAAAGCGTTTATTCATGAAATCGTACAAACATCATTAAATAAAAAGGTATGAGTACTTGGAATAAGATTATGGAATGTGTCCCTAACTTCAGTGAAGGACGGGATCTGGAGAAGATAGATAAGATCGTAGCGCCTTTCCGGGCTAAGACGGGTGTTAAACTGTTGGACTATAGTAATGACGATGATCATAATCGCTTGGTTGTTACCGTGGTAGGGGAGCCAGTCGCTTTAAAACAAGCCGTATTGGAGGCCATTGGAGTTGCCGTTGAGCTGATCGATTTAAACAAGCATAGCGGTCAACATCCTCGAATGGGGGCCGTAGATGTTGTTCCTTTTATACCGATTCGCGGATGTACGATGGAAGAGGCGATCGCCTTGTCTAAGGAAGTAGGGGAGGAAGTAGGCGCTCGTTATGCCGTGCCGGTCTTCTTATATGAGAAATCGGCTTCCGCCCCTTACCGGGAGAATCTGGCGGCGATCCGTAAAGGAGAGTTTGAAGGGATGGCAGAGAAAATCCATCAACCGGAGTGGAAACCTGATTTTGGTCCGGCCGAAAGACATCCGACAGCCGGTACGGTCGCCATAGGTGCCCGCATGCCTTTGGTCGCCTATAATGTGAATTTAGGAACGAATCAATTGCAGATCGCTACGGATATAGCGAAGAAAATCCGTTTCATCGGCGGAGGTTTACGCTATTGTAAAGCGATGGGGGTTGAGTTGAAGGAACGTGGTATCGTACAGGTCTCTATTAATATGACCGATTATACCCGTACGGCCTTGTACCGGGCCTTCGAGTTAGTTCGTATCGAAGCTCGCAGATATGGTGTTCCGGTGGTGGGGAGCGAGATTATCGGCTTGGTTCCTATGGAGGCGTTGATCGATACGGCCTCTTACTATTTGGGATTAGAGGACTTCTCTATGAATCAAGTATTGGAAGCCCGTATTATGGAATAGCGTATGGAGAATAGCAAGATATTAATTAGGAATGCTGCCCAGATCGTCACTTGTCATGGGGATAAGGCACGACGGGGAGCGGAGATGTCTGATTTAGGCGTTATCGAGGATGGAGCCGTAGCGATGTCTGATGGGGTTATTACGCATGTAGGACCTACGGAGGAGGTACTTCGAAACATCCATGCGGAGGATTATTTGGAGATTCGGGCGGAGAACCAAGCGGTGTTACCCGGATTTGTAGATAGCCATACGCATTTTATCTTTGGCGGTTACCGGGAGGAGGAGTTCTCTTGGCGATTGCGGGGAGATAGTTATATGTCGATCATGGAGCGTGGTGGAGGTATCGTGAATACGATGAAAGCTACCCGTGAAAGTGATTTCGATACACTATGGGACAGAGGGGAAGAACGTTTGGATGAGTTATTCTCCATGGGTGTTACCACGGTGGAGGGGAAAAGTGGTTATGGTTTGGATTTGCAAACAGAATTAGTTCAGCTTCGTGTCATGTCGGACCTGAATGAGTCTCATCCGATGGATGTCGTATCGACCTTTTTGGGAGCTCATGCTGTTCCTCCTGAATTTGCCGGTCGTACGGACGATTATGTGGATTATATGATCGAGGAAGTTCTTCCTGCCATACGAGCCGAACATACGGTTACGTTTTGTGATGTGTTTTGTGAGAAAGGCGTTTTCTCGTTAGAACAGAGTGAGCGCTTGCTTCGTGCCGCCCGTCATCATCGTTTTAAATTGAAGATGCATGCGGATGAGATCGTTCCTTTCGGAGGGGCGGAACTAGCGGCCTCCTTGAAGTGTGTAAGTGCTGATCATTTATTACATGTATCGGATACAGGCATCAAACGTCTGGCAAGAGCGGGTGTCGTAGCTACCTTACTTCCGCTGACTGCCTTTTCCTTGAATGAGCCGTATGCGCCTGCCCGGAAAATGATAGATGCCGGTTGCGCGGTGGCTTTAGCTTCCGATCTAAATCCGGGAAGTTGTTTTTCGGCCTCGATCCCGATGATGATAGCCTTGGCCTGTATCTATATGAAGATGACCCCTGAAGAAGCGGTAACGGCATTGACCATTAATGGAGCCGCAGCTGTGGGACGTGCCTCCGAGATTGGAAGTATCAGCGTGGGAAAACGTGCGGACGTGATCTTGCTGAAATACCCGTCTTATAAGTTCCTACCTTATCATGTGGGAATGAATCTCGTGGATACCGTAATTAAGGATGGGGAACTTTATATGATGTAAGATAAGAATTGTTGAATCATTTAAATCAAAATACTATGTTAGCAGACTTGACAATTAAAGACTTTTTGGCGGAAACGGCGGGTAGTGCTCCCGTTCCCGGTGGTGGAAGTATATCTGCCTTGAATGGCGCTATAGCGGCGGCCTTGACAGAGATGGTGGCTCATCTGACTGTTGGCAAGAAGAAATATGCGGAAGTGGAAGGACAAATGAAAACGATCGCTACCGAGGCGGCTTTGATCCGTGAACGTCTTACTGAATATATCGATAAGGACAGCGAGGCTTATGATCGTGTATTCTCCGCTTTTAAGTTGCCGAAAGAAACGCCTGACGAACAGGTGATCCGAACGAATGCGATACAGAGCGCTACTAAAGAGGCGGCTATTGTTCCGATGAGGGTGGCGGAGGAGATCGGTTCCGTAATGGAGACGATTATCTATGTGGCTCACAAAGGTAATCAGAATGCCGTTACGGATGCTTGCGTGGCGATGATGGCTGCCCGTACTTGTGTATTGGGGGCTTTATTGAATGTCCGAATTAACTTAACGTCTATCCAAGACGAGGTGTTTGTCGGAATGATGCGGAAGAAAGCGGATGAACTGGAGGCGAACGCTATCCGTGTAGAGCAAAAGTTATTGGATTGGGTGAAAACTAAATTATAGCATATGAGCAATGTCTATTATGTGGGTTCCGAGCCTCTCTCTTTTGAGGGAATCGAGCGGATACTTACTCAAAATATGAAGTTGGAGCTTTCACCCGAGGTGAAGGAGCGCATCCAGCGTTGCCGGGATTACTTGGATCATAAGATCGAGCAGCAAGAGGGGCCTTTATATGGGATTACTACCGGTTTTGGTTCCTTATGCAATAAGAATATCTCTCCGGACGAATTGAGCACCTTGCAAGAGAACTTGGTGAAAAGTCATGCCTGTAGTGTGGGGGATGAGGTAAGTCCGGTGATCGTCCGTTTGATGATGTTATTGAAAGCGCATGCCCTTTCGTTGGGGCATAGTGGCGTACAGGTGATTACCGTACAACGTATTCTGGACTTTTTCAATAATGACGTGCTTCCGATCGTGTATGATCGTGGCTCTTTAGGCGCTTCCGGTGATTTGGCGCCTCTGGCGAATTTGTTTCTGCCTCTGATCGGCGTGGGTGACGTTTATTATAAGGGCCGCAAACGGGAAGCGATCAGCGTATTGGATGAGTTCGCTTGGAAGCCTGTAAAGCTGAAGAGTAAAGAGGGGCTGGCTTTATTGAACGGTACGCAATTTATGAGCGCCAATGGCGTATTCGCCTTGATGCGTGCGTTTAGCCTGTCCAAGAAAGCGGATCTGATCGCCGCTTTATCTTTGGAGGCTTTCGATGGTCGTATCGATCCTTTCATGGATTGTATCCAGCAGATGCGTCCGCATCCCGGACAAATCGAGACCGGGGCCGCTTTTCGACGGCTATTGGAGGGAAGTGAGTTAATCGCCCGGAAAAAGGAACATGTTCAGGACCCGTATTCATTCCGTTGTATCCCTCAAGTGCATGGGGCTACGAAAGACGCTATCAATTATGTGGCGAATGTCCTGCTTACCGAAGTAAATTCCGTGACGGATAACCCGACGATCTTCCCGGAGGAGGATAAGATTATTTCCGGCGGTAATTTCCACGGTCAGCCCTTGGCGATTTCTTATGATTTCTTGGCGATTGCCTTGGCTGAGTTAGGAAATATATCGGAACGTCGTGTCGCTCAATTGATCATGGGTTTGCGGGGATTGCCCGAGTTCTTGGTCGCTAATCCCGGCCTAAACTCCGGTTTCATGATCCCTCAATATGCGGCCGCCAGTATGGTAAGCCAGAATAAGATGTATTGCTACGCGGCGAGTAGCGATTCCATCGTATCCAGCAATGGGCAAGAGGATCATGTGAGTATGGGGGCGAATGCGGCGACGAAATTGTTTAAGATCATGGACAACTTGGATCATATCTTGGCGATCGAGTTGATGAATGCGGCACAAGGAATCGAGTTCCGTCGTCCGGCTAGGACTTCCCCGGTATTGGAGAAGTTCTTGAAGGATTACCGGAAAGAGGTACCATTTATCGACGAGGATATTATCATGTACACGGAGATACATCGTACGGTGGCGTTTATCCGCAGGAAAGACTTTGTATATTAATGAATATCGTTAATAGAGGTTAGAAATCCAGCTGAATCTCCTATTCGGCTGGATTATTTTGTATTTTCGCCGTCAATCTAAACACAATCGATCTACTTTATGCAAAATGTAACAAATCCTACCGTGAAAACACACGTAGTTTGGCTGGATGTCGTACGCTTGATAGCCATGTTTACTGTTGTTTGCTGTCATTGTACAGACCCGTTTAATTTCTATCCCGGAGATTCTCCGATTATTGGGGATATTAAGTTTTGGGGAGCGGCCTATGGGGCTTTTCTTCGTCCTTGTGTACCTCTGTTTGTTATGATTACGGGAGCCTTGTTGCTACCGGTCCGGGAAGAGACTTCTATCTTCTATAAGAAAAGGATCTTGCGGGTGTTCTGGCCTTTCTTGATCTGGTCTGTTATTTACAATTTATTCCCTTGGTTTACGGGGCTGCTTGGTTTGAGGCCGGAGCTTATTCTTGATTTCTTCCCCTATTCGGGAGAAGAGGTGACTCGTCAGTCGTTGAGCGTATCTTTAGACTATATCGCCCAGATACCGTTCAATTTCTCATTGTTGGATGTACATATGTGGTATATCTATTTACTGATAGGTTTATATCTTTATTTGCCGATCTTCTCTGCTTGGGTCGAGAAAGTTTCGGATAAGGCGAAATTATGGTTTCTGGCAGGTTGGGGAGTGACTTTGTTTATTCCTTATTACCGGGAATTCGTATCTCCTTATATTTGGGGTGGATGCTCATGGAATGAATTCAGTATGCTTTATTATTTCGCCGGGTTTAACGGTTACTTGCTATTGGGGCATTATCTGCGGAATCATGATTGGTCGTCAGGAAAGATCGTTGGGATAGGCATTCCTATGTTTGTCGTGGGCTATGCGATTACTTTCCTCGGCTTCCGGTATATGACGGCTTTGCCGGAGTGTAGCGAGCAACAATTGGAACTGTTCTTCTATTATTGTTCTCCGAATGTGGTGATGATGACAATCCCTGTTTTCTTGCTGGCGAAGAAGGTACATGTGAAATCAGACACGATCAAACGAATGTTAGCGAACTTAACGGTATGTGGTTTCGGAATCTATATGATACATTATTTCTTCACCGGCCCCAGTGTCTTGTTAGCGAGAGCCTTGAATATTCCATTAAGCTTGCAAATCCCTGTCGCTGCGGTAGTGGCGTTTGCCGTATCTTGGCTGATCGTATTGGGTATCAGAAAGATTAGCGGTAAGAAAGCCAAGTATATTGTGGGCTGAATTTATACATACGTTCGCATAGGCTGATACGTATATAGGCGTAGGCCCATGCGAGCGTACGTGTAGGACGATACGTATATACGTGCGAGGCCACACGTATATACGTATAAATCATCTTTATTTCTTGGTTACGATCACCCGCTCTGTCGGAGCCAGATGCTCGTTGCGATAGTCTATTTGCTTGACTACATTCTCGGCCAATTCTTGGAATGCCTTTCCTGTGATCGAGTCCGGATTCAAGGCAACCGGCTTGCCTTGATCTCCTCCTTCGCAGATACTTTGTACGATAGGAATCTGTCCCAGTAACGGCACGTTCAGTTCTTCAGCTAGGCGTTTACAACCTTCCTTTCCGAATATATAATATTTGTTTTCCGGTAATTCCGCTGGGGTAAACCAAGCCATATTCTCGATCAATCCTAAAACAGGGACATTCACCTTATCCCCTGTGAACATGCTGATACCCTTACGAGCGTCCGCTAAAGCAACCTCTTGCGGCGTACTTACCACCACGGCTCCGGTTATCGCTAGTGTTTGTACCATTGTCAAATGGATATCACTCGTTCCGGGAGGTAAATCGATCAAGAAATAATCAAGCTCACCCCAGTTGGCGTCGCCGATCAATTGCTTCAACGCGTTGCTAGCCATTGCTCCACGCCATAAGACAGCGTCGTTTTTATTTACGAAGAAGCCGATGGATAACATCTTGACGCCGTAATTTTCGGCCGGCTTGATCAGTTCCCTGCCCTCTACCTCTTCCATATAAGGGCGAGCCTCTTCTAGGTTGAACATCTTGGGTTGGGACGGCCCGAATATATCGGCATCCAGCAATCCTACCTTATATCCTTGTAAAGCCAATGCGACAGCTAGATTAGCGGCAACGGTACTTTTACCAACTCCTCCTTTACCGGAAGATACGGCGATAATATTTTTTACTTGCGGTAATAATTTATCCGGTTCCGGGCGAGCCAACTGACGGGCTTTTACCGTGATGTTCCCTTTGATATTCACCTCCGGGCTTACATAGGTTAAGATAGCGGTCTCTGCGGCTTTTACTACGGAGCGGATAAATGGATCATTCGGCTTCTCGAATAATAACGAGAAGGTGACATTCATACCATCGATACGAATGTTGTCTTCTACGAGGCCCATGGAAACAATGTCCTTTCCCGTACCCGGGTAACGAACGTTCTTCAACGCCTCAATAATCAGATTCGGATAGATTGTCATATCTGTTGATTTTTTTAAGTCATTCTTTTATTTACCAGAAGCCAAAGCGCTTCGTTTACTGCGATTAAAGCTACGATAAGGATCTAACTCTATTTCTACGTCAGGTTCCACCAATCGCTCTCTTTCCTCACAAACAAATTTGATGTATTTGATGTTTAAGCCGCGATCCAGCCATTGCTGCTCGTAATAGGTCTTGATGGATAAGATGTCATCCGCGAGGTTGGAATGATATAAGTCGTCTGTACTGAACAATACAGGATAATGGTTCGCTTTTACCATCTCGCACGTATAGGTATACATGAAGTTACTGTCCGTTTTTAAATGGATAATACCATCTCCGGAAAGGATTTCCCGATACATTTTCATGAAGCGGGTTCCGGTCAGACGCTTATTGACCTTTTTCATTTGAGGGTCCGGAAATGTGATCCAGATCTCGGCTACTTCGCCCGGAGCGAAGAAATAGGAAATCAATTCGATACTCGTACGTAGGAAAGCCACGTTCTTCATCCCGGCTTCCAGCGATTCTTTCGCTCCGGTCCACATACGTGCCCCCTTGATATCGACACCAATAAAATTCTTATTTGGGAAAAGCTTTCCCAAACCTACGGTATATTCCCCTTTTCCGCATCCCAATTCCAAGACAATAGGATGGTCGTTCTTGAAAAAACGTTCATGCCACTGTCCTTTCATGTCAAACCCTTTTTCTTGTAGGGTCGCGAAAGGGTATTGGAATACGTGCGGATAGCCCGCCATATCGTCAAACTTAGCTAATTTATTCTTTCCCATGTCGCGAAGATAATACTTAAAAAAATGCTTTTTACGTTTTTTCTACTGTTTTAGATAGGGGTTTTTATGCGTTGGCGAGTCTTTTGAACATATAGGCTGTCAAGAGTTTTATTTGAAAGTGGAGTTGTAACGAATAAAGAAGGATATGTTGAGAGAGTTTTTTAGGCGCCCGATATTTAAGAATCCGAGGTTTGTAGGATTTGTTTGGTTCGCGACGGCACTTGTCGCTTGTTTATTGAAATTACCTGTGGGAAGGACTTATAATAACTTTATGATTTATAGGGCATCCTTTTTCCATGCGTTAGAGTTGAAAAACCTTTATGCGTATTATCCGAATGAATACCACGACCGGTTTTTATACGGGATCCCTTTTACGGCTATAATAGCGCCTTTCTCCCTCTTCTCTCCTTATATCGGGATGTTGCTATGGTGTCTCGCGAATAGCTTGCTGCTTTATATGGCTATCCGTAAACTCGGATTGGCGGATTGGAAACAGGCGTTTGTCATTTGGGTATGCTTGAATGAGTTATTTACGTGTGTTCTTATGCAGCAATTTAACATAGCCATAGCCGGCATGATTTTATTCTCGTTTATTTTTATTGAGCGGAAACAGGAGTTTTGGGCGGCGCTAATGATCGTCTTGGGTACGATGACTAAGATTTATGGCATTGTCGGTCTTGCTTTCTTGTTATTCTCAAAACGGCGGATCGCTTTTTTGAAAGGACTTATTTTCTGGGGGATAGTTTTGTATGTTCTCCCGATGTTATATACGTCTCCTCAATATGTGGCAAGCCAATACGTAAAATGGTATGAGGTACTTCTCGATAAGAATGTAGAGAATTTATTTACTCCTTATACAAATATCTCTTTGTTGGGGATGGTTCGTAAGATTTCGGGAGTCAATACGTATAGTGATCTCTGGTTGGTTATCCCCGGGCTACTTTTATTTATTGCTCCTTATTTTAGGATAAATCAATATGATAACCAGCGGTTTCGCATGCATTTTCTTTGCTCTACTCTTTTGTTCATGGTTCTTTTTAGCTCCGGAACAGAGAATAGCGGATATTTGGGAGCCATGATAGCCGTCTGCCTTTGGTATATAGGTACGCCTACCCGTAAGACGACTCCTGGCTTGAATACGGTACTATTCGTTTTCTGTTTTATTCTGACATCCCTTTCCCCTACAGATATATTTCCCTGTTATATCCGGAAAACGTATGTTATTCCTTATGCGTTGAAAGCACTTCCTTGTGTGTTGATCTGGTTTAAGATCGTATGGGAGCAATTGACATTGGATTTTTCAGAGCCGCTTCACCCATCGAAGACTCTCCCCGGTAAAGAGGAAGCGATCGACCTTATCTTGCCTTGTTATAACCCACAAGAAGGCTGGGAACGTTTGATGATCGAGAAACATGCGGAATTGGTAAAGATGCTTAAAGGTCGCTCACTTCGTTTTATCGTCGTGAATGACGCTTCGAAGAGAGGGTTCACGAAGGATGCGGTAGGACGTCTTCTGGAGGCTCTCCCTGATACGATGATCGTAAGTTATGATACGAATAAGGGAAAAGGAGCCGCTGTTAGGGCTGGCTTGTCTCATTCCACCTCATCCATTACTTTATATACGGATTATGATTTCCCGTATGAGACGGATTCTATCTGCCGGATGGTAGAATGGTTGGAATCGGGATATGATGTCGTTATCGCCGTGCGAAATCATACGTATTATACCCATTTAAGTACTCGAAGAAAGATTATGAGTTATGCTTCCCGTATATTGAATTTTACGCTTCTAGGATTAACGCATACGGATGCTCAAGGAGGTTTGAAAGGTTTTAACCAGCGGGGAAAATCGTTCTTGGCCTCAACTCAGGTGAATCGCTTTTTGTTTGATACGGAGTTTATTTATAAGGCTTCGCTGGAGTCGGATGTACTTATTAAAGACATGCCCGCTGATTTGCGGGATAATGTTCATCTTCCCAATATGCGTCGTGGAGTCCTTGCGGAAGAATTAAAGAATTTATTTTTAATAGCTTGGAGAGGGTAGGAGGAATAACGGAAAAAGGCAAAAGAAAAAGAGATACCTATTAATAGGTATCTCTCTTTTTGCTCTTCCTCTTGGACTTGAACCAAGGACCCTCTGATTAACAGTCAGATG
>OHJP01000764.1_pt1 | contig 15628 bp, 13 predicted proteins | sample 1568591 | NCBI WGS metagenome assembly OHJP01 (sample SAMEA3879567, study PRJEB24766) | human gut metagenome | biome: human-associated habitat; feature: feces | place: USA | collected 1985/1987
ATGGAAAGAAAATCCGGGTGCTGAAAGGATTTGGCTGGGCTTTGAAACTCATGAGCCATGTTACCGGGCTTGTGAACAAAGCGTTCGGCAATCTGACTTACGACATGGAGCTGAGCGCCTATAAGGCCGACTATAGGGTTTGCGGATTAAAGGAAAGCATCGAGAGGACAGAGAGGTAGTTGGATGAAAAAAGCACTGGTTTTGGCTTCTGTCGCCTCAATGATAGACCAGTTTAATATGCCGAATATTAAACTTCTTATCGATATGGGATACCATGTTGACGTGGCGTGTAATTTTGTGCAAGGCAGCACCTGCTCCGAGGAAAAAATCAACAGCCTGATCGGCGAACTCGACGGCTTAGGGGTGGGACATTATCAAATAGATTTTTCCAGAAGCATTGCAAAAGTGGGAGATCATGTCACGGCGTACAAGCAGGTGAAATCGATCCTCAAAGAGAATCAATACGAATTTGTTCACTGTCATTCGCCCATCGGCGGCGCGGTTGCCCGTTTAGCGGGAAAAGCAACGAAAACTAAGATCATCTATACCGCGCATGGTTTTCATTTCTATCAGGGCGCGCCTCTGAAGAATTGGCTGGTGTATTATCCCGTGGAATGGCTTTGCTCCCATTGGACGGATACGCTGATTACAATCAACCAGGAAGACTATGCGCTGGCAAAAAAACACATGCATGCAAAACAGGTTGTTTATACGCCGGGCGTCGGGATTGATCTCGCGAAATTTGGCGGTATTGCTGTTGACAAAGCCAAAAAACGGAAAGAACTTGGCGTCCCCGAAAACGCGATGTTATTGATTTCCGTGGGCGAGCTCAATGAAAATAAAAATCATGAAATGGTAATAAAAGCAATCAACGGCATGGACGTTTATTATATAATCGCTGGCACCGGAGATAAAAAAGGCCGCTTGCAGGCATTGATCGATGAGCAAAATATGGCGGATAGAATCAAGCTTCTAGGATTTCGAACCGACGTAAAGGATTTATATGCGGTTTCGGATGTCTTTGTTTTCCCCTCGTTTCGGGAGGGCCTTTCCGTTTCCTTGATGGAAGCGATGGCGTGCGGCAAGCCCTGCGCCGTAAGCGCGATCAGAGGGAATCTGGATTTAATCGACGAAAACGGCGGGGAATTTTTTGACCCAGGGGATGTCAAAAGCATTCGGTCTTCCATAGAAAAAATAGCTTGCCGTGATTTTAAGAAGCTCGGCAATTATAATGCGGCTAAAATCAAAGGCTTTGATTTGACGCCTGTGATAGAACACTTGGAAAATATCTACGCGGGCAACGTCTCCCTCGGGGGGGGGGGGGGGGGGGTAAACCCCTCCTAGACCGCTATCGCGTCAGAAATGAATTCCATATAAAAGCCTCGGACTATGTCCTGATTTATATCGGTGAACTCAATCACAACAAAAACCAAACCTCATTGCTTGATATGATGCATGTTTTACTTCAAAGAAGGCAGGATGTAAAACTGATGCTTGTGGGCAAAGGCGACATGGAGCAGGCATTGAGAGATAAATGCCAAACGCTGGGCGTCTCCGAAAATGTCATATTTACCGGATACCGCGGCGACGCCGACGCCCTGCTTGCGGCCGCCGATATCGCCGTTCCGTCAAGTATCCGGGAAGGCCTTGGCCTGAATGTGCTGGAAGCCATGGCAAGCGGGCTTCCTGTTGTGGCATATGACAACCGCGGGCACAGAAGCATTATAGAGGATAGTGTAAATGGAATTATCGTAAATAACGGCGACCACCAGCAAATGGCGGATGCCGTGCTGCGTATCATAGAGTCAGGGGATGAGCGGCAGCGTATCGCCTGCGCCGGAAGAGAGCGCGTTCAATTTTTCGGAATTGATAACGTGCTTGAAATGATGAAAAAAATATATGGTTTACAATAGCGGGAAAAGGTAGGAATTTGATGGTTACAGTAGTGGTTCCAGCGTATAACGCGGAAAAAGCGATTGTTCAATGTGTTCGTTCCATATTGAACCAGACTTATCGGGATATTGAAGTGATTGTTGTTGACGATGGTTCCCGTGACCGCACAGCCCTGCTGGTGAAAAAGATGCGGGACCAGGACAACAGAATAAGGCTGGTATCCAAGGAAAACGGCGGCGCCAGTTCCGCGAGAAATTTGGGAATCAACGAGGCCAAGGGCGAATATTTGGTATTTGTCGACGCGGATGACGAGATACTGCCGGACATGCTCCAAAGCTTATGGAACGCGCGGGAGGAGTATGATGCTGATTTGGTCAAAACAGCATTAATACGAGTATCAAACGACGGAAGCGAGGCCATATTAAGCAGCAAGGAAAAGCAGGTTTATTTATCCAAGGATGCCTGGAAGGAAAATTTCTTCGCGTTAATGGAAAATGAGCTGAACAGCCCTGTCGCGAAATTGTATAAAAAAGCTGTTTTGGACGAGTATCATATAACATTTAACGAAAATTTGGAATTATCGGAGGATTTGCATTTTAATTTGCAATACTTGGAAAAAATCAACCGGGTCGTATTTTTGCCCGACGCGTATTACAAATATTATCTGTTCAACAGTGATGTCACAACAAGATATCGGGAAAACTTGTTTATGCGTAGGAAAGAATCCATCAGCCTGTATGATGATTTTTTGAGATAAAACTCCAAAGGAGAAACGGATTTCAAGAATAAAAAGCAATTTGGAACAAATTGAGATCCAGACGGCTCTGAAAAGGGCCGTGACGCAGGGAGCCACACAGAAGGCGCTGTGCGCCGTTTGCAAAACGCGAAACGCCCTCGTTATTGATTGGTTCAGCGGCGTTTTGGCCATGATGAAAAAACGCAAACTGGGAAAAGGCGTGCGAAAAGTCAGCGTATAACGCATGGAGGACGATATGGGTACAAATGTAGTGTTATCTTTCGATGACGGGCGCGGCGATAATTATTTGGTCGCAAAGAATATTTTGCAGGAAAAGAATATCCCCGCGACTTTCAATATCACCACAGACTACGTATTGGAAAAAGACGAGGCATACCGGCCCTGTGTGAACCCGCCTATGACAAAGCGGCAGGTGATCGAGCTCTCACAAAATGGGCTGTTTGAAATAGCCGGGCATGGAAAAAAGCATCACAATGAAATGTCTAATCTGGCCGACGGGCTGGCCGAGCTGCAGGCGTGGACCCACAGGGAATGTGCCGGCGTGGCAAGCCCCAACTCAAAGCTTGCTTTTGACCAGGTGCTCTCCCAGAAAAAGGAGTACCACGCGAACAATATCCATTATGTAAGATTGGGGGACAGATTCCCCCGATTCGCCTTGATGAAAAGAACCCTCCGAAAAACAAACAGCGTATTGCACAGCAAGGCGATCTACCAATGGATCTATACCAACAGCTTTGTAACGCCGGAGGATACCTTCGTGCTTCCCAGTATCCCTGTGATGAATCATACGACGGTCAAGGAATTGGTCGGCGCAATCGAAAACGCGGTAAAGAAGGACGAATCCGTCATTTTCATGTTCCATAGCGTATGCAGGGCGGGAGAAAGCTTTCACGACGACCCGTGGACCTGGGATTATGGCAAATTTGAAAAATTCTGCGATGCGTTATGCGGGTTGAGAGACGGGAAAAAGATCCAGCTGTGCACGACAAAGGAGCTTATGAAGCGGAGGTAAGGACATCGATGTTAGGTTCAGACGTTCCATCTTGGAAACAACTATTCGGGTCAATCAAGCCCGCGGACGCACCCTATTTTCAGAAAGATAATATGGTGTGGATGCCCCAAAGCGCCGTATCTATCAAGCTAATCATAAAAGCGCTTAGAAAAATACGCCATAAAGAAAATATAAATTTTTGGCTGCCCGACTATTTTTGCGCGGACACCCTAAACGTGTTTGCGGACGAAAAGGTAACCGCCGTTTTCTATCCTGTCTCATCTGATTTGGAACCGGACTGGAAAGGCATAAAAGAGAATTATAAAGAGCAAGAAATGGATGTTTTCCTGTTTGTACATTATTTCGGTATCCCCCACGATATCAGCAGGGCGTCCGTATTTTGCAAACAGCGCGGCGCCGTTTTAATAGAAGACTGCGCGCATTGTTTATACGATTACGAAAAAATTGGAAGCAAAGGCGATTTTGCCTTGTTTAGTCCGCATAAATTGCTGCCGGTAAACAGCGGCGCTATACTGGTGTGCAATCATCAGGAGGGTATTTTAAGCGGCGTCTGGGAAAATGTCCTCAACGAGGCCGCCGCCCAAGAGCCTTCCGGCAATATATTCCCCTGGAGAATAAAGAAAGCTGTTCAGAAATTGTTCAAATTGCGCAGAAGCACCGCCTTTACGGTGGAGCCCCATATCGCCGGCACAGAGGGTTATGGATCCGGCCAAAGGGCGGTTGGGATCGACAAGTGGTCAAAAGCCCTTCTGCAATCCTATGACTATGAAAAATTAAAGCGGGCCGCTTTCATTAGAAGGTTAAATTTAAAGGCCGTGCATTATATCGTACAATCCATCGACGCACGGATCAAACCGCTGATCCCTGAAGATGCGTTTTGCCCATATTATGCGGTTTTCTCCCTTGAAAATGTTGATAACAAACAGCAGGCGGTTGAACTGCTGGAAAAGAAAGGATTGCTGGTGACCTTTTGGCCTGAATTGCCCAAGGCGGTTTTGCGTCTTCCCTATGATTCCAGGGTGAAAAAGCTTTCAGAGAACACCATCGTGATCCCAGTCCACCAAGGCATTAACAGTGAAAATCTGATTGGTTCAGCCTTGGGAAAACGGAAAACGGAGAAAGCAAAGTATTCTTTCGTGCCCTTATCGGAAAAGAACACCGCCCAGTGGGATAGTATCATCAGCGCCAGAGACAACATTCCCCAGGATCGGGTATACGGGCAGATCCGCGCGGAATGCAGCGGCGACAGCTGCGAGGACTATCTCATTGTAGAAAACGGGGAAGCGGTTGGAAGGCTTCAAGCGATCGTTATCAGGAAATTTGGAATTAAGTGCGGGGTCCGAATCAACAGAGGGCCTATTCTCAGGCAAGAAGACCAGCCCGCGGAAAAAGTTTTCGAGATCATGAACGCGTTTAAAAGGAAGCAGGGGATTTATCCAGTCCTATGGGCCCCAAACCTGACGAACAGCCCCCAGAACATGCATTTGGCATATTCATTTGGGTGGAAGGGTTGGAACCTGTTTGGCTTTACTTCCGGAATCCTTTCTTTAGAGAGCAGCCCGGAAGACATCAGAAAGGGTTTGGACAGCAAATGGAGGAATCAGCTGGTTTCTTCAGAAAAAAAAGGCTTCACAGTCGTCAACGATAATTCAAAATATCAAAAGGCGCTGCAACTTTACCTGGAGGACCAAAAGGAAAAAGGCTTTGAGGGTGTTCCCAACGCGATTCTGACGGCGTTGTTTACACGGAAAGAATCCCCTCTGGAGTTATATTATGTGGCAAGAGGCGACGAGATCCTCGCGTTCGATATCATTTATCTGCAGGGACACATCGGGCACTACCTGGTGGGATGGAACAGCTTTGAGGGAAGAAAAAATTATCTAAATAACCTGCTGTTATTCCATATCGCCATCTCGTTGAAGGAAAAGGGCGCGACCCGGTTTGACCTCGGCGGCATCGAGTATTTGGACACAGAGGAAATCGCGAAATTTAAAGACGGCATGAAACCGGAGCACTACCAGCTGTTAGGAGAGTTCATCAAGCTTTAGGCGTTTTAATCCGCTTTGGCGGCAGTATCCGATTGGGAGGTGAAAAAGATGAAGCGTGACAACTTCGCGGGAAGATATATTGTGAAATTAAGCAGCTCGATTGTTCTTACTGTCATTAACGCCGTAATTCAGCTGTTTCTTCCCCGGGCGCTGTCGGTGGAGGGATATGGCTTTTATTCCTATAACCTGAACGTCTTCACCTCCGTGGTGGTCATGGCGAATCTTTCGGCCTCCAACGCGATGGTTTCAAAATTTTCCCGAAAAAACGAAGAAAGAGGAATCATTAAGTTCTATTTGGAATATGTGGCGTTAATCAGCGTCATTTTGAACATCGCTGTTTTTGTGCTGGGTAAAATACAAGGTTCTGAAGGGCTTTTTCAAGGGCAGACCATCTATTTGGTGCTGCTTGGCTTGAACGCGGCGGTTTTCAATAAGCTGCTGACAGATGTAATCTCTATGTATGACGCGGCGGCGATCTCCCGTTTTCCAGCAGTGATTCAAATTCTTCTGAAGTCCGCGATATGCGTGCTGGTTTGCGCGGGCTACTTTCTGGGAACGCTGGATCTGCAATTGTTTTATGTGGTGCAGATCAGCATTACCGCGGTTTCTATTTTCATTCTGTGTAAGGTTTTTTGGAGGGATCATAAAAAGACCTATCCTACCAGCACCTCAAAAAGTGTAAAGGAGTATATTTCCTCCTTTTGGGTGTTTTGTAAACCGTTAATCCTTGTTTCCTGCTTTGCCCAGCTCAATGTGATTATTATGAATTGGGCATTGATGAATTACGCGGGCGAACGCCAGCAGGCCATGTTTGGGGTGGCGCTGCAAATAAATATATTGCTGAGCTATGTTTTTTCACCCTATGCCGAACTGTTAAAAAGGGAGTTCGCTGTCATCGCCCATGATATTGAACAGGTAAAATTTAAGTTCATACAATCCTTACGGCAAATGTTCTGGATCACCTCATACTTTGCGGTATTCATTATCATCTGTGCCGACTGGTTGATTCCCTTGCTGTTTGGGGAAGAATACCGGGGAGCAGTCTTGCCCACACAGCTCATGATGGTTTATACAATCTACCAGGCATGGGGCCAGGTGACCGGCAGCTTCCTTCTTTCCACAGAGAAAACAAAAAGCTACGCGGCGCTGACCTATATCGGAATCGCGCTGACGCTGGCCTTCATTTTTTTATTCCAGGTGCCAAACTTTATTTTCCCCAATGGCCTGGGCGCAGAAGGCGTGGCGCTGAATTACACGCTGTGCAACCTGATAGCCACCACGATTATGGTGTCTTTCTGTATGAAATCCTTATCCCAGAAACTATTTACCGGGTGGAAGATTCAATTTGGCGCCCTGGCGGAATGTCTGCTTGTGGCGGCGGCAGCGAAAGCTCTGGTCGCGCTGCTGTGCGGAACGGTTCCGGCATTGAATATCCTGTTTGTGAAAGTAATGCTGTCCGGCATAATCTATACCGCCGGTATCCTTGCGATTGTGTTTAAATTTCCAGAACAGATGGGAATCAGCAAAGAAACGCTAAAAAACAAACTCAGAAAGGTGTTTCATCGTGAATAAAGTGATGGTTTTTTGTTCTAATCCGGTTAATGGTGGAACTGCCGGGATGTTCTCTGAAATGTGTAAGGAAATGATGTCGAGAGAAGGCGCCGGGTCCAATATGGAAATATTTCCGTGCGTAAACGCGGAAAATCCAGTTGAGGTATACCGCTCGATCCCCCGCCTGTCCCGCCTAGCGGTAAAATCAGAAGAGGAGCTATTGGGCAAACTAGACTTAAATGTCTCCTTTGTGCAGAGAGTCAAAAATAGACGTATGCGAAACCGGCAATATGCCGGGCAAATCAGAAGCAATATTGCTGAAATGAAAGCCTTTATCGCTTCCCATCAAATTGATTGCGTTGTCATTCATAACGGAGGATATGTTGGAGACGATTTATGCAACCAGCTTTTAGAGGCGGCTTACGAGGCAAAAGTGGCCCGGCGGATCATGGTGTTTCATAGTGATTTCCATAAAAGTTTCCTGCGCAAGCTTTGGTGCGCCCGTTATGACAGGATGATCAACAGATGCGCCACACAAACGGTGACGGTATCGGAATTTACAAGGAAAAGGCTGCTGGACAATTCCTTTTTAAATAAGAACATGGAAGTAATTTATAATGGCCTTTCCTTTGAGGATCAGGAAGATATTGATACCAAAAAGGAAAAACTAAGCTATATTCCCGGCGCTATCCATCTGGGTATGGTGGGGAATTTCTCAGCCAATAAAGGCCAGCTGGAGATGCTGAAATCTGTAAACGCCGTTCGCGGGGCGGTTCCCCATAAGCTCCAGGTGTTCCTCATCGGAAATATCTACGATCAGGAATACTACGAAAAATGCGTCTCCTATCTCGCGGAAAGCGGCTTGCAGGATATCGTCGGCATCCACCAGGGAATCCATAACGCGGGCGAATATTATGAATTGTTCGACGTAACTATCGTTCCTTCCCTATACGATGAAAGCTTTGGCCTGATCAGTGTGGAATCCATGAGAGCGGGCGTGCCGGTGGTTGCGTTTGCGTGCGGAGGGATCCCAGAGGTAGTGAAAAATGGAGTTGACGGCTTTGTGGTGGAAGTTGGCAATGTGGATCTGATGGCAGAGGCCATTGTTAAGATATTATCCGACGACAGTTTAGCAAAGGAACTTGGTAGAAATGCCAAAAGGGATTATCACGGAAATTTTTCCCGAAGTTCAATGGGAGATAAGTATGTGCAATTGATAAATGGTTTATAAACATAAACTATTTATGCAATAGAAATAATAACAACGATGATATTAGTGGAGGTAAAAATGTATAAGAAACCTTATGTAATCGCGGAAGCAGGCTGCAACCACATGGGACAAATGGATATTGCGCATGATTTGATTAATACTGCTGCATATTTCTGCAAAGCTGACGCAATTAAGTTCCAAAAGCGCTGCCCTAAGGAACTTCTGACAAAGGAGCAGTATGACGCGCCGCACCCAAATCCCGCGAATTCCTACGGCGGGACTTACGGGGCCCACAGGGAATTTCTCGAATTCAACGTCGAGCAGCACGCCCAGCTGAAAAAATGGTGTGAAGAAGCCGGAATCACTTATTCTACATCTGTGTGGGACATGACAAGCGCGAAAGAGATCGCTTCGCTCAAACCGGAATTTATCAAGATCCCGTCCGCGTGCAATAATCATTTTGAAATGCTGAGCTGGTTGTGCGAAAATTATCAAGGCGAAATCCAGCTTTCCTTCGGTATGACCACACACGCGGAAGAAGAAGAAATCGTTCAGCTGTTTGAAAAACATGGACGCGCCAAGGATCTCGTCCTGTTTAATTGCACCTCAGGGTATCCTGTTCCTTTTAAGGACGTCTGCCTGTTGGAAATCACCAGGATGCGGGAGGCTTTTGAGAATCGGGTTAAAGCGATCGGCTTTTCGGGCCATCATCTGGGAATCGCTGTTGATGTGGCGGCTTATACCCTTGGAGCCAATGTGATCGAACGCCATTACACCATTGACCGCACTTGGAAGGGAACCGACCACGCCGCTTCTCTTGAACCGGATGGCATCCGTAAATTGGTTAGGAACCTCAACGCTGTGCACGACGCCCTTCAGTATAAGCAGGAGGAAATTCTTCCTATTGAACAAGTACAAAGAGATAAGCTGAAATACCGTAAGAGATAATTAATAACGGATTCCCTGTTCCTTGTCCCAAGCGCGTAATGTTTTGTGACTTTATGGGCGGAAATATTACGCGCCTGGCGTCTGAGGGCCTAGAGGCGGAATAGGAATGAGGGATAAGTATTCCACATTTTAAGGAGGGTCACATATGAATGTTGCATTTATTCCGGTTAGAGGCGGAAGTAAATCAATCCCTTTGAAAAATATTAAGCCAATCTGTGGAAAGCCGCTTGTTTACTGGACTGTGAAAGCGGCATGCCAGTGTCAATACATTGATATTGTATATGTTGCTACAGATAGCGACATCATTGCAGAAACTGTGGAGGGTTTTAAAAAAGGGGCGGAATCTGAGATCTTTGCTAAGGCCCAAGTCATCGGCAGAAGCGCGGAGTCGGCGTCAGATACAGCTTCAACCGAATTTGTTATGCTTGAGTTCGCGTCAAACTATGACTTTGACAATATTGTACTCATTCAGGCCACCTCCCCAATGCTCACAGCGGCGGATTTGTGCGGCGGTTTCAAACTATTTGAAACCGAAGGAACCGACAGCGTTCTTTCTGCTGTTCGCCAGTATCGGTTCTTATGGGATGAGGAGCCAGACGGAAGGGTGCTGGCAAAGAATTATGATGTGTTCCGCCGCCCGCGCCGCCAGGAATTTGCAGGGTATTTAATGGAGAACGGCGCGTTTTATATATCGTCTAAGGCGGATTTGATAAAATACCAAAATCGTGTCTCTGGGAACATAAAAGCCTATGAAATGCGTGAGGACAGCGCCTTTGAAATTGATGAGCCAAGCGACTGGATTATTATCGAAGCCCTTATGAGGAAAAATGGGCTGGTTGAGGAAAAGAATATACCAGAGATTAAGATGTTTTTGACGGACTGCGACGGTTGCTTGACGGATGCAGGAATGTATTATTCAGAACAGGGCGATGAGCTAAAGAAATTCAACGCAAGGGATGGTATGGGGTTTGCGCTGCTTCGGGCCAAGGGCATTATTACCGGTATCGTTACTTCAGAATCTGTCGATCTAAATCGCAGAAGAGCTGAGAAAATGAAGCTTGATGTGCTAGAATCCGGGTGTAAGGATAAAGTTGAGGCAATCAAAAAGATCGGTGCGCGATATGGTGTTGATATGCAAAACATCGCCTATGTGGGAGATGATATCAACGACTTGGAAGCTGTTAAGATGGTAGGCTTCGGATGCGCCCCAGCGGACGGGCTGCCCCAGGTAAAAGAAGCGGCTGATTACGTTGCCAGGGCTAAGGGCGGAGAAGGCGTCATTCGGGAAGTGGTCGAACTGATTCTCGGCTGATGGGCATGGCCGCCGATAAGATACTATGCCTGTTCCCAACGGGAAGGCCGCGTTATATGAAGAGAACAGATTCTTGCCTCTTCCCTATTTGGATAAGTGAAACGAGTACAAGGAGCAAGTCGAAGATATGGCTAAAAAAATATATTTCTTGTTCGCAACACCGCCTTTACAATCCTACCTTAACCGGTATTGCATCGATTATTTTGACGAAAAGGGCTGGGAAACACATATCGTGGATTTATCCTATTTGGTGAATCCTATTGCATTTAAAACGATTACGACAGGATTGATCGCGGATAGTAAAAGAGAGGTATTTTATTCCAAGCGTGAGTATAAGAGATATGTAAAAGCGGCAGGGACAAACGCGATCTTTGTTTTCACCTCTGACTTTTATTTGGATACGTTCTTTATCCATCGGTATATTGGCGCGAACCAAAAATACGGCTATCTGAACCGCCTGGACAACAATCCTGAGCCGGAAGCCGCAGACGCTTCCGCACGGGTCAATAGGCTGTTTTCAAATTTTTCCGTAAAACGGCTGATGAATTCCGTTTTTATTCGCGTGCCCCGGAAAATCTGGAACATAAAGCCGGCGTCATTTGTCATTTTGGGCGGAATGGCAAACGAGTCCAACTATATAAACCTGTGCTATACAGACGATAACACCGTAATAAAGCATATTCATTCCTTAGACTACGACAGGTATTTGCAGGTAAAAGACAATAGCGAAAGAATGGTCAAGGAACCCTATTGTGTGTTTATCGATCAATTTTTACCGTACCATCCAGACGCGCTTGCGGCGGGAATGGATTATAATGCGCAACGGTATTATAGCGAGCTGGCGGAATGTTTCTCTAGGATAGTAAAGGCCACGGGAAAAAAGGTAGTTATTGCCGCCCATCCCCGGTCTGATTACGGCCAGCATAGTGAAGTCTTGCGGAATTATACAATCATCCGGTTTAAAACCGCGGAATTAATCAAAGACGCGGATTTTGTATTGGCGCATTTTTCCACTAGTATCTCTTTAGCGGTAGCGTTTAACAAGCCCATTGTTTTACTATCGGGCGATGACATTAACCAAAACGCGGTTCCCAGAAAATGCGTTGAAAAATATTCTGAGCTGTTAGATTTACCAATATGGAACCTGTCAAAACAAATGGATATGGATCAAATCCCTATTAAGATAAATGCCGGGGCATATAAGGCCTATATGCATGAATATATGAAACCGCAGACGAGGGAAGATATATGCGACAAGCCGTTTAAAACACGATTTTACGAACTGGTGAGTGAGTTATGAGTACTATCCTAAAATGGATTCACAGCATAAAAGCGAATAGCGGGAAATTTACAATTCAATGGGCATGCACATTTTTGATTTGCATGATCGCAATTCTTATTATGACTCCATTACAGTATTCGCAAGGGTATGTGATGATGTTTGGCTGTGGGTTACTGCTATTATTCTGTTTATTGGATCGTTTGATATATCAGGAATTGATTCCATTTATTGTGTGGAGCTTTTTCTTTTTGCTTTATCTGGTTATGCAGATTTCATCAGGCGGCATCTTGAATATCAAGAATGCGGCTGTGATGTTTATCAGTTTGTCCGCGGTCTATTTTCTCAGCAAAAAGCACTCTGAGTTAAAGGTAAAAGGATATTTATTTGACGTCATAACCATGATCCTGATCCTCTTTTTGGTATATGAATTGGTTTATTTCGCAATCGTAAATTTCAATCAATGGGAAGTGCGATTGAGCTTAGAAAATCAAACGTTCCCTTTTGGATGGAACCATGTGGATGTTTCGATTATCACCGCGTGCGTCTTTATGATTGGTATGAAGAGAAGACTATTTATTCCGTCGTTTCTTCTAGCGGTTCTGGCCGCTGTTATCTTGCCAGCTAGAACATGGATGCTGTTTATCATATTATTCGCGGTCTGCTATGCTTTCAGAAAGCCAATCTATAAAATCATGCAATGGAAATTTTTAAAGAGCACTTTTGTGCTGTTTTTGATATTAATTTTAGCCGTCACCGTATTCGGTTGGATTTGGCTGAACATATTGCCCAATTACATGGAAGTAGTCGACGGGCATCAGGGTATGTATGATTCATCCAACACGGAAAGATTTGTGACCATCTTACAAGCGGTTGAGATCATTTGGAAAGAGCATCTTTTTATCACAGGTGTCGATTTAGTGCATATGTACCAGCCTTTACTTCAAAAGTATGGGGAATTAAATATGTTAGGGCCCCACAATTCGTATCTGTCGGTATTATTGTATTATTCAATTACCTTTGGGGGCGGGTATTTATACTTCTTTGCAAAAGTGATTGATTCCGTCAAAACGAAGGAAATGGTTCCGTATATTTATCCATATCTGCTATGCGGATGTATTCTTCATGATAATTTTATCGGTTTAAGGTTTTTATTGTTTGCACTGGTGCTGCTTGTTCCGTTTAAAGAGCACAAAAAAATGCGGCATGTCAAAAAATACCGCTATTTAAAAGGAATATGAATGACCCCTTGAGAGAAAATTCAATGAGCAGAGGAGAAAAGGTATGGAGCCATATTTTAGTATTGTAATCCCTGCGTACAATGCCCATAAATTCATAGTTCCGGTTCTGGAATGTATTAAAAAGCAAACCTATCCCAACTATGAAGTTATTGTGATTGAAAACGGGAGCCAAGACGACACCTATGAGTTGCTGGCGGCCTTTAAAAAGAATCATGATGAGATGCGTTTGCAAATAATTAAGGTGCCTGAAAACGTTGGAATAAGCGGCGCAAGAAATTTGGGCACTCAAGCGGCAAATTATGAGTATGTTTCTTATATCGATGTCGATGATTTTTGGTATCCTGACAAGCTGGAAGCAGTTTCACAAGAAATTATAAAAAATCCAGAGATTGATGTTTTTTGCCATTGGGAAAATGTAGTTCAATACGAAACCGGCGAAGTGGTAAAGATCAACAAATATCCCCAGGTTAATAACGAAGACGCGTATTTGGATCTGCTGACTTATGGGAACAAGCTTTCAACATCAGCTATAACAATTAAGAAAAATAAAATGCTGGATGTGAAGTGCTTTTCTCCAGTATACACCTCCGGTGAGGAGGATTATGACTGCTGGTTAAGATTAGCCAAAAGCGGCGCGAAATTTTTGCAGATAGAGCGGCCCTTGGGAGAATACCGGCTACATGGCGGCAATGTTTCCGGCAATCAGCTGAAACACACGGATGCGGTGAATCATATGCTGTCTGACCATATTGCCGTAATCAAGAAAGACCGGCTGTATCCGGCGGATATGGTTACAAAAATAGAAAAACAGGTTACGGCGCGCGGGCTATACCACAAAGGCAGGATTTATTCCCAGAATAAAAACAAAAAAGAAGCCTTAAATTGTTTGACGAAAAGTATTCACCTGAATCCTTTTAAAATAAAAACTTATATTGCGATGGCATTCGCTGCAGTAGGAAGGTAGGCAAGTATGAAAGTCGTAATACTAGCAGGCGGTTTTGGAACAAGAATTTCTGAGGAATCAGCCTTTAAGCCCAAGCCAATGCTTGAAATCGGCGGTATGCCCATCTTATGGCATATTATGAAGGAGTATTCTTACTTTGGCATGAATGAGTTTATCATTTGCGCCGGATACAAGCAGCATGTCATTAAAGAGTGGTTCGCCGACTATTTTCTCCATACCTCTGATGTTACGTTTGATTTTACCAACGGTAATGAGATGATCGTCCACAATAAGCATATCGAGCCGTGGAAAGTATCGGTTATTGATACCGGGCTTAACACAATGACCGGCGGCAGGATTAAAAGAATTAAAGAGTATGTTGGAAACGAACCGTTTATGATGACGTACGGCGACGCCGTGGGCGACATTAACATCGCTCAGCTGATGGAATATCATAAATCCCATGGCTGCATCGGTACGATCTCGGTTTATAATTTTGGACAGAACAAGGGCGTCCTTGATGTGGGAAAAGATGGTTATGTGAACGCTTTTCGGGAAAAATCGGATCTTGACGGTGATTTGATCAACATCGGGTTTATGATGTTTCAGCCTGAAATATTCGACTATATCGACGGCGACAGCACCGTGTTTGAGCAAGCGCCGTTAAATAGGCTGGTGGCGGACCGCCAGCTAAGATATTACACGCACAAGGGGTTCTGGCAGTGCATGGATACGCTTAGAGAAAAGCAGAAGCTGGAACAGCTCTGGGATAACGGAAAGGCGCCGTGGAAATTATGGGAGTGATATCGTGTGTTTAGCCTTGAATTTTATAAAGATAAAGCAGTATTTGTAACAGGCCATACTGGATTTAAAGGGTCCTGGCTTTGCAAGCTTCTTGTCAATGCCGGAGCGAAGGTGACGGGATATTCCTTAAACCCGCCCACGAATCCGTCTCTATTTGAAATAGCGGGCCTTGCCAATGATTTTCACTCTGTCATTGGAGACATCCGGGACGCCTCTTCCCTGCGCAGGGCTTTTGAGGAAGCGCAGCCGGAGATCGTTCTCCATCTGGCGGCGCAGCCAATTGTCCGGGATGGTTACAAGGATCCCGCCTACACCTATGAGACCAATGTTATGGGAACGGTCAACATCCTGGAATGCGTCCGGGGCGGCGCCTGGGTAAAGTCCTTCTTGAATGTGACCACAGACAAGGTTTATTTGAACAAAGAGTGGGCCTGGGGCTATCGGGAGAATGAGGAATTAGACGGTTTTGATCCGTATTCCAATTCTAAGTCCTGCTCAGAGCTGGTGACCCACAGTTATAAAAACAGCTTTTTTGCAGACGGCCATGTGGCGATTTCCACTGCCCGGGCGGGAAATGTCATCGGCGGAGGGGATTTTGCCAATGACAGGATCATACCGGACTGTGTCCGG
>OHJP01000765.1_pt1 | contig 15623 bp, 14 predicted proteins | sample 1568591 | NCBI WGS metagenome assembly OHJP01 (sample SAMEA3879567, study PRJEB24766) | human gut metagenome | biome: human-associated habitat; feature: feces | place: USA | collected 1985/1987
CGAATTGAAGATTCCGGATAAAGAAAAAAGATTAATACACGTCAGTGTCTCAAAACAGAAAAACTTTCTGCTTCTCCGGTTTGAAAATTATTATGATACCGAACTGAATTACCAGGGCGGAGCGTTTATCACAACGAAGCGGGACAAAGAATTCCACGGTTATGGACTGAAAAGCATTCGCTATACGGTAAATAAATATGATGGCGCTGTTTCCATTGACACAAAGGAGAATTGGTTTGATCTGAAGATACTGATACCGGTCGGTGAAAATGCACAAAAACAGATTGGCAAAATCGTATAATATATACAAAAAATGTATTGCAATTTTCTAAAAAAAGTAGTAAAACTTTAGTTAGATAAAGAGAAATGCATTGAACAGGACAAATTACAAAAGATAACCGGAACACAGAGAGCCGCAGACTGGTGAGAGGCGGCAGAAGGTATTTTGTGGTATCACCTGGGAGCATCCCGCTGAAAAAATAATAACTAATTTCAGTAAGCCGGGACGTAGTCTTCACGTTACAGAAGAAGCTGTTTATACAGACAGCAATGAGTGGTCGTATTTAGTAATAGATACGATAATACAAAGTGGTACCACGGAAATTCCGCCTTTGTTATCCATTGGATAGCAAGGGCGTTTTTTATATATTAACCACTTGACTACAAATGAAAGACGAGGAGAAAGATTATGAGTGGAATTATGATGATGGTAATCGCTATCGTAGTTCTGGGCGGCGCCTATCTTCTGTATGGCCGTTACCTCCAGAACAAATGGGGAATTGACCCGAAAGCCAAAACTCCGGCTTACGAAATGGAGGATGGAGTTGATTATGTACCGGCTGATACCAATGTAGTATTTGGACATCAGTTCGCATCCATTGCCGGTGCTGGCCCGATCAACGGACCAATCCAGGCAGCAATCTTTGGATGGCTTCCGGTACTTTTGTGGATTCTGATCGGAGGTGTTTTCTTCGGAGCAGTGCAGGATTTTGCATCCATGTATGCTTCTGTAAAGAACAAAGGACGTACAATCGGTTATATTATCGAAGAGTATATCGGTAAACTTGGAAAGAAATTATTCCTGTTATTCTGCTGGTTATTCTGTATTCTTGTTGTTGCTGCATTTGCGGATGTAGTTGCAGGAACATTCAACGGATTCGTAGCCGATGATGCCGGAACTGTAAGCAAAGTAGCAGCAAATGGTGCTGTAGCAACAACATCCATGCTTTTCATTGTAGAAGCCGTAGCACTTGGCTGCATTTTGAAATATGCAAAACTGAATAAATGGGTTAATACAGCAATTGCAATTGTTATGCTTGTTGCAGCGGTAGCACTTGGACTTTATTTCCCAATGTATCTGACAAGAGAGACATGGCATATCCTGATCTTTATTTACATTCTGATTGCCAGTGTCGCACCGGTAACAATGCTGCTTCAGCCACGTGATTATCTGAACAGTTACTTGCTGATCTTTATGATTGTAGCAGCAATTGTCGGAGTATTTGTAGCAAATCCATCCTGTAACCTGAAAGCTTTTACAAGCTTCAATGTAGATGGAAGTTATATGTTCCCAATTCTGTTTGTAACAATTGCATGTGGAGCTGTATCAGGATTCCATTCACTGGTATCTTCAGGAACTGCTTCTAAGCAGATTAAGAGTGAGAAGAACATGCTCCCTGTATCTTACGGAGCAATGATCATGGAAAGTATGCTTGCTGTAATCGCACTGATCGCAGTTGCTTCCTTCGCTGATGGCGAGGCAGCAGCACAGGGACTGACAACACAGCCACAGATTTTTGCAGGAGCAATTGCAAACTTCCTTGAAGTGATCGGCTTACCGCATTCACTTGTATTTACACTGATCAACCTTGCAGTATCAGCATTTGCATTGACATCACTTGATTCCGTTGCACGTGTCGGAAGACTTTCTTTCCAGGAATTCTTTATCGATGATGACACAGATATGGATAATCTGCCATTGTACAAGAAAGTAGCAACCAATAAATATTTCTCAACAGTTATTACACTGGTACTTGCATACTTACTTGCAAAGGTTGGATATGCAGAAATCTGGCCACTGTTTGGATCAGCAAACCAGCTTCTGTCAGTACTTGCACTGATTGCATGTGCAGTATTCCTTAAGAAGACAAAACGCCAGGGAGCAATGCTCTGGATTCCAATGGTCTTTATGATGGCAGTAACATTTACAGCACTTGGAATGACAATCTGTAAACTGGGAGGTCAGTTTATGACAACAGGTCTGAGCCTTGGAAATACATTACAGCTGATCTTTGCTGTTCTGCTTCTTATCCTTGGAGTAATCGTAGCAATTCAGGGAATTAAAAAGCTTACAGAGGAGAAAGAAGCTCAGGCAGATAAAGTTGAGGAGACAACCATTCTGGAATAAGCAGAATAGTTAATAAAGAGTAAGAGACAAGATCTTCATGCAGACTTAAAATGTCTGGCATGAAGATCTTTTTTTTAGTTATATTCAATTGTACTCAAATAGAAACAGGTTAAAGTATGGAAATTTTACATTCGCCGGGTGTATACTAAGTCGTAATGTAAAAAGACAATCTAAGTAGTAACAAGATCAGGGGGAGTATAAATGAACGCGAACATAAATCAACAACATATGTTCAGCAACAAGATGATCCGTGCTCTTTTAGTACCAATCATACTGGAACAGTTATTGAATTCCATCATGGGTACCGCGGATACGATGATGGTTAGTAATGTAGGATCCGCGGCAATCTCAGCGGTATCACTGGTGGATTCTATTAATATATTAGTAATCCAGGCATTTTCCGCATTGGCAGCCGGAGGTGCGATCGTCTGCGCCCAGTACATTGGACAGGGGAATAAAGAACGGGCAAATGAGTCTGCACGACAGGTACTGTTTATTATCACATTTATATCAGTAGCTGTCAGTGCATTTTGTCTTATTTTCCAGAAACCGTTGCTTCGCCTGATTTTTGGAGCAGTTGAAGCAGATGTTATGAGAGCATCTGAAATCTATTTCTTCTACACTGCATTATCATTTCCGTTTATTGCGGCGTATGATGCAGCGGCATCGATCTTCAGGGCACAGGAGAACACGAGAGATCCGATGCTCATCTCAATGGTATCAAACGTGATGAATATTGTCGGAAATGCAATTATGATCTGGGGCTTCCATATGGGAGTCGCGGGAGCTGCACTGGCAACTTTGATTTCACGTATTTTCTGTGCGGTTGTAGTATTGGCAGAACTTCGTCTGGATCGTCAGCCAATTGTGGTACGAGATTATCTGAAAATCCGTCCAGATTGGAGAATGATCCGCAGGATCCTTGGAATAGGAATTCCATCCGGTGTGGAGAACAGTATGTTCCAGTTAGGAAAGTTGGCGATTCAGTCCACAGTATCAACACTTGGAACAACAGCAATCGCTGCGCAGGCAATGACGAACATTCTGGAGAATCTGAACGGAATCGGTGGTATCGGAGTCGGAATCGGATTGATGACAATTGTAGGTCAATGTCTGGGAGCTGACCGGAAGGATGAGGCAGTTTATTACATCAAAAAGCTTTGCGTGATTGCTGAGATCGTTATGGCTGCGAGCTGTGTGATTGTTTTTGCACTGACGAAACCAATTACGATTCTCGGCGGTATGGAACCGGAGAGTGCGAAGATGTGTTTCCATATGGTAATGTGGATCACAATTGTAAAACCGCTTGCATGGATTATGTCGTTTATCCCGGCATATGGCATGAGAGCAGCAGGAGATGCAAAATTTTCCATGATTACATCCTGCTGTACAATGTGGGCATGCAGATTCTGCCTGTGTGTATTTCTGATCCGTGTAATGGGATTTGGCCCGATGGGAGTATGGATCGGAATGTTTGCGGACTGGACGGTCAGAAGTATTATTTTCACCTGGCGATTCCACAGCAGAAAATGGCTGGAGCATAAAGTAATTTAAATAAGAAGAGAAATCTGAACAAAAAAAAGAAATCTAAACAAAAATAGAAACAGCAGGGTTACTGTCGGGAAAGCATTTTAATAATAATGCTTTTGGCAGTAGCCTTGCTGTTTCTTATATCTGCTATTTTTTAAAAAGAAGTTTTAGTATATTTATAGATTTATGTCTGGTATATGATTCCTGAAAATTACTCTTCAGGTGCAAGCTCTGTTGTCTGCTTCTTTGGAGGCATAACCAGTGAGAAGATAAGGAATGCAATCAACGCAGCAACCAGTCCAGGTACGATCGGCTGATTGAAGTGCAGACCGAACAGATTTCCTTTGGAAACATGCTCCAGATATACTACAACAATAGTTCCGGCGATCAGAGAAGCCATGGTTCCTGCCTGGGAAGCTCCTTTCCAGTAATGTCCGAGAACATATGGGAAGAAAGAACCTGCGGCACGAAGGGTGAAGGCAAACATCAGGATTGTAACAATACTTGAAGTATTAAATAATGCAATCAGAGTAGCAAAAACACCTACGGCTGCCATTGTAACACGAGTTACGATCATGATCTCTTTATCAGATGCGCTAGGCTTAATCACAATCTTGTAAATATCATTTGCAAAGATCGATCCGGCACCAAGAAGGTCTGAGTCAGCACTTGACATTGTGGCAGATACGATACCTGCAAATAACAATCCGCAGATAATTGCCGGCATTGCTTCCATAGCAAGAACCGGAAGTGCATAACGGGCACCAACATCCTGGAAGTCCGCAGCATTGAATTTGCCCATGTTGATCAGTGCAAGTACGATGATTCCCATAAGTGTCGGAACAAAAGCGTAGATAAAGTTTACAATTGCAGCAAGGACAGATCCCTGTCTTGCTGCTTTTCCGTCTCTTGCAGCGTAATATCTGGATACAGCTTCCTGTCCTACAGTAAATGTAGCAACATACATGATTGTTAAACTGATAACATCCATTACATTATAACCTTTAAACATGTCAAATGTTTCCGCAGGAACATTAGCTACAACATTGTCCCATCCACCGGCAAGATTCATTCCAAATGGAAGTGCGATGATCATTCCGATCACGATCAGGAATACCTGAACAAAGTCAGTAAGTGTAACACTCCAAAGACCACCCATGATCGCATAAATTGTTACAACGACACCTACGATCAGAACGGCTGTTTTATAATTCAGATTCAGCATAGTAGACAGAATAACGGATGATGCGATAAACTGTCCGGCTGTCAGTCCAATCAATGGAACGAACATGATCAAAGATGTAATGATTCCTGAAGGTTTTCCATAACGACGGCGGAAATATTCAGGAACGGTTTTAACCATCGCAGCACGGAATTTAGGTGCAAGGAATGTAAGAATCACAAAAGCGAATCCCATTGTGATAATGTACCATGCGGCACTGAGTCCGTGACTTTCCATACCCTGCTGAACAACACCGAGAGAACTTCCTCCACCAATCTCAGTAGCAGCAAGAGTTCCGGCCATTAAAAACGGTCCGAGTCGTCTTCCGGCAACAACGAAGTCTGTGTTGGATTCAATCTTCTTGGATGACAGATAACCGATCAATAACATAACAAGAAGATAAATAACAACGACAGCGGTTACAATAATGTTTGACTGCATAAAATATCCCTCTTTCCTTTAGTCAAATTTGAAAAAGGTATCAGGAAATAGCGAAACCTGACACCTATGTTCATACGAATAATTATACCATAAAAACTTTCACACGCAACCTGAAAAGAGAAAAAACTTATTGAAAATTATCAATATTTTCGGAAGATAATCGATTGGTATGGTAGATATTAACAAAAATAATAAAAGGCGAGAGGACAGCGTGAAAAAGATCATTTTTTAGGGGGTGGACATTTGACGTTTCTATTATTACAATTATAATAATCGACAGAAAAGAGGGATTGCATATGACACAGATAGATGCGTTAAAAACAGATGAAATACAGAATTATGAGATAGAACATCAGGAAGAAGTGCGCCGCCTCGCAGGCGAGTGTATGGTAATTTTGGAAAATGACGGAGTCCTTCCACTTCAGGCTGGTACAAAGAAGATTGCATTATTTGGAACAGGAGCAAGACATACGATCAAAGGTGGAACAGGATCCGGTGATGTAAATGTACGTGAAAACATTTCGATTGCACAAGGGCTTGAGCGTGCAGGATTTAAATTTGTAACAGAAGGCTGGCTGGATCAGTATGACAGACTTTATGCGGATGCGCAGGAAGCGTATGCGAAAAAGTTAAATGAATTTACAGAGAAAACAGGAAAACCATCGATGCTATATGCCTTCGAGAACCCTTTTGAGGAACCGGAACAGCCGGAGATTACAGAAGTGGATGTAAAAGAAGCGGATGCGGCAATTTATGTAATTTCTAGAAATTCCGGAGAGGGAAAAGACCGCAGGGCAGAGAAGGGAGATTATTATCTCAGCGACAGAGAACTTCAGAATATCCGTTTTATGACAGAACACTATAAGAACTGTATTGTTCTTTTGAATGTAGGTGGAGTCATTGATCTGACTTCATTGAAGGCAATTGAAGGTGTACAGGCAATTATGCTTGTGGGACAGACAGGAAATATGGGAGGTTATGCAGTTGCTGATGTGCTGACTGCTAAGACGATTCCATCAGGAAAGCTGACTGATACATGGGCAAGATCTTATGAGGATTATCCATCCTCTGCAACATTTAGCCACAGGGATGGAAATCTTGACGATGAATATTACAGTGATGGAATCTATGTTGGATACCGTTATTTTGATACGTTTGGTGTGATGCCGCTATATTGCTTTGGATATGGAAAAAGCTATACAGAATTTGAAATAAAAACAATGAATGTAACAGCAGATGAAAAGCAGGTACAGGTTGAAGTTGAGGTTACGAACATTGGTGACAAATATCCTGGAAAAGAAGTTGTTCAGGTTTATTATTCCGCACCGGATGGAATCATGGAGAAACCAACACAGGAACTTGCAGGATTTGCTAAGACTAAATTGCTTGCGCCGGGAGAAAAAGATGTCGTGACGATCACATTTGCAACGACAGATATGGCATCTTTTGATGCATATGATGCGGCCTGGGTTATGGAAGAGGGAGAATACACGATCCGCGTAGGAAACAGTTCACGTAATACGGAGGCTGTGGCAGTCATCGACCTTGATGAGCAGGTGACAACACTCCAACTGAAACGTCTGATGCGTGATACAATTGCAGTCAGAGAGCTTCACCATATGATTCCGATTTTCGATATTGAATTTGATTTCGGTGTTCCGGCGATTCCATTTAGAATTATGCTTCAGGCAGAGAACTTTAAGAAAGAACTTGTAGAATATGAAGTGATGCGCAGGACACTTATGGATAAGAGGAAAGATGAAGTTCTGACGCTGGAAGATGTAAAAACAGGCAACGCGACTCTGGATGAACTGACAGCGCAGCTTACCGTGGAAGAAATGGCAGAACTTTGTGTTGGAACAGAGAGAAGAAATGGCGACGGAAATGTAATTGGTTCAGCATCTTCCTGTGTGCCGGGTGCAGCAGGAGACACCACTTCCAGTTTACTTGAAACACGAAAAGTGCCGAATCTTATTCAGGCAGATGGACCGGCAGGGCTTCGCTTAGAGACACCTTGTACTGCCATTCCAATCGCAACAACACTGGCACAATCCTGGGATATGGATCTGATTCATAGAATGGGAGAGCTTGTCGGAGAAGAGATGAAGCAGTTACATGTAGATCTATGGCTCGCACCTGGCATGAATATTCATCGTAATCCGCTTTGTGGACGAAACTTCGAATACTATTCTGAGGATCCTGTATTGACAGGTCTTTGTGCTGCAACAGAGACGAAAGGTGTTCAGTCTCAAAAAGGAAAGGGAACAACAATCAAACATTTTGCAGGAAATAATCAGGAAGACAACCGTATGTTTACGAATGCACATATCAGCGAGCGTGCGCTGAGGGAAATCTATCTGAAAGGATTTGAGATTGCGGTAAAGACAGCTCAGCCATATGCGATCATGACTTCCTATAATCTGATCAACGGAGTTCATTCAGCAAACAACTATGATATGCTGCAGAACATCGCACGTGATGAGTGGGGATTTGAAGGTCTTGTGATGACAGACTGGTATACTTCACAGGATACAACAGAGATGGGAATGGTATCACCATCCGGAAAATATAGTCATTCCAGCAGTGTACAGTGCATAAAAGCAGGAAATGACCTTCAGATGCCGGGATGTCAGCAGAATGTGGATGATATCGTAGAAGCAGTGAACGAAGGAAAAGAAATTACCAAAGCAGATTTACAACGCTGTGCGAAACATATTTTAAGTGTTGCACTTAAGACAATGTAAAACCACTTCGGTAATATGGAAATTGAAAGTCTTTTTCGTATTACTCAAAAATTAATAAACAATATCGTATAAGATCAAGCCTTTTGTATCGCAGGATGCAGAAGGCTTTTCCTTTCCTTCCAGGATTGCATTGATACATTCGACAGGTCTTTTCCCTATGCCGATATCCAAAAGTGTTCCCAGAATAAATGGAGCCATCTGATAGAGAAAATCATTGGCTGTCATACGAATATAAAGCGTAGACTCTTCTGTGACAAAAGTAATTGTTTTTATTTCTTTTTCGGTTCCTTTCTTTTTTCGAATCGAAGAGAAATGTTTAAAATCATGCTTTCCAAGTAATGAGTGGGCAGCGGTTTCCATAAGAAGAATATTTGGAAGTTCTGCTGTTTGTTCAGGTGACAGATCAAATAATGAATCTGATAACAGATCAGTTAATCGACCGCGATAGTTTTTGTGGAACAGGTCATAGATCGGTGATAAATCCATGGCATATTCATAAGTGATCTCGCGTGCATTTAAGTCTGCTCGAAAGCGTTCGGGTGTTGATACTGCATCTAAAACGGCAATATCCTGTGGAAGATACTGGTTCAGAACAGTTTTAAATTCTGCAGGAGTCAGTTGGCTTTCCGTAAGAAAATTGACTGTGAGATTCCGAGCATGAACTCCCGGTTCTGTTCGGACTCCGGAAAATAAAGTGACAGGAGTTCCTGTTACTTTTTCTAATACATTTTCAATTTTATAAGATACTGTGCGATCATTGTGGTCTTTTTCCGGGCGTTTCCAACCAAGATAACGTGTACCGTCATATTGGAGTGTTAATTTAATATTCTGCATATATCGTTCTCCATTTATAAATAATGTCTGTTTCCAGACAAGTCATCCTTTGTATTTTAACTGATGCAGATGGAAATGTATAGAGAAAAGAAGAGAAATAAGACTGCAAAGGCGAAGAGAGTGATTCTGATTTTATTTAAAATGTTTCCGAAAGATATTTTTGGTCATTTCCATCATGCGGTCAATTTGATTTTGTTCTTCTTTGCTTTTACCTTCTTTTAATACTTCAAGAATTAATGAAACTTCATCCGGATTGAAACGAAGTCCCTGTCGGTTTGCATTTGTGATAAGTGCGAGCATGACCGGGGCAAGTTCATTTCCGGATTTTCCTTTCGTCTGTTTCGCGGCTGTCCTGATCAGTTCCAGCTTGAGCGGATCGATCGTTTTCATTGCAGGATGGTTCATCCAGTTTTCCATTGTTAAGATCTCCTTTCGGTGAGTTATTGTTTATAGTGTCTCCTGGCTCTTCATCAGAAGGTGGAGCAGATGAAAAGAATTGTGTAAACATATCTGCCATAGACATCATCTCTTTTATGTTTTTGAAAGTAGAAAAGAGCTGTTTTTCTTCTGATGTGAGATAAGGTGACAGATGGTCAAAAATAGAATCTGCGTTGTCTTGAAAAAGACTTTCTATTCCTCGTCCAGAAGAAAAGTCACAGGCAGAAAGTGCATCATAACTGACAGGAGCCTGCTGGTGAAGAACATTTTGCAGTTCGATGAATTTAATGAAGACGGCAAGCATGCTCTGTGTAGCTGGCGGGAAAAGAGGAAGGAAAAGTTTCAGCATGCGAAGTCCGGAAGCAGTTGCTTCGTCAAAGGGGGTCATAGGTGTCGGTGTTTTCAAAAAAATAAACCCTCCTGACTTTCAGCTGAACTGATACATATATATGAAATGCAGAAAAAATATATTCCTGTTCATGAATATAGATGTGTGAAAAATCGGATCATGCGTATACTGATTTAAAGACCTTTTGTAATCAGGGGCATATCTTAATAATAAGAAGAGGAAAGGAAAACGAAAATGTCCAGAAAGTTAATTATTGATGGGAATGCAGTATATGAAATTGATGAGAAGTGTATGTTAAAGAAAAAGCTTGGAGAACTGAAAGAAAAGAAGATAACATCAGACGAGAAGAGAGCGGAACAGAGTGTTGTTACCGGAAAACCGAATCGTTTGAAAAGATAAGCCAGAAGGGGCATGCGGTTTTTCCGCATGCCCCATTTGAAGTGGAAGAAGGAACAGATATCAGCATCCGCCACAGTTGCAGCCATTACCGCAACCGCCGCATCCGAATCCATTATTGCCCCATCCGCCGCAGCAGCAAAGAAGAAGGATGATCCACAGACAACTGTCATTGCCGCAGCCATTACCACATCCGCCACAACCATTACCACCCCAGCCACCGCAGCAGCAGAGGAGAAGGATGATCCAAAGGCAGGAGTTATTCAGTCCGCATCCATTTCCGTTTCCGCCACAGCCGCAGCTGTTTGCACATCCGTTGTCACAACCGCATCCGCAGTTTGTAGCTGTTAATTCACTCATTGTTAAATCCTCCGAAAGATTTTTTGATTTACAATGTTATAGTATGCGGAGAAAAAGAAAATGTGAGATGAGAAATTATTTGTAGTGATAAAGATGTGAAGTGGCAAAAATTATTCGAGCAGCCGGGAAAAATCTAAAATTCCCCAGCCGGATTCAGTTCCCGGAATCTGTACACAGGAAGTGTGAAGTTTTAATTTGACTTCTGCATTGGTGAGAAACGGGTATTTTGAAAGAAGACAGGCAATTGCACCGGAAACAACAGGAGCAGCCATGGATGTTCCTGTTTTGGAAAGATAAGGCGGAGCATTTGGAAATTGAGAGTAAAAAGCATTGCAGCTTACAATTCCTGTGCCGGGGGCAAAAACATCAGGTTTGACAATGCAGTCATCTGTAGGACCGCGGCCGGAATAATTGAGAGGATGCCTTTGGGTGTGGATCAGAGGAAAAGTGTCGGGAACACCAACAGTGATAACTTTTGGGCTGCTTCCGGGAACTGTGACGGAACCGGGAGCAGGTCCGTAGTTGCCGGCAGAGACAACTACGACGAGCCCAAGATCCCAGAGGGATTCTACAGCATTCAATAAAAGAAGTTTTTGATGAATGGAAAGATCCGGTCGTGTACCTACAGAAATGTTAATGATCCGGATATGGAATTGCGTGTAGATATCACGGATCCATTGAATTCCATTTATGACATTTTTGATAGATCCGTTTCCATTCTGATCCAATACTTTCCCAATAATAAGATTGCAGAAGGGAGCGATTCCGGCATAAGTTCCGGAAGAGAGAAGTCCGCTTCCCGCAAGAATTCCGGCTACATGGGTTCCGTGTCCACTATTGTCGATGAGAGGGGAGAAATGAGAGAAAGAAAAAAGAACTTTTTCGGAAGAAACAGTGGTACTGGAAAAATCCCGGAAAGAAAGGATACGACCTTTAAAATCAGGATGAGGAGAAATTCCGGTATCAAGAATAGCAACAGTGACATTTTGTCCGAGAAATTTGTGTTCCTTTGTGTCCGGACACCAGTAGTGAATGGATTGTTTTACCCATTTCATGAAGGAAAAGCCTTTGTTTTTTCTTTATTATATGCCTGATGCTAAATGAATGACAAAGATGTCTACGCTGGAACAAACAAAGCGTCCGTTTGCCAAGCATAAGCTCAAGAGCAAGCTCTTTCGCTTAAGGGCGTCCGCCCTATGATAAAAAAGACGCCGGCTCTCTTATATAAGCGAGCTTATAACGTGAACCGTCAACTTTTTTATCGCATGGCAAACTGTAAGGTAAAACTGTAAAGAAAAAACACTTGACACCATCTTGCGTTTCGTGTATGATAGCAGAGGTGAAGATAATGAATAAGTTTTTAGAGCAGGCATTATTGTTTGATTTCTACGGGGAATTGCTTACAGATCATCAAAAGGAGATTTATGAGCAGTTCGCGCTGGAAGATCTTTCGCTCAGTGAGATTGCTGAGATGAAGGGGATCAGCCGCCAGGGTGTACATGATCTTGTGAAGCGGTGTCAGAAGACACTGGAAGGATATGAGATGAAGCTTCATCTTGTAGAGAAGTTCCTTTCCGTGAAGGAGAAGGTCAGTAAGATTGATGATACACTTGCAGAGTGGGAATGCGAGAAGAATGACCCGGAAGAGATGGTGAAGCGGATCCGTAAGATTGCGGATGCGATCATAGAGGAGTTATAGAATGGCATTTGACAGCTTAAGTGAAAAACTTCAGAATGTATTTAAGAACCTGCGAAGCAAGGGAAGACTGACAGAGGATGATGTTAAGGCAGCTCTGAAGGAAGTTAAGATGGCGCTTCTTGAAGCAGATGTTAACTTCAAGGTTGTTAAGGGCTTCATAAAGGATGTTCAGGAGAGAGCTGTTGGTCAGGATGTGATGAACGGACTGAATCCGGGACAGATGGTGATCAAGATCGTTAATGAAGAGCTGGTTAAGCTTATGGGATCTGAGACAACAGAGATCAAGCTTCAACCGGGCAGTGCGATCACAGTGATCATGATGGCAGGTCTTCAGGGAGCAGGTAAGACAACAACAACTGCAAAGCTTGCAGGAAAGTTTAAGTTAAAAGGTAAGAAACCACTTCTGGTAGCATGTGATGTTTACCGTCCGGCTGCAATTAAGCAGTTGGAGATCAACGCAGAGAAGCAGGGCGTAGAGATGTTCTCCATGGGAGACAAGAATAAGCCGGCGGATATTGCGAAGGCAGCAGTTGAGCATGCAGCAAAGAATGGTAACAATATTGTGATCCTTGATACTGCAGGACGTCTTCATGTAGATGAAGATATGATGGCAGAGCTTCAGGAGATCAAGGAAGCTGTGGAAGTTCATCAGACCATCCTGGTTGTCGATGCGATGACCGGACAGGATGCGGTGAATGTAGCAAGTTCCTTTAACGATAAGATTGGAATCGACGGTGTGATCGTCACAAAGCTTGACGGAGATACACGAGGCGGTGCTGCATTGTCTATCAAGGCAGTGACAGGAAAACCGATCCTTTATGTCGGTATGGGAGAGAAGCTTTCTGATCTGGAGCAGTTTTATCCGGACAGAATGGCATCCCGAATTCTGGGAATGGGAGATGTCCTTTCCCTGATTGAGAAGGCAGGCGCTGAGCTTGATGAAGAGAAAGCCAAGAAGATGGCTGATAAGATGAAGAAAGCTCAGTTTGACTTTGAAGATTATCTTGACAGTATGGAACAGATGCGTAAGATGGGCGGTTTGTCCAGCATCATGGGAATGCTGCCTGGAATGGGTAATCTCGGAGGTAAGATGCCTGATCTTGATTCCGAAGAGAATGAGAAGAAGATGGCTCAGATGGAAGCAATCATCTACTCCATGACTTTGGAAGAGAGAAGAAACCCGGATCTGCTGAATCCATCCAGAAAGCACAGAATTGCCAAGGGTGCAGGTGTGGATATCGCAGATGTGAACCGTATGGTAAAACAGTTCAACGAATCCAGAAAGATGATGAAGAAACTTCCTGGAATGATGGGTGGCAAAGGTGGAAAAAGGGGCAAATTCAAGCTTCCCTTTTGACATATAAATGAAACAATAACAAAAAATTAAGAAAAATTATGAGGTGAAAAAAATGGCAGTAAAGATCAGATTAAAGAGAATGGGACAGAAGAAGGCTCCTTTTTACAGAATCGTAGTAGCAGATTCTAGATCTCCAAGAGACGGAAGATTCATCGAGGAAATCGGAACATACGATCCGAACCTTGAGCCAAGCGCAATCAAAGTAGACGAGGAAGCAGCTAAGAAATGGCTCAACAATGGTGCTCAGCCAACAGAAGTTGTTGGAAAGATCTTCAAAGCAGCAGGAATCGAGAAATAATCGAATCTGTATGAGTAATGTCTGTAGCTGAGTGATCAGCTGCAGATAAATAACGATGTCTCCGCGGAGGGCGAGTATCATGAAAGAATTAGTTGAAGTTATTGCAAAGGCACTGGTAGATCAGCCGGATGAAGTCTCAGTTACTGAGAAAAAGGAAGGCAGAACTACTGTACTGGAACTTCATGTAGCAGATGGCGACATGGGTAAAGTGATCGGTAAGCAGGGTCGTATTGCAAAAGCAATCCGTTCTGTTGTTAAGGCAGCAGCAACAAAGGAAGACAAGAAAGTCGTTGTTGATATTGTTTAAGAACAGTATCAGGACGAAAGAAAAAAGTAACAGAGTCATTGCTTGGTAAAGCAGGGCTTAAAAAAGGGACAGCCTTCATAAAGAAGAGACTGCCCCTTTCTTTTTACGAGAGCAACGAGTCAAAGTCTGTGCTTGCACGAGACCTTGGCGACTGCCGCGATAACTTGAGAAACTCGCGAAGTGTGTTTCTCATAGTTTCATAAGAAAGGAATCAGGAATGGAACAATTTCTTCAGGTGGGAGTGATTTCTTCCACACATGGTCTGCGTGGTGAAGTTAAGGTATTCCCGACAACGGATGATGCTGCGCGTTTTCAGACATTGAAAAATGTTGTCCTTGATACAGGAAGGGAAAAGTTGGATCTTGAGATTCAGTCTGTTCGTTTTTTCAAGCAATTTGTAATTGTGAAATTCAAGGGTATTGATAATATCAATGATATTGAAAAATATAAAGGAAAAAGTCTCTTTGTAACAAGAGAAAATGCTGTCGAACTGGAAGAGGACGAGTATTATATCGGTGATCTGATCGGTATGGAGGTCTATACAGATGACAGTGAGGAACGCTTTGGAGTACTCAAAGACGTGATGGAGACAGGAGCAAACGAAGTGTATATCATTACTTCTGAGAATCACGGAGAAGTGCTGCTTCCTGCAATTCACGAGTGTATTTTGGATATTGATGTAGAAGCGAAGAAGATGAAAGTGCATCTGATGGAGGGATTACTGTAATGAATTTCCATGTATTGACTTTATTTCCAGAGATGATCGAGCAAGGTGTGAATACAAGTATTACAGGCCGTGCAATCAACAATGGACTTCTTTCGATCAATGCAGTGAATATCCGTGATTATGCATTTAATAAGCATAACAGTGTGGATGATTATCCATATGGCGGCGGTGCAGGCATGTTGATGCAGGCAGAACCGGTGTATCTGGCTTATGAGGCTGTGAAAGAGCAGATCGACACCTGTCCGGAATCCAGACAGGATCTGAAAGATGAATATCAGGCAAGATATGATGTGGTTGCGAAATACGCTCCAAAGCTGATGGACGCTTCTGAGATCAAGGCTTACCTTACAGAGAAACATGCAGACCTGATCGCTTCTGGAAACAAAGGACAGATCATGAAGACTATTATGCCAGAACTGAAGGGCAAGGCTGACGGCAAGGTGATCAATCAGGTCGTAGCGGAGCTGTGCAAATGATTTTTCACAGCTTGCATTCAAAATAGAATAGCAAACTA
>OHJP01000781.1_pt1 | contig 15422 bp, 10 predicted proteins | sample 1568591 | NCBI WGS metagenome assembly OHJP01 (sample SAMEA3879567, study PRJEB24766) | human gut metagenome | biome: human-associated habitat; feature: feces | place: USA | collected 1985/1987
TTGACCACCCCCGAGTTGACGATCGCACGCATTTCGGCCGGGGAATATCCTGCGGCGTACATGCCCGCGATGATCGAACCCATCGAGGTTCCCGACACGTAGTCGATCGGAATGCCGCTCTCTTCGAGTGCCTGCAATACGCCGATATGGTAAAGTCCTTTGGCTCCGCCGCCGCTCATGACCACCCCGACGCTCTGGGCCGCTGCCGGAAGGGTGAAAAGCATTCCCGCCGCGAGAAAAGAGAGGATTTTCCGCTTCATATCCTGATATTTTTATTAACTTTGCCTATTAAACCGTGCGTAAAAGTACAAAATAAAGCGTAAACTTTAGGTTATGAACGATAAAATCAACGAGCTGCTCGAACGGGTGGAGGCATTCAAACCCAAAGCTGCGGCCGAGATCGAGGATTTCCGAATCCGGATGCTGGGGAAAAAAGGCGAGCTGACGGCCCTTATGGAGGAGTTCAAGAGCGTGGCGCCCGAGCTGAAACGGGAGTTCGGCCAGAAGCTCAACAACCTTAAGAACCGGACGCAGGAGCGGATCAACGCCCTGCGGGGGCAACTTGCGGACGCCGCCGGGGACTCCTCGCAGCGGATTCCCGACATGAGCCGTCCCGGTTCTGCGGAGGAGCTGGGTTCGCGTCATCCCATTTCGCTGGTGACCAACCAGATCGTCGAGGTATTCTCGCGGCTGGGCTATACGGTGGCCGAGGGTCCCGAGATCGAGGACGACTGGCATGTCTTCTCGGCGCTCAACTTTCCGCCCGAGCATCCGGCCCGCGACATGCAGGATACGTTCTTTATCGCCAAGAACCCCGACGTGCTACTGCGGACCCACACCTCGTCGATTCAGGTGCGGACGATGGAGCGGCAGAAGCCGCCGATCCGGGTGATCTGCCCGGGCCGCGTTTTCCGCAACGAAGCGATTTCTTACCGCGCACACTGCATCTTCCACCAGATCGAGGGACTCTATATCGACGAGGGCGTGTCGTTCGCCGATCTGAAACAGTCGATCCTCTACTTCGCCAAGGAGGTTTTCGGCGAGAACGCCACGATCCGCATGCGCCCCTCGTACTTTCCCTTCACCGAACCGTCGGCCGAGGTCGATGTGTCGTGCAACCTCTGTGGCGGCAAGGGCTGCAACGTCTGCAAGGGCACGGGTTGGCTGGAGATCATGGGCTGCGGCATGGTCGATCCCAATGTGCTTGAGGCCAATGGAATCGATTCGAAGAAATATTCCGGGTTCGCGTTCGGCATGGGGGTCGAGCGTATCGCCATGCTCAAATACGGCGTGAAGGACCTGCGGCTCTATTTCGAGAACGACATACGGTTCCTGCATCAGTTCGATACGGTGCTTTAAGCGCTGCGGTACACTCCCCGGGTCGGGGAGCGGCGAATCGCCCGCCGGATGCCGGGATGTTCCGGGGATGAAGTTCCGTATCGTTCGCGGGAATACGAAAAGCGGTTCTCCGACGTTTTCTTGACAGACGAAGGGAGGGGCTGCGTCTTGTTCATTGCACTCTTCCGGCGAAGAACGAAGATACAAACTCAACGATTTCAATGAAGCGGATGCTTGCGATTCTGGTGCTCTGCACGGCTTTCTCCACGGGGTTCGTCCCGCAGGAGGAGGCGTTGCCCGCACCTGCGGCGGAGGCCTCGTGGCCCGACTCGCTGCGACCGACCGAATACTATACCGAGGGTGTGAAAAAACTCTTGATCGGAGAGGACACCCTGGCGGCCCGGGCACTGTTCCTGCAGGCCCTGGAGCTCGATTCCGCGTATGCTCCGGCCTGGTTCCGCCTCTCTTCGGTGACTCCCGACGGCGATCCGCAGGGTACGGCGTGGGCACGGCGTGCTTACCGGCTGGACTCGCTCAACAAGTGGTACGGGCAGCTTTACGGGCAAAAACTGCTTGCTGAGGGAGAACTCGACAAGGCGCGTCCGCTGTTCGTGCGGCTTTCGGCGCTCGACCCGACCAATCCCGACAACATTCGTATTCTGGCGATCCTGTACCAGCAGGCCGGGATGCCCTATTCGGCGATCGATATGCTCGATTCGGCCGAGATGCGTTTCGGTAAAATGCCTTTGTTGGGGGCGATGAAACGCCAGTTGCTGATTCGCACGGGGCAGTTGGACCGTGCGCTGGCCGAAGCCAGGGAGATGGCCGAGGCGATTCCTTACGAAGCGGAAAACCACGTGATTCTGGCCGACCTGTACGGTGCTGCCAAACAGGATTCGTTGGCCATAGCCGAGTATAACCGGGCGTTGGAGATCGACTCCATGAATGTCCCGGCGCTGGCTTCGCTCGCCGAATTCTACAACAAGCGCAACGATTCGCATGCTTATCTGGCCGTGTCGAAAAGGCTTTTCGAAATCGACGAGCTCCCTTTGTCGGAAAAGGTCCGCATTTTCCGGCAGCTGACGCTCGACGTCCGTTTTTACCGGGATAATTTCTTTCAACTCAACGACTTGATTTCGACGCTTGCGATCCGCTATCCCGACGATAAGGATGTCGTCGAACTGTATGCGCAGCATCTGATCAATGCCGGGGAGCTGGAGCAGGCGCTGACCCTCTACAAGCTGCATCTGGCCGACCGGCCTCCCCAGTTGGACTATTACCGTGCGGTGATCGACATCGAAACTTACCGCAAGCGGCTCGATTCGGTTTATCTGTATATCGACCGGGCGCTCGAGGTTTTCCCTGGAAATACCGAGCTGTATGCCCGCAAGGGACACGCCCAGGGGTATACCGGAAAGTTGTCGCAATCGATCGGCAGCTATAAAAAAGCCCTCAAATATGCTGATGCGGACTCCCTGCGCGGAGCCGTGTGGGGATATATCGGCGACGCTTATCACCAGATGGAGGAGGCCGGACGGAAGGACTCGGAACGGGACAAATACCGCCGCCGGTGTTTCGAGGCTTACGACCGTTCGCTGCATTATTACTACGATAACCCGATGGTGCTCAATAACTACGCCTATTTTATAAGCGAATCGTCCCGGGATCCCCGTCAGCTCGACCGGGCCTTTGCCATGGCAGCCCGTGCGGTGGAGCTGGACGGCAACAACGCCACGCTGTTGGATACCTATGCCTGGGTGCTGTTCCGTCTTGGACGGCTGCAGGAGGCTCGTCGAACGATGCAGCAGGCGATCTCTTTCGACCGCAGCGAGAATCCGGAACTCTACCTGCATTACGGGGACATCCTGGCGGCTCTCGGGGAGAAGTTCATGGCCGAAACCTACTGGCGCAAAGCGCTGGAGAAGGGATATGACGATCCCCGGGCGATCGAAGAGCGTATCCGGCAACTCAAATCCAAGCCCTGACTATGCGACAAGCCTTGAACCATTCGTATCGTTTCCCGCAGCGGGCGGAGTCGGTCCGCACGCTGTGTATCCGTTTGCCGAAGGTCGTTTTGTTTCTTTTCCTTCTACTTGGTGCAGGGTCGCTTGCGGCCCAGAATACCGACCAGCAGATCGCGGCGCAGAAACGGTTGATCGCCGACCTCGAAAAGCAGATCGCCCGGGAGGAACAGGAGATTTCGAAGCTCAAGAAGGGACGTGCCTCGGCCGAGGAGACGGTGCGCCGTCTGGCCCGTCAGATCGATTCGCGCAACCAGCTGCTCGACGTGACGGAGCGGGATGCCCGTAAGCTCGAGGTCGAGGTGGCCCGTACGGACAGCGTGGCCCGGGGGCTGTCGGCATCGCTCGACGCCCATAAACGGCGCTATGCCGAGATGGTGCGCGAGGCATACCGCAACTACAAACACAACAATTATCTGACCTACCTCTTCTCTTCGAGCGACTTCAATCAGGTGGCCCGCCGCATCACCAATCTGCGGGAGGTGGCGGCCATGCGGGAACGGCAGATGGAGCAGATCGTGACGCTTTCGGAGCAGGTGTCCGTCGAGCGGACCCGGCTGACCGGGCAGCAGCGGGCGCTGGATTCGGTGAAGCGCAGCCTGACCACGCAGCGGACCCGCCTGCAGAAAGATTCGCAGGCGGCGCGTGCCAACATCAAGCAGCTCTCCAAGAAGGAAAAAGCTGCCCTGCAACAGAAAATCGCCCGCGAGCAACGGCTCGACGTGGCGATCGACGAGCTGCGCAAGCTGACCCGGGGTAACAAGGAGGGCAACACCTTTACGGCGAAGACTTCGAATCTGCGGCTGCCGGTGGTCGGCGGCGGGGTGAAGCGCTACAAGGGCAATATGGCCGAGATCGCGGGGCCGAAGGGGGCGCAGGTGATTTCGATCTACGAAGGCAAGGTCGTCGAGGTGAAACGCAACCGGATCACCAACAAATACGACGTCTATATAGCCCACGGCGAATACATCTCTTCGTATGCCAACCTCAATTCCGTGACGGTGGGCAAGGACGACAAGGTGGCCCGCAACCAGCAGATCGGAACGATCGGGTCGGGGGTCCATGCAGCCCGAGTACAAGATGGTGTTCGGTATTTACGGACCGTCGCCCAAAGTGCAGATGCGTGCTTCGGATTGCTTCAAAAAATAACCGTCTATGGCTGTACGCTATTATACCGATGACTGTACCTATCGCCTGCCGCAGAAACGGCTCACGGCCGCGTGGCTGGACCGCGTAGCCCGGGAAGAGGGGTATGAACTGGGGGATGTGACCTATATTTTTTGCTCGGCGGCCCGCCTGCTGGAGATGAACCGGCAGTTCCTCGGGCACGACTACTATACCGACGTCATCACGTTCGATTACAGCGACCGCAAGGGCGCCCGGATCGTGTCGGGCGACATTTTCATCGACGTGGAAACCGTTGCGGACAATGCACGCGAATACGGCGCCGCAAAGCTGACCGAAATGCGCCGCGTGGTGGTGCACGGTTTGCTCCATCTGTGCGGACAGAAGGATAAGACACCCCGTGCGAACGCTCAAATGCACCGCAAGGAGGATCACTACCTCCGACAGTGGGATGAGCTGTCCAAAGGGCTGAAATAGGGTTTTGCGAGGGGATCCGGTCGCGGAGTTGCGGGTCCCTTTCCCGACAGGGTTATTTTTGATGCCTGAAATATCCCGTAAAATCGTTCGAATATACCATAACGGTCGGTTCTTTCCCGACGGCGGGATGGGCGGCTCAAGGTGCTGAAAAGACGGTTTGCAGAGGGAGCCGGCCGCAGGGTTGCGAACTCTTTCACGAAAGGATGTATTTTTAACGCCTGAAATGCTCCTTAAAATCGTTCGAATATACCATAACGGTCGTTCTTTCACGACGGAAGGATGGGCCGTTAAAGACGCTGAAACGGCGGTTTATGGGCGGATTCGTCTTTTGTTTGGAACCGGTTCCCGAAAAAAGATGGATTTTCCCCGGCAATCGTATATTTCAATGTCCGTCATTCGACGGTCGTTCGTTCGCGGCCGGAGTCCGTGTCTGTAATGCCGACTCTCTCTTAAATCCTTTCTTCGGAGGGAGATTCGGGTCGCTGCGCCTCCAAAAAGGACGTTATGATCGCGTTTTCCTTCGTTGGGACTGAAGCGGACGAATTCGCTTGCGGGAAGTGCCGGCTGCGGTGGCTGCGGCAGCAGTTGTGGGGGCTGTCGATCGGGTCCGCTGCGCGGCGAATCGGTAGCCGGGAAAGGTGGACTGCGAAGATTCGGCTTTCGGAGGAGGCGTTTCCGCCGTGCGGGGACGGATCCGGCCGTTGGTTGTGTCCGCAACCCTTTAATCGTTTGTATTTTTCCGGAATGGGCGGCATGGATTGTCGGCTCTTTGCCGGAGAGAAGTTTATTTTTGCGGGAAAATGCCGGCAAGGTTCGGTGCGGGTCGCCGGAGTGTGCCGGAAGCGGGGAGAATCCGTTTTTGGCGGGACAGCCCGTGCTTGCCGATCTTTTCGGCGCTGCGGCGACGTTTTGCCGCGAGGTTGCCGTTTTCGATCCGACTTTCGCCGTCGGACGGCGGATAGCTGGGCGAAAGTTGCCGTTGCGTGCGGTTTCGGTTTTTTCGGATAAGCGACTTTGTTCGTATCTTTGCCGTGCGGCGGTCGGTCGTCGGATTGACGGGCGGCGGTGTTTTCCGCAATTCATGGAAAAGGAGATATGGTTTTACATTACGATATCATCGTGGTCGGCGGCGGTCATGCCGGCTGCGAGGCGGCTTCGGCGGCAGCGCGGCTCGGCTCCCGCACGCTGCTCGTGACGATGGACATGACCAAGTTGGCCGATATGTCTTGTAATCCGGCCGTAGGCGGTGTTGCTAAAGGGCAGATAGTCAGAGAGATAGATGCTTTAGGGGGGCAGATGGGGCGGATTACCGACCTTACGGCTGTCCAGTTCCGCATGCTCAACCGCTCGAAAGGGGCGGCGATGTGGAGTCCCCGGGCCCAGTGCGATAAGTCGCGTTTCTCGGCCGAATGGCGGCGTACGCTGGAGAATACCCCCAACCTCTATCTTTGGCAGGACACTGCGGTCGAACTGCTCTTCGGGCAGCGGCCTGCGGAGGAGGGTCGGCCGCAAGTGCGCGGGATTCGGACACAGATGGGGGTGGAGTTCTCGGCCGACTGTGTGATCCTGACTGCCGGGACGTTTCTGGCGGGGGTGATGTATTGCGGTCGTTCACACGCCGAGGGCGGCCGTGCGGGGGATTCGGCTTCGCACGGAGTGACCGAATCGCTCGTGGCGATGGGTTTCGAAGCCGGCCGGATGAAGACCGGGACCCCTGCACGACTCGATGCGCGGACGATCAATTTCGAAATTCTGGAACCGCAATACGGGGATGAAAATCCCTCGAAATTTTCCTTTTCCGCCGATACGCATCCGGTGCAGAATCAGCTTCCGTGCTTTTTGGTCTATACTTCGAAGAAGGTGCATGACATTCTGCGGAAGGGTTTCGGCGATTCGCCGCTTTTCAACGGTACGATCCGGGGGATCGGTCCCCGTTATTGCCCGAGTATCGAGGACAAGCTCAACACATTCGCCGATAAGGACCAGCACCAGCTTTTTCTCGAGCCGGAGGGTCGTTCGACCAACGAATATTATCTGAACGGGTTCTCCTCGTCGTTGCCCTGGGACATTCAGTGGGAGGCATTGCACGCCATCGAGGGGTTCGAAGATCTGCATATTTTCCGTCCGGGTTATGCGATCGAGTACGACTATTTCCTGCCGACGCAACTGCACCATTCGCTCGAAACCAAGCTGGTGGACGGACTCTATTTCGCCGGCCAGATCAACGGGACGACCGGCTATGAAGAGGCCGGGGCGCAGGGGGTGATGGCCGGTATCAATGCGCATCGCCGCAGGATGGGGGAGGAACCGCTGGTATTGGCACGCGACGAAGCCTACATCGGGGTATTGATCGACGACCTGGTGACCAAAGGGGTGGATGAGCCTTATCGTATGTTCACTTCGCGTGCCGAGTATCGGATTCTCTTGCGGCAGGATAATGCCGACATTCGATTGACTCCGATCGGATATAAAATCGGGCTGATTTCGCAAAAAAGGTACGATAGTTTCTGCAAAAAAAATCGACTCGTAGAATCGCTCGTAGCATTCGCTCGCGGACTGAGTGTCAAACCGGACGAAATTAACGACTGTTTGAAATCGCTCGGTTGCGACGCGATTTCGCAAGGTCGGAAACTGCACGACTTGTTGATGCGTAACAATGTGACCTTCGATCTGCTCTCGGGTGTTTTACCGAAGCTCGGCGATTTTCTGCGCGAGCAGGAGATGGATGCCGAGGTCGTCGAGGAAGCCGAGATCCAAATCAAGTACAAGGGGTATATCGAACGGGAGAAATTCATTGCCGACAAATTGCATCGCCTGGAGAATATCCGTATCCCGGCCGATTTCGATTTCCATTCGATGAATGCCCTGACGATCGAAGCCCGGCAGAAACTCACCCGAATCCGACCTGCGACGATAGGGCAGGCTTCCCGTATTCCCGGAGTTTCTCCGGCGGATGTGAATGTGTTGCTGGTGAAATTCGGTCGGTAAAGTATCGGGTAATGCAGTTTAACCGCTATGTTCCCAAATTTGACAATCGTTTTTGGATGTATTTGTCGTTTATCAATGCGGATTAAGATCGGTCGATAAATTGTGCGATTGTATTTTTCTATCTTTTATATCGGGAGTAGCTGCGGCTATTCCCGATTTTTTTACGGCTGTTTGTAAGTGGTGGCAAAGAAAATATGCAGTAAGAAAAAAGGATGTTCCACGTGGAACATCCTTTTTTCTTGAGTTTTGCAGGCGTCGATTACATGACGATCGTGCACCAGTTGTGTTTGTCTTCGGTGCGGCCGTACTGGATGTCCTGCAAAAGCGTATAGAGTTGCAGAGAAACCTTGCCTACTTCGTCGCCGTAGGTGTAGGTTTGCTTCGTGTCCATGTCGTAAATGCTGCCGATCGGCGAGATGACAGCTGCCGTACCGCAAGCGCCGCACTCCTCGAAAGTCGGGAGTTCGTCCACCGGAATATGACGCTCCTCGACCTTCAGACCCAGGTCTTGAGCCAATTGACGGAGGCTCTTGTTAGTGATCGACGGAAGTACGGAGTTCGACTTCGGCGTGATATACGTGTTGTTCTTGATGCCGAAGAAGTTGGCTGCACCGCACTCTTCGATGTATTTGTGTTCGGTTGCGTCGAGGTACATGATGCTCGCATAGCCGAGCTCGTGTCCGTGCTCGCCCGACATAAGGCTGGCTGCATAGTTACCGCCCACCTTCACGTCGCCTGTTCCACGTGGAGCAGCACGGTCCTGTTCGCGGTCGATTGCGACCTTCATCGGCTTGATGCCGCCTTTGAAGTAAGCGCCTACGGGCGAGCCGTAAACCACCAGCAAAGCATCCTTGGAGGGTTTTACACCCAGTCCTGCCGTCGTTCCGAACATAACGGGACGCAGGTAGAACGATGCGCCGGTGCCGTAGGGCGGGATGAAACGCTCGTTGCGCTTAACCACTTCTACGCAGGCTTTGACGATCATATCGATCGTCGGTACGGGCAGGCAGAGGCGTTTTGCCGACGACTGCAAGCGTTTTGCATTCTCTTCGACGCGGAACAGACGTACTTTGCCGTCAGCGCCCCGGAAGGCTTTCAAGCCCTCGAAAAGAGCCGTGCCGTAGTGAAGGCAGGATGCCGACATGTGCATGTTGATGTACTCGTCGCTTGTAATTTCCATTTCGCTCCACTTGCCGTCCGTGCAAGTATAGCGGGCATTGAAATCGGTCTTCATGTAGTTGAAGCCGAGAGAGCCCCAATCGATGTTCTCCATTGTTTTTTAATATTAAAGGTTGTATCTTTTGTTCAAGAAATATCTTTATTATCCGACTGTCGCACCCGGATTTGTCTGATCGTCAGGTTGTAACAGCCTTAATTTGCCCGAAGCGTCCTGGGCCATCAGAATCATGCCACGGGAGAGGATGCCCTTCAGTTCGCGCGGTTCCAGATTCACCAGTACGAGTACCTGTTTCCCGACGAGTTCTTCGGGTGTGTAGTATTCGGCAATGCCCGAAACGATTTCGCGCTTGTCGATGCCCGTATCGACGGTCAGTTTCAACAGCTTTTTCGTCTTGGCGACTTTTTCAGCGGCGAGGATCGTCGAAACACGGATATCCATCTTTTGAAAATCGTCGAAAGTCGTCGTTTCCTTTTGATCTTCAACGTGTTGTGCTGCTTCGGCCGAAGCATTCGCCGCTTTGGTCGCCGCCAACTTGTCGAGCTGGCGTTGGATTACGTCGTCCTCGATCTTTTCGAAGAGAAGCACGGCTTCGCCGATCCGATGTCCGGCAGCGAGCAGGTCGGTGCTGCCCAGTTTCTCCCAGCCGAAGGGTCCTGCCTGCAACATCCCGACGATCTTCTTCGCCGAGAAGGGCATGAACGGTTCGATGGCGATCGAGAGGTTTGCGGTGATCTGCAAAGCGATGTTCAGGATCGTCTTGACCCGTTCGGGATCGGTTTTGATGAGTTTCCACGGTTCGGTGTCGGCCAGGTATTTATTGCCCAGACGTGCGATGTTCATCGCCTCCTTCAAGGCTTCGCGGAACCGGTAGTTTTCGATGTTGTTTTCGAGGGCTTCCTTCGCGCCGGAGAGTTCCCGAAGCGTTTCGCGGTCGTAGTCCGTCAGTGCGCCGCAGGCGGGCACTGCACCGTCGAAGTATTTGTGTGTCAGGACTAAAGCCCGGTTTACGAAGTTGCCCAGCACGGCTACCAGCTCGTTGTTGTTACGGGCTTGGAAGTCCTTCCAGGTGAAGTCGTTGTCCTTGGTTTCGGGGGCGTTCGCGCAGAGCACGTAGCGCAGCACGTCCTCCTTGCCGGGGAAGTCGGCCAGGTATTCGTGCAGCCAGACGGCCCAGTTGCGCGAGGTCGAGATCTTTTCGCCCTCGAGGTTCAGAAATTCGTTGGCAGGGACGTTTTCAGGCAGGATGTAGCCGCCGTGCGCCTTGAGCATGGCCGGGAAGACGATGCAGTGGAAGACGATGTTGTCCTTGCCGATGAAGTGCACCATTTTGGTCTCTTCGTCCTTCCAGTATTTCTCCCAGTCGGGCGTCAGGTCCTTGGTCGCCGAGATGTAGCCGATCGGCGCGTCGAACCAGACGTAGAGCACCTTGCCTTCGGCCCCTTCGACCGGTACGGGAATGCCCCAGTCCAGGTCACGGCTCACCGCACGCGGTTGCAGACCGCCGTCGAGCCAGCTCTTGCATTGCCCATAGACGTTGGTTTTCCACTCTTTGTGCCCTTCGAGGATCCATTCGCGCAGGAAACCCTCGTATTGGTCCAACGGCAGATACCAGTGCTTGGTGGCGCGTTTCACGGGTACGGAACCCGATACGGCGCTGTGCGGGTTGATCAGTTCGTCCGGCGAAAGGGTCGATCCGCATTTTTCGCATTGGTCGCCGTAGGCGCGGTCGTTGCCGCAGCGGGGGCAGGTGCCCACGATATAGCGGTCGGCGAGGAACGTCTGGGTTTCCTCGTCGTAGTATTGCTCCGAGGTCCGCTCGATGAATTTGCCTTCGTCGTAGAGCTTGCGGAAGAACTCCGACGCTGTCGCGGCGTGGGTCTTCGACGAGGTGCGCGAGTAGATGTCGAACGACATGCCGAGCCCTTCGAACGACGATTTAATCAACTGGTGATAGCGATCGACGATCTGCTGGGGCGTGACGCCCTCTTTGCGGGCCTTGATGGTGATGGGCACGCCGTGCTCGTCGCTGCCGCAGACCGAGATCACGTCGTATCCTTTCAGGCGCAGGTAGCGCGTGTAGATGTCCGACGGGATATAGACGCCCGCCAGGTGGCCGATGTGTACCGGGCCGTTGGCGTAGGGCAGTGCCGAGGTGACGAGATAACGCTTGAAGGGTTTACTCATATTGGGTAGAAAAGGTCTAACAATTACTATTTTGTGTCAAATGTAGTGATTTTTCTAATAATTAGAAACTAAAACCCGACTTTGTTGTATCGGATTTTTTCGTTTCGGGAGCGGGAAGGAGTGGTTCGGACGGAATGCCGCCGCCGGTGTCGTCGGGCGGGATCCGTAAAAAACCGGAGCCTGAAAGCTCCGGTTTTTACGGATGTTGCCGGCCGTATTATTGCTTGCTCCGCAGGGGTTTGATGTCCTTGATGCGGAGCTGTACCGAAACCGAGCCCCGGTAGTGGTTCTCTACGATCTGATAGCAGACGTCGATCGGATGTCCCGCGCGGATCCACTCGTAGTGGGTCGGCTGCTGGAAGGCGATCGTCTGAATCGTCGTGTTGGGTTTCTGGCGCTGCATCAGGTCCATGCGCAGGTGCTCGCAGTCGGCGCCGACGAGCTTCGTTTCGCCGTGGCTGACCACGCCCCGCGTGACGAATACCGGTGCGGGGTTGCCGGGGCCGAACGGCTGGAAACGGTTCAGGTCGCGGCGGAACGCCGGGGTGATGTTCGAGAAGAAGAGTTCGCTGTCGATCTCCACCTGGGGTTGCAGCGTTATCGGGTCGATGTTCTCTTCGACGTAGGCATTGAAGCGGCGGGTGAACTCCTCGACCCGTTCGGGACGCATCGTGAGTCCTGCTGCGTACATGTGCCCGCCGAAGTTCTCCAGCAGGTCCGAACAGGATTCGATTGCCTGATAGAGGTCGAAGCCGGGCACCGAGCGGGCCGAACCCGTGACGAACCCGTTGCTCATCGTGAGCACCACCGTCGGGCGGTAGTAGGTTTCGATCAGGCGGGAGGCCACGATGCCCACGATGCCCTTCATCCAGCGGGGGTTGTAGATCACCGTACTCTTGGCGGCCTTCAGCTCCGCGTGGGCCTCGATGAAGTCGTGGGCTTCCTGCGTGACGCTGCGGTCGATGCACTTGCGGTCCTGGTTGAAGCCGTCGATCACCGAGCCGAACTCTTCGGCCAGGCTTTCGTTGCCTTCGATCAGCAGATTGACCGCCGCATAGCCGCCCGAAGGAGCGGCGTTTTCGTCGTTTTCGTCCATCCGCATACGGCCTGCGGCGTTGATGCGGGGTCCGATTTTGAAGACGATGTCGTCGATGGTGATGTTGTGTCGATCCAGGCCGCAGATCTTGATGATCGAGAGCAGCCCCTTCGAGGGGGAGGCGTTGAGCCGCAGAAGCCCGTAGTGGGCTAAAATCCGGTTTTCATCCACCAGAGGAACGATGTCCGAGGCGATGCTGACGGCCAGCAGGTCGAGCAACGGCTCGATTTGCTGGAACGGAATTCCGTTTTTCTGGCAGTAGGCCTGCACTAGCTTGAATCCCACGCCGCACCCCGACAGTTCGTCGAACGGATAGGAACAGTCGGCGCGTTTGGGGTCGAGAACGGCTACGGCGCGGGGAATTTCCTCGGCCGGGAGGTGATGGTCGCAGATGATGAAATCCACGCCCTTGCGTTTGGCATAGTCCACTTTCTCTATGGCTTTGATGCCACAGTCCAGGGCGATGATCAGCGTCGCACCCTTGCGTGCGGCGTGGTCGATGCCCTTGGTCGAGATACCGTAACCTTCGGTATAACGATCCGGGATGTAGAACAACAGGTCCTTGTGACCTATCTGGCGCAGAAATTTATAAACCAGCGCGACGGCGGTCGTGCCATCGACGTCGTAGTCGCCGTACACCATGATCTTCTCACGGTTGCGGACGGCCCGCTCCACCCGTTCGACCGCCTTGTCCATATCCTTCATCAGGAACGGGTCGTGCAGGTCCGAAAGCTGGGGGTTGAAAAATTTCTTAGCCTTCTCTAACGTGTCTATGCCTCTCTGTACGAGTAGATTGGCCAGGACCGGGGAGATGCCCGTCGCGGCAGCCATCGCGGCAACCGCCTCCGGATTCCCCTGAGGCTTCACTACCCATCGTTTTTCTATGGGCATATTTGTTATTATTTATATATTTTAACATTCAAATTCTCGCATAAATCTTCGACGAGGCGTCGTTTGACCTCCTCCATCGGAACCGGGCGACCGATCTCCTTTTCGATCGACGTGGCACCCCGGTCCGTAAACCCGCAGGGGTTGATATGGGTGAAATAACGCAAATCGGTTGCCACATTGAGTGCGAAGCCGTGCATGGTCACGTAACGCGACGCCCGCACACCGATCGCGCAGATCTTACGCGCCGGCTGCGCTCCTTCGATCCAGACGCCCGAGGCGCCGGCGATGCGTCCGGCCCGGATGCCGTAACGGGCTACCGTCCGGATGACTGCGCCCTCGAGCGCGTCGATGTAGTCGCGCAGCGAAAGTCCGATGCGCTCCAGGTCGAGGATCGGGTAGCCCACGATCTGTCCCGGCCCGTGGAAGGTGATGTCGCCGCCCCGGTCGATGTGGTAAAATTCGGCGCCGATGCTGCGCAGATACTCTTCGCCGACCAGCAGGTTCTCCGCATGGCCGCTCTTGCCGAGGGTATAGACCGCCGGATGCTCCACCAGGAGCAAATAGCCCGCGCCCTCCGCCGGGGTTCCCTTGGCCCGCAGGAGGGTGTCGAAAAGCCTCTGCTGGTACTCCCAGCAGGCTTTGTAGTCCATTTGTCCGAGGTCCCGGTATTCGACAAACATCGTAAATTACGTTACGACACCTCTCCGTCCGGCTCCGTACGGATACCGTAAATCCGGAAAGCGTCGGTTCAACACTTTCTTTGTCGCAGACCTTTTCCCGCGCGGCGGGAAGACTCAGGCTTTCGCGGAAACCTGTCGCTTCAGACGCACCGAGCCGAGCGCTTCGTCTGCCAGGTACGACGAACGCACCATCGGACCGCTCGCGCAGTAGCTGAAGCCCATGTCGAGCGCCTGCTGCCGGTACCAGTCGAATTTTTCGGGAGTAATGTACGCCGCAACGGGGTGATGCTCCAGAGTGGGACGAAGGTACTGGCCGAGGGTCACGATCTCCACGCCGGCGGCGTGCAGGTCGCGGATCGTCTGCTCGGCATCGGCCTTAACGGTGTCTGCAATCACGATGTGGCCGGCGTACACGCCGTCAACGAGCACATGCAGAATCGTTCCAACGACCTCGCAATCGGGCGCTTCAACGCCGGCCGTGGCGAGCATCTTTGCGTTGCCAACGACGACATGCTTGCCGTCGATGGTTGCCGTCACGCCGTGGCCCGCGTCGTTGGCGGAGTCGCTCACGCGCTTGGGGTCGACTTCGCCCTGGTAGGCGACGCGCACGGACTGCGCGATGGGGTGATCAGAGAACGACTCCGCAAGGGCTGCGACCTCAAGCAACGACTGCTCGGTATAGCCAGCCTCGGGGTGCACCGCGACCACCGAGAACGTGCCGTTGGTGAGGGTGCCTGTCTTGTCAAAGACGACGGTGTCCACGTCCGCGAGCGTCTCGAGGTAGTTGGAGCCCTTGATGAGAACGCCCAGCTTGGATGCGCCGCCGATGCCGCCAAAGAAGCTGAGGGGCACGGAAATGACCACCACCGCCGCCATCATGGCGGGGATGTTTTCCCGGCCAAAGCCGTTTTCCCGGATCTCCTGAATGCCGTTGGAAACCAGATAATATGCCGGATCGTCCGTCACCAGGCGCGGCCAGAGATAGGAGTTCCAGCACTCAATGACCTTTAAGATCCCGACGGTAACAAGGGTTGGGCGGCAGATCGGCAGCATCACCTTCCAGAGATATTTCAAATCAGAGGTTCCGTCCACCTTTGCCGCGCGGTACAGCTCGTCTGGAACCTGTTCAAAATTTTCTTTCAATAAATAAATGTAAAACACCGAGGTCACGGACGGCAGTACCAATCCGGCAAAGCTGTTGCGCATGCCCCACTGTGTGATCGTCGCGTAGTTGGTGATCATGACCAGCTCCGCCGGAATCATCATCAGGGACAGAAAAAACGTGAACACCAGATTTTTTCCCGGAAAGGAAAGGCGTGCAAACGCATATGCCGCGAGCGTGATCACGACCATCATCAGCGCCGTCGTCACAACCGTGAAAATCAGCGTATTGAGCAGGTATTTGCCCAGCGGTACAGAAGTAAACGCATCTGCGTAGTTCT
>OHJP01000782.1_pt1 | contig 15419 bp, 14 predicted proteins | sample 1568591 | NCBI WGS metagenome assembly OHJP01 (sample SAMEA3879567, study PRJEB24766) | human gut metagenome | biome: human-associated habitat; feature: feces | place: USA | collected 1985/1987
GATTTCTTATATTCCACCCGCACCTGACGGATCACTCTCTCTTGATCCAACATTTCCATAGCCATCTGTACATACTGGCAATTATTTACATGTTCATTCGTATCAATATGGTATCTGCGCACCGGAAACGGCTCCAGACTCATACATTCTTCCGGCAGTGCAATTTTTCTGGATTCATACTCCATCTCCAGCGGTTCACACTGTCCATAGGCATCCAGTTCTTCCTGATCTGGTCTTACCGGACGCCCCTTTTCTACATCCATATATACCCAGACTGACTGTGCGTACGCAGCCTTTTCTCCATTCTCATCTGTCATACAGAAGTTGCGCTCTGCAAGCATTCCCTTGAACTTTGAGGCCCATGTACTGACCTGGATCTTATCATTCATTTTCGGATAATGATCGATCACGATCTGCCAGTAAGTCAGAATCCACGCTTTTTTCTTTTTTGAAAGTACGTCCAGACCGACTCCGATATCTTCTGACTGAAATGTACTGCAATCTTGAAAATAATTGATGATCGATGGAACTGTAATCTTTCTTGTGTGGTCGATCTCGCTGAAGCGGACGCGGCCGTCCATCATATATTTATACTCCTTCTTTGGCACTTGCAACGTAACTCCTTTCCACTGTAATGACACACTGATATCTTGGATCTACAATCTGTAAAACTCCCATAATCGCAGACCGGATATGATCCTGTTTTTTCTGATCATATTCAAATGGTACGACCATATCAAAGATCAGATTGATCTGCCCCATCCCGTTGACAACACGCAGATCATGAATGCTGCACTGAGAATCCAGTTCCTTTAATGCGGCTTCCACTTCTCCTCTCACCGTCATCACCTGTTCATCCCTCATCTCGATCGGATCCATATGAATCACCAGAAGAATTCCCAGCTCATCCACCGCATCCCGTTCGATCCGATCGATCAGCTCATGGGCTTCCTCAATATCCGCGTCGTTTGGCACTTCCGCATGAATGGATGCCATACTTTGATTCGGTCCGTAATTATGTATGATCAGATCATGAGTTCCCTCAATTCCCTGATAACGCTCTACAAAATGCTTGACTTTATCATATTCTTCCGGATCGATTGCTTCTCCGATCAGAGGCTCCAGCGTGTCTTTTGCAATTCCGACACCGGCCCACATAACTACCAGAGCGACTCCAATCCCCACAATCCCATCAATATTAAGCCCGGTCAGCCGGAAGATCACCAAAGACAAAATCGTTGCACTGGTCGTGATCACATCTCCCATAGAATCTGTAAAGACTGCCATCATCACCTTGGAATCAATCTTCTTTCCCAGCTTTTTATTAAATACACCGAGCCATAGCTTAACTCCGATGGATAAAATCAGGATCACTACCGAAATCAACTGAAAATTCAAGGTTTCCGGGGTTCTGATCTTGGAAACAGAATCCTTCAAAAAAGTAAATCCCACTTCCAGTACCAGAAATGATACAATCAAAGCCGCTATATATTCAATCCTTCCGTGTCCGAACGGATGCTCCTTGTCCGCCGGCTTGCCCGCCATCTTCACCCCGATAAAACTGATGATCGAAGATGCCGCATCTGACAGGTTGTTAAACGCATCTGCTGTGACAGAAACACTGTGCAGCAAAAGCCCCACAATAAACTTCACAAGAAACAGAAATACATTACAAACAATCCCCACCATACTCGCCAACACTCCATATGCAGTGCGGACCGCAGATTTTTCTACCGCTTCATAGTCTTTCACAAAATGTCTGACTAAAAATTCCGTCATACTTCTCTTTCGTCTCCTTCTGTTGTTTTATTTTTGAAATATCTCCTGCAGGTAAAAGCGAAATTTTACTTTCTCCGGCTTTTTTTCTTCCTCTGACAACAGGATCCCGTCTCTCTCACTTTTCGTCTCCTCATTTACCGTATGCACTGCATCCCAAAATGCCAGCTCCGGATAGAGCATTCCCCACCAGTTGTGACCTTTGGCACTTCCGATCTCCACACGGAGTGCTTCGTAATTTCCTGCCGGAAATGTCATATCCTGATACTTCTTTTCCGGAAAATAGGTGGTTGTCACAGCCGCGTTGACCGGATCATCGTATCCCTTTTCTGTAAGGCACTTTTCTGCAGTCTGCTCAATTTCATCACAGTGGGAACGCACCCACTCTTTTGTCGCTTCTGCGCCTGCACCTGTTGGCATCTCGGTCTGCAGAAATTCCAAAATCTCATTGCGTACACACAGCTTCATCTCCTGATCCAGGGTACTGTCACTGTTTGCCAGCACATGAAATCTGAGCACCTCATCTGCCAGTTCCTTTTGTACCTTTGCCTGTACTGTTCTCTCTGCTGTACTAAAGATCTGTCCGATCAGAATTCCCGCTGCCAGCATGGACAGCAATGCAATGATTCTGTTCCTGTTCTGATTTGAAAATTTCATATGTATCTCCTCCGGTTTCATTTTGATATCCGAAGTATGTACCAAAAACAGGAAGTTTATACAAATTTCCGTAATTTAAGACGTAGTGAAGAAATCCTTCACTACGCCCTTACTTATGTCTCAATGAATCTGTCACTGCAGTCACCTGATTCTCAATGTGCTGTCCCATGATCTCAGATGCTGTCTCTTTATTACTCTTCTCGATCGCCTCGATGATCGCCTGATGCTCTCTCAAAAGCTGCGGATAACATTCTTTCTTCTTGAGATACTCTACTCTGTAGCGGTACATCTGTTCTCTGAAATTATTCAAAAGCTGCATCAGCCTCTGATTGTCTGTAGAACGACAGATAATATCATGATATGCCACATCAGCCTCTGCGATTCTGGTCACATCCTCACTTCCCAGAGATTCTTCAAACTCCTTCGCCGCTTTCTTCAACGCTTCGAGTCCTTCTTCATCCATCCGCTCACAAGCCAGCTGAACTGCAAGCTCTTCCAGTGCCTTTCTGACTTCCAGCACATCATTCAGACTTTTCTCCGTGATCTCTGCGACTTCTGCTCCGCGTCTTGGGATCATCAGCACGAGACCTTCCAGCTCCAGCTTGCGGATCGCCTCCCGGATCGGTGTGCGGCTCACCCCCAGCTTATTGGCCAGCTTGATCTCCATCAAACGCTCTCCCGGCTTTAATTCTCCGCGCAGGATCGCCTGCCTGAGTGTCTTAAATACCACATCCCGAAGCGGAAGATATTCATCCATTGTCACTTCTAATTTCGGTTCCATCTTATGTCCTCCTTGCGCCATGCACATTTGTCACATATACCTGTTTTGCCAGTGCCTTCCTGCGGATCTGCTCCTGCGCTCTGCGCGCTGCCGCACGGCTTTCAAAAATCCCGAATACGGTAGGACCGCTCCCGCTCATCATCGCATTGAGCGCACCTGCTTTTTTCATCTCATCCTTGATCTTTTCAATGACCGGATACATCCCAATCGTGACATCCTCCAGCACATTGCCCATATGAGCGGCAATCTCGGAAAGAGACCCCGTCTCCAGCCCCCGGATGATCCCGTCTATGTCCGGATGATCCACGATCTCTTTTGCATCCAGTGCCTCATATACCACTTTGGTAGAAACACTGATCGGCGGTTTTGCGATCAGTACCGTACACGCCGGAAGTGCAGGAAGTGTAGTCAGCTCCTCTCCAATTCCTGCCGCTACGGGAATGTGCTTGTTCAAAACAATCCTGACGCCGCCCGGAAGCTTAAATTCTTCCATCAGCATGGCTGCCGCCTTATACGCGATATTATTTTCATCCGTCGGCAGAAAATGCAGATTCGTCTCCACTTCTATGCCCGGCAGATCCTTTCTCACGATCACAACATCATCATACAGATAAACGGACTGCATGATCATCCGCACATCATGATATCCATTTTCTCTTCTTCCCAGTACGTCCAGTCCCAGATTGATCTTGGCAAGTGCCTTTAATTCTATCTGTTTCATCCTGTGTCCTCCGTTTGTATCTTGTATACATTTGTGTTTATAGTATACCCATTTTGCCTTCAAAAATCAACGATATATCTCTACATTCCGATCTCTTTACAGATGATGAGCTTATCGCCCGGTTTGATTTTTCCATTTTCGAGATGGTTGATCTGACGGATACTCTCCTCGGTCGTCATATATTGTTTTGCCAGCGTCCACAGATCATCCCCGGATTTTACCATATACCCTACGATCCCCGGTTTTTTCGCCAGTTCCTCCCGGTCTGTTTCCTCCAGAGACACTTCTGTGATGACCTGCATCGGCACTTCTTTTCTTAAAAATACATCAAAATCCAGAACTGCCTTTACTTCTACTGAATCACTGCCAGTCATGGTCACTGAGATCTGTTCCACTCGGTTGGATAACTGATACCGCACGTCTTTTGGCATATCCGGACATTCCAGCAGATAAGAAAACGGAACCATTCCCTGCCAGTTTCCAAACGGAAGCGCATCATCCGCTTTCAGATACAAAAATGACACATGCAGGATTCCTTCAATCAGGATTCCCCCCTGTTTTTCCGCTCTTGTCTCCACATGTTCGATCTGCACACTTCCCGAGCTGTGACAGATCTGCAGAACATCGTCTTTCAGCTCCGGAAGCGACAGGTTTTCTACAATCTTGCATTTGGACTGATTCTGTAAAAGCAATTCTTCATAGACTGCCTCTCTTGTCTGATACGAAACTTTCTGTTCCAGAGAGTACAGATCTTCCAGAAGATTCAGCTCTTCCTCTTCATACAGATTGATCCGAAGACTTACGGTTCCCTCAATCCCGATGATGCGCATCTCTCCGTCCTCATCCATCCGTACATCTGCCAGTGTATCTTCCAGCGCGTGCTGCACATCATAATACATCCCTTCTGTCGCCCCGCTGCATTCGATTCGTCCCTCATAAGGAACACTCTGCTCCAGCCAGTCGGTCTTTCCTTCTTCTGAGAGATACATACAGAAAATCTGCAGTTCTCCCCGCAGAAGCAGTTCATCCTGTGCTGCCCGCACTTCCAGCTTGCGCCCTGTAATATCCGTCAGAAGCACCTGACCGATGCTCTCTTTTGTTCCGGGGATCGTAATTTCTTCTTTGATGCGGTATGTATCCTTTTTCGCAGTATGCAGCTTTAAGAGATTCACCGGTTTCTGCTTCTTGTAAATAGAAGCACTGCTCTCCAGATCCACCGCCGTCTCTTCTTCAATGAGATTTTCACATCCGACTTCCATCTCAATCATCGCGCGGATACTGATCTTTCTGGAGTGTACCAGGGTCGTACCGAACTCTACCCGGATATTCCGGACAAAATACTGGGTGCGCTCTTCTCCCTCCGTGTACACCATTTCTTCAAACGGAATCTTGCCATCCAGTACTGCCGGCATCGGCTCTCCCTGATCCGTCACATACAAAATCTGGAAATACAGCTTTCCGGAAATCCGCACATAATTTTCCACCAGCTTGACATCCTCGATCTTGACAGTTCCCTGTCCCTTGATGATACGCCGCACATCCTGCTTTGCATCCGGAACATTGTAATCTTCGTCCAGATAAAACTGGTCAAATGTTTTTTTTCCTTCCTGATTATAACGGATTGTTTTCTGTATCAGCTCCATAAACTCCTCCTACTCAAATAAAATTTCTTTTTCTGTCTTTTTTAATTTCACCACCACATACGGATAGGTTACGACATCCTTTGTTTTCTCTCCTTTTTCCGGTCCCAGAAGACTTGTCTGGATCCGCACCGTTTTTTCCCCCTCCAGGACGGCATCGACCTTGATCTGATATCCGGTCTTATTCTGCGGTCCGTAGCTTCTGGCAGCGTAAATATCCTGCTCCACGGCATATGTCAGCATAAAAGGATGGGCTTTCTCCTGTTCCATCCATTCCTTTAGTTCTTCCGGGATTTCTCTTTCACTCATCAGCTGAAATGCTGCACTTTTCTCCCCTGTGATCTCCGGCTTTTTGCGGATACAGCCGCAGGGCAGCCAGATCGCTGACAGAATCATCATCCACAAAACCACAATTTTGAATGTTTTATTTTTTCTTTTTCTGTTCACCCTCTGCTCCGGAGTCCCTCTTTCCATTTATCTTATTAACATTTCTGTCTTTTTATGACCGCGAAACTTGTATTTCACAGGATGCTTTAGTATAATCTGTACTAGACTAAAAAGATGTCAGGCATCTTTGCCCCCAACGTCTAAAAAACTAAGAGAGAAGGTTTATAACATGATTCGTTTTATTTGTGTTGTTGTTTTCCTTATTCTGTTTCTTATTCTGACAATTCCGGTATTTTTCATTGAATGGCTGATCGGAAAGTTCAACCGCAATGCAAGAGACTACAGTTGTCTTCGAATCGTACAGTGGGGATTCAAAGCAATCTTAAAAGTAACCGGTGTACACACGACCGTAATCGGATTCGAAAATATTCCGGACGAGCCCGTGCTGTTTATCGGAAATCACCGCAGTTTCTTTGATATTCTTCTGACGTACTCCCGCTGTCCGAGACTGACCGGATATGTGGCGAAAAAGGAGATGGAAAAAATTCCGCTTTTATCTACCTGGATGCGCTTTGTATACTGTCTGTTTCTGGACCGTGAGAATCCAAAAGAGGGACTGAAAACCATCCTTCAGGCGATCGATTATGTGAAGCAGGGAATTTCCATCTGTATTTTCCCTGAGGGAACGAGAAACAAAGGCGAAGAGCTCAGTATGCTTCCTTTTAAGATCGCCGCCAAAACAGGATGTGCGATCGTTCCGATTTCCATGAACAACACTGCCGCGATCTTTGAAAATCAGTTTCCAAGGATCAAAAAGGTCAATGTTGTCGTAGAATACGGAACACCGATCTATCCAAAAGATCTTGCACCGGAGGACAAAAAACACATCGGTGCTTATGTACAGAATATCATTCAGGAAACGATCAATAAAAATGCAGAATTAATCTGATTTAAAAAAGGAGATTTTTTATGAGAGCAGATAATTTAACATTGCTCACAGATTTATATGAGCTGACCATGATGCAGGGCTATTTTGAAAAACAGTCTGCAAACGAAACCGTGATCTTTGATGTATTTTTCCGGGAGAATCCGGTAAAAAACGGCTACTCCATCATGGCCGGTCTGGAACAGGTCATCGAATACATCAAAAATCTGAATTTTTCTTACGAAGATGTAGATTACCTGCGGGGACTCGGCATTTTCAGTGAGGACTTTCTCCACTATCTGAGTGGATTTCATTTCAGCGGAAATATTTACGCGATTCCGGAAGGAAGTGTGATCTTCCCGAAGGAGCCGATCTTAAAAGTCATCGCTCCGATCATGGAGGCACAGCTTGTGGAGACTGCGATCTTGAATATCATCAATCATCAGAGCCTGATCGCGACAAAAACAGCCCGTGTTGTCCATGCGGCACAGGGAGACGGTGTCATGGAATTTGGTCTCCGCCGTGCTCAGGGACCGGATGCCGGACTTTATGGAGCCAGAGCCGCTATGATCGGCGGATGTGTCGGCACATCTAATGTGCTTGCCGGCAAGATGTTTGATGTCCCGATCATGGGAACCCATGCCCACAGCTGGATCATGAGTTTTCCGGACGAGTACACCGCATTCAAAGCCTATGCCGAATTATATCCGGATGCATGTACCCTTTTGGTGGACACCTATGACACGTTAAAATCCGGAGTTCCAAATGCGATCCGTGTCTTCCGTGAAATGAAGGACGCCGGTATCCATCCAAAGAGCTACGGCATTCGTCTGGACAGCGGAGATCTCGCATACCTGTCCAAAAAAGCACGTGTCATGCTGGATGCCGCAGGATTTGAGGATGCCGTGATCGCAGCTTCCAACGATCTGGATGAGATGCTGATCAATGATCTGAAGATCCAAGGTGCAGCGATCACCTCATGGGGAGTCGGAACACATCTGATCACCTCCAAGGACTGCCCTTCCTTCGGCGGCGTTTACAAACTGGCTGCCATTGAAAAAGACGGCAAATTCCTTCCGAAGATCAAGATTTCAGAGAATACGGAAAAAATCACGAATCCGGGAAACAAAACCATTTATCGTGTATACGATAAAGAGACCGGAAAGCTTCGTGCGGATCTGATCTGTTTTGCGGACGAAACCTATGACACATCCGAAGAACTGCTTTTATTCGATCCAAACGAAACCTGGAAAAAGACTCGTCTTCCGGGCGGAAGCTACACGATGCGTGAGATGTTACAACCAATCTTCATCCACGGAGAATGTGTCTACACTTCTCCTTCTGTCATGGAGATCGCAGCATATTGCAAACAGGAAAAAGAGACTCTCTGGGATGAGACAAAACGGCTCTTATATCCACACAAAGTTTATGTGGATTTGTCCCGGAAGCTCTATGACACAAAAGCAAAACTGTTAAATGAAGTAAATAAATAAGATAGGAGATCATCATGAAAATTATCGTATTAGCCGGTGGACTCAGTACAGAACGCGACGTTTCTCTCGCTTCTGCTGCCGGAATCTGTAAAACATTACTGGAGAAAGGACACGATGCATTTCTTCTGGACGTATTTCTCGGCCTTGAGAACGCACCCGAGAATCTGGAAGACGTCTTTACACTGCCCGGACACGGTCTGGAAATCGCAAAGAATATTTCCGAAACAGAGCCGGATCTTGCAGCTGTAAAAGCTTCCCGTCCGGACCAGTCTGACTGCTTCTTCGGTCCGAATGTCATCGAACTCTGCCGCCTGGCAGATATGACCTTCCTCGGACTTCACGGCGGAGAAGGAGAAAACGGAAAGCTGCAGGCTTCATTTGATCTGCTCGGAATCCGCTACACAGGACCTGACTCGCTTGGATGTGCTGTTGCCATGGATAAAGGACTCACCAAACAGATTTTTATGGAAGCCGGTGTGGACACACCTTCCGGAGTCTGCCTGTATAAAGAAGACAGTGACTGTTCCCTGGAATCTCTGGGACTTTCCTTCCCGGTCGTTGTAAAGCCATGCTCCGGCGGCTCCAGCATCGGAGTATATATTGTAAATACAGAAGAGGAATACCGTCAGGCACTGAAAAATTCTTTCCGTTATGAAAACGAAGTGGTCGTCGAAACTTACATCAAAGGCCGCGAATTTGCATGCGGCGTGATTGATGGAAAAGCACTTCCTCCGATCGAAATCATTCCCAAAAACGGATGGTTTGACTATGCCAACAAATATCAGGCAAATGCGACTGAAGAAGTATGCCCTGCCGATATCAGCGAAGAGATTGCAGAGCGCATGAAAGCTCTCACAGTCCGCGCTTTCCAGGCATTGAAGCTGAACGTATACAGCCGGGCTGACTTTATCCTGGACGCAGACGGCAATCTGTACTGCCTGGAAATGAATACCCTTCCGGGCATGACTTCTGCAAGCCTCCTTCCAAAAGAAGCACTTGCAGACGGAATTGAATACGGAGATCTGTGCGAGCTGATCATCCAGAAATCCATGGAAGCAAGATATCAGTAAGCAAATACAATAAAGGATGGAACGTTTATGAAAAACATGACATTGAAAGAAATCGCCGTTGCCTGTGGTGGAATTTATTACGGCGATGATGAAAGCTATTATAAAGAAGTTTCCAGCGTTGTGATCGACAGCCGGAAAGTAGAAAAAGACTGTCTGTTTATCGCCATTCGCGGTGCAAGAGTGGATGGACACATGTTCATCCCGCAGACGATCCGGGACGGCGCTCTGTGTGCGCTCTCCGAAAAGCGGATTGAAAATGCCTCTTATCCATACATTCTGGTCACCTCCTGTGAACAGGCATTGAAGGATATTGCCGAGCACTATCGGAAAAGCCTTAATCTGAAAGTCGTAGGTGTCACCGGAAGTGTGGGAAAGACCAGCACCAAAGAAATGATCGCATCTGTGCTTGGAGAAAAATATAACGTATTGAAAACAGCCGGGAACTTCAACAACGAGATCGGGCTCCCGCTTACGATCTTCAATATCCGCGAAGAACATGAGGTTGCCGTGCTGGAACTTGGTATCAGCAATTTCGGCGAGATGGAACGGCTTGCAAAGATTGCCCGTCCTGACATCTGCGTCATCACCAATATCGGAGTTGCCCATCTGGAGCATTTAAAGTCCAGAGACGGTATTTTGAAAGCAAAAACGGAGATTTTCCTCTATATGAACCCGAACGGTTCCATTATCTTAAACGGGGATGATGATAAACTCTCAACCGTTCACCCTGCAAACGGAATCCAGCCGGTCTTCTTTGGTCTGGATGACAGCCGGGATTTTTATGCGGATCAGGTAGAATCCTGCGGACTGCGCGGTACCAATGCCGTCTTCCACACACCAAATTCAACCTTCTCTGCACATATCTCGATTCCGGGAGAACATATGGTTCTCAATGCACTTGCCGGCATTGCCGCAGGGTATGCACTGGGAATGAACGACGAAGAGATCAAAGCCGGCATTGAAGCTTTAGTTCCTCTGGCAGGACGTAACAATCTGATCGAGACAGATTCCCTTACGATCATTGATGACTGCTACAATGCCAATCCGGCTTCCACAAAAGCATCTCTGGATGTTCTTGCAAAGGCAGACACTCGTCAGGTTGCAGTCCTTGGCGATATGTTTGAACTGGGACCGACAGAAAAACAGATGCACTATGAGGTCGGAAAATATGCTGCCGGCCTTGGAATCGATATACTTGTCTGCATCGGACAGCTCTCAGAACATATGGCAACCGGTGCAAGTGAACAGTGTTCCAAAACACAGGTATTTTATTTTGAAACAAAAGATGACTTTTTCGAACAGGCAGACCGTATTTTAAATCCAAAGGATACAGTTCTTGTCAAAGCTTCCAACGGTATGAAGTTTTCCGAGATCGTCAGTGTACTAAAAGAGAGGTAACATATGGACTACCAGATGCTCGTTCTTGATCTGGACGGCACTTTGACCAATTCCAGAAAAGAACTTACAGAACCGACAAAACAGGCACTCATCGAGATTCAGGAGGAAGGAAAGAAAGTTGTACTTGCCAGCGGACGCCCGATCAACGGTATCGTTCCTCTGGCAGAAAAGCTGAATCTTTCCAAATACGGCGGATATATGCTCTCCTTCAACGGAGCCAGGATTACCCAGTGCTCTACCGGAGAGATCATCTATAATCGTACCCTGCCTGCCGACGTGATTGCGCCGATCTATGAAATTACATCCACCTATCCGGGACTGGATATTCTGACTTATGACGGGAACCAGATTCTGTCCGGTATTGCTTCCAACGAATATACCGAAAAAGAATCTTTTATCAATAAAATGGAAATCGTACAGGTACCGGATTTCGTATCCCGACTGACTTTCCCTGTCAACAAACTGTTGATTGCAGGAGAACCGTCTATCTTGGAAGAACTGATGCCGCACCTCCAGCAGAAGTTTCATAAGCTGCTGAATATTTACCGGTCTGAGCCGTTTTTCCTGGAGATCATGCCACAGAATATCGACAAAGCATACTCTCTGCAAAAACTGCTAAACAGCATCGGACTGACTGCAGATTCTATGATCTGCTGCGGAGATGGCTTCAATGACATTTCCATGATCGAATACGCCGGACTTGGCGTTGCCATGGAAAACGCACAGCCGATCGTCAAAGAAACGGCTGATTTTATCACGAAATCCAATGATGAAGATGGGATTTTACATGTGATCAATACGTTTTTACGGTAACCTGATTATAAAGACTATAAAAGAAGGGGAAGGCTGCACGTTATAAATTGCAGGCTTCCCCTTTTATGAAGGTTCCTTTCAGTTCCACTATCGTTGGGTTTAATTATGTCATGTTCTTCATTTTATATCCATGCTAAGCTTGTTAAAGATTCGTAAGCATTTTGTAAAACCTCCTGTTTTGCAAAACATTGATTACACACTATCCTCATATTTTTAAAAAATATTATAACAAAACGAAATCAGAAACGGCACCAGTGCGGAACAGATCACTCCGTTAAACACAGACAGTACCACGGTCTCTTCGTTCGTATACCGTATCATCATCGGCAGTGTCGTATCTTCACTGGTTGCTCCCGCCGGCGCAATACAGGTATAATAATTCAGTTTTTTCGAAATCCACGGAATGCTGAAAAAGGAGAAAATCTCCCGCAGCAGATTACTTAAAAATGCGATACTTCCCGCCTGTGCTCCCGCCAGATTGCCAATGGTAACCCCGGAAAGGCTGTACCATCCAAGTCCACTGGCAATTGCTGTACTCTCACCAAGCGGCATCCCTGTCAGAAGTCCTCCCGCGATTCCTCCTAAAATAGAGCCAACTACGATTCCCAGGGGAATCACAAAAATTTTAATATGATATTCCTTGATCTTACTGACAATCCCCTGATTAAAACCAATGCTGATTCCTACCAGAAACATCAGCAGGTATAAGATCATATCTTTATTCGAAGTAATCCAGGATACGATCACGTTCTCGTCCAATCCTGTCATTCCGCAGGCAATGCCGCCAAGCAGCGCAATAATTGCCAGATATACCATGTCTATTTTCTCCCCTTTCCAGTCTTTTTATTTTCTAAAAAACGTCTGGTCAGAGGATAGACCAGAAGAACCGATCCCACAGACGGCAGCAAAAAGAAAATCACACTCTGAATTCCCAATGTTCTTCCAGAAAGTTTTCCCGGCTTCCCAGCAGAACTCCCATGGAAAAAATCAGAAACAGTGTGCACACTACCTGCAAGATCTGATTCCACCTGTTTAAATTGCGTGGCAATAAAAATTTGCCGGCCAGCACTCCAATACACATAATCACAATAACATCCATCGTTTGTATCCCCGTTCTTTCTCTCCTTTTCAGGTGTATAAAAAACACCCCATTCGTACAAGGATATCACGAAAAATATGTTATCGTCAATGTCCTATAAGTCCAGAGTTTCCAGGACTTTTTTCAATTCCGCGGCAGACTGTCTCAGTTTCTCATGCTCTTTTTCATCCAATGGAATCTCAAGCACTTGCTCTGCTCCTTTCTGGGAAACCAGAGTCGGAACACTGATACAAAGATCTTCCAATCCATATTCGCCCTCCATCAGACTGGAAACTGGCAGAACAGAATTTTCATCACGGATAATACTTTCTGCAATTCTGCCTACTGCCATAGCTACTCCGTAATAGGTCGCACCCTTTCGCTCAATGATCTCATATGCACTGTCGCGAACTTCTTTATAAATCCGCTCCATTGCCGCATCATGCTCATAATGGCCGCGCAGCTCACAGAAATCATGGATATCAATTCCCGCAACATTCGCACTGCTCCAGACAGCCAGCTCACTGTCTCCATGCTCTCCGATGATAAACGCATGAACACTTCTGCTGTCCACATCCAGATGTTCACTCAACAGATAGCGGAATCTTGCAGAATCCAGAACTGTTCCGCTTCCAAACACACGCTCTTTTGGATAACCGGAAATCTTCAATGCCGCATATGTCAGAATATCCACCGGGTTTGCCACGATCAGAAGGTTTCCCTCAAAATTTCGTTTTGTAATCTCCGGAATAATTGATTTGAAGATCGCCACATTTTTGTGTACTAAATCCAGTCTTGTCTCTCCCGGTTTCTGGTTTGCTCCCGCTGTAATGATGATCAACGCACAGTCACTGATATCATCATAATCGCCTGCGTAAATCTTCATGGAATGAACAAACGGTCTTCCATGACTGAGGTCCATAGCCTCGCCTTCCGCCTTCTCCTTGTTCGCATCGATCAGAACCAGCTCTGAAAACAATCCTTTCTGCACCAGGCTGAACGCCGTAGATGCTCCTACAAATCCACATCCTATCACTGCTGCTTTTTGAATATTTATCATATCGATCTCCCTCACTTTTGTTTAAAATAATAACTATTACTGTTTTAAACCCTACCATAAAACTAGGAATTATGCAATTCTTTTTCCTGAATTTTCCTGATTGTGTTAAAAAAAGAACAACATTCCAGTTTTGTAACCTCTCTACTAGAATGTTGTTTTTTTCTGAAATTATTCTTTTTTAACCGATTACCTGATGATTCAGCCATTTTTTATTTTTCAGCCGAATCGCATAAATGATTCCACGTACAGACCAGTCTGCAAACATTCCGATCCATACCGCCATCGGTCCCATTCCGAATCCTCTTGCGAGAATCATTGCAAGAAGCACTCTGCAAAACCACATCGAAAGTACTGATACGGTCATTGTAAACTTCACATCTCCAGCCGCACGGAATCCATATGCCGGAATGAAAGAAAATACCCATGCAACAGGTTTGACAATCGTGATCCAGGTTACCATATGAATACAAAGTCTTGCACTCTCCGCTTCCATTCCCCCGAATTTTGTAATTGGATAGACGAGAATATACATCACAAGACAGGAAATTACAATTACGACCTCTGAAACAATACTCAGCTTTTTCACATAATAAATCGCTTCATCCTTACGACCGGCGCCGAGGCTTTCTCCCACAACGGTCATCAGCCCGACACCAACTCCGATCGCCAGGATTCCATTCAGATTTTCAATCAAATTTGCCATTCCCTGAGCCGCAATGGCAGCCATTCCCATCAGAGAAACTGTAGACTGGATTGCCAGCTTTCCAAACTGGAACATACTGTTTTCAATTCCTGAAGGAATTCCGATATTCAAGATTCTTCTGATCTCTTTCCACTGCGGACGAATCGTAAAGTAATCGTACACGGGGATTTCCAGATCTGGTTTTCGAAGTTTGTACATAACTACAAACATGGCAAACAATCTTGCAAGCATTGTTGCGCAGGCAGAGCCTGCCACACCAAAATGAAGCCCCCATACAAACCAGATATTCAGTACGGCATTTACAATATTCGAACAAATCGAGATTTTCATCGGAAGACTGCTGTTCTCCTGTGCTCTCAGGATACAGGAACCGTCATCATACAATGCAATAAACGGATAAGAGATGGCGGAAAAGAAAAAGTACTGCTTTGCATTTGCCATCACGCTCTCCTCGACTTCTCCGAAGATCAGCCCCAGAATCTGTCCATTAAATAAAAGACAGATAACTGCGATCAACACTGACAAACAAAATGTGATAAAAATCAGCTGTCTCGCTGCCTCTTTTGCATGATCCTGCTTTTTGCATCCCAAATAATGTGAGCAGACTACCGTTCCCCGGATGCCAGTGCAAAAAATGCCTGTACGATCAGAATATTGATGGAATCCACCAACGTCACCGCTGAAATAGCTGCCGAACCAAGATTACTGACTACCAGAGTATCCACGGTTCCCATAAAGGAATTCAAAAGCTGATCGATTGCAAGCGGAATCAATAGAGCCGCCATTTTCTTGTTATCAAATAGATGCTTTTGTGCATCCACTTTTTTGCCCCCTCTTTATGTTCTGTCAAATCATTTTGATCAAATACGTTCTTAGGATACACCCATAGTTTCTATTATGCAAGAATAGAGAACAAA
>OHJP01000788.1_pt1 | contig 15248 bp, 9 predicted proteins | sample 1568591 | NCBI WGS metagenome assembly OHJP01 (sample SAMEA3879567, study PRJEB24766) | human gut metagenome | biome: human-associated habitat; feature: feces | place: USA | collected 1985/1987
TCACATACATCGGTGCCTTACTGACAAATCCCCCGCTCAACACCAGCGCATGTGCTCCTAATTCCTGCAGTTTCCGTGCCACCTGTAAGGACTCGTCCAGTTCCATACCTCCCCGAAAACCGTCACGCATATTCATTTTCACCAGCACAGCCATGTCATTTCCCGCTGCTTTCATCACTTCCTCCATTACCATCTCCATGAAACGCATCCGATTCGCTAACGTCCCGCCAAATTCATCCTTCCGATGATTGGTAGAAGGGGAAAGAAACTGACTGATCAGGTATCCATGCCCGGCATGTATTTCTACCGCATCAAATCCTGCTTCACGCGCCAAACCCACAGACCTTCCATAAGCCTTCGCCATTTCCGGCAATTCATCGGCACGTAGTCCACGCACAAAAGTCGGTGAATACAAATTGAATCCGCTGCTTGCTCCTACCGGAAGGCATCCGCAAATACTCTTATGCGACATATTGCCACAATGCCCCAGTTGAATGCTTGCTGCAGCCCCTTCGGCATGTACCGCATCCGTCAGCTCACGCAGTCCCGGCACAATCTCCGGCCTCATCCACAACTGCCGGTCGAATGAAAGTCCACTACGCGTCACGGCTGCATACGCCACCGTAGTCATCCCCACTCCACCAGCAGCCACCGAACGATGATAATCCAACAGCTGAGGTGAAGGTACATTTCCCGGACACATGCTTTCAAATGCGGCCGAACGAATACTACGGTTACGCAATGTCAGCGGCCCTAAAGTGATCGGGGTAAATAAAAGTGAGTCCATCTTTCCTCCTTTCCCTAATATATATAAGGTATAATTCTTTTTCTGCTGCCTACCGCCTGCTTTCCGAATTCCTCACAATAGCGTTTGTAAATGGCATCGGCACGCGGCACCAAATTAGCTGCTGTCCACCACACAAACACCCAGGCCGCAGGTGAAGCCGTCAGCAAGGCAAATCCAGTCCATTCCACCAGCTCCCCAAAGTAATTGGCAGAAGTCACATAGCGATAAAAACCTTTCTCCGGCAGGTAATGACGTGTATCTCCCGGCTTTCGTAAATTCCGGATTACATGGTCTGCATGCAAATTAATGGTCATTCCTATAAAAAATATCGCGGCTCCTACCCAAGGTAAAGGATTTGTCCAGAAAGTGGCCGATTCATACTTTTCAGGCAATGCACAATTGAAAAAGCTGGCAGCCAGCAATGTCGCATTGATTACGTTGAAAAGTATTCCCATCGCCATGATAACCAGTGGCATCCGGCTCTTCCCTTTCATCAGCAACGGAAAAACAAACGAACGCTGAAAGTAATGCAGCATGAACAGTTCTACAAATACGGCCTGCGGAGTATACGCCTCTACTCCTGCCTTCCATGCCCAAATCCCCATTACCACAAATGAAGGAACTTCCATCAGTACCCAGCCTACTTTGTTCGGTACAGACCATCCCCACGAGCGAGTACGGAACATGCCGTACCCGGCCTTCACAAAATAAAGTGCTACAAAGACTATCACTGCCAAGAAGGACAGGACATATAGCATGATTTGATAAGTTTCGTAATTCATAGCGTGCGGTTTTGCCTTTGAAGATACAGAAAATATCTGTAAAGAGGAAAAACAGCACGCTTTCTTCTTACTTATCAACCATTAATTATGAATTACTTACGGTTTTCCAGCGTGTAATAAAGTACTAAAGCAGGAACAAGCAGGCTTTTTCAGGCCGGCATAGGTGACTCCGAAAATAGTAGTTTCCCCCTTACACCTATTGATAAACCCATGCAGTCTTTCCACATAAGCATACTTTCCTTCACCGATTTTTCTAAGGTCCTGCATACCATAGTGTCAATGGAAAAATCATACTTCAACCCCTTTATATTATTTTCAGAATCATATAGTTTTTAAGTCGTAGTGACGTTGGCAAATAACAATGGACCAACCATATACAAACAGATTTTTCTAATGACTAATTGAGATTAAAGAATGAAAAAGAATTAGAGGTAGTTTTCTATATAAAAACGGCCTCTAATTCCATATACCTATTTGAGATGTTTACAACTTACGTACCTTAACCCCCGAAAGGACGGCCAATCCTTGTACAGAATTAAAGGAAATATCAATACAGTCCTTAGCGTTTGTCACAATATACCGCTTTCTACATGCATGAAGATAACGATTGTTTTCTGCTGGTGAGAAGCCTTTTTCCACCGTTTTACCACAAATGGTTATATCAAAACGCAGATTTGCTGTCACTTTTTTCTCATTTGAGTCTTTACCAAGTAAATTAGCCAACTGCTGTGCCGGACGACTGACATCTGCAAATAAAAGCTCTACTTCATACATACCTGTCGGCGCATCAATTTTATATCCCTCTAGGCCTTCCAACCATGTCTGATAAACAGGGCCGTCTAAGGTATTATGGATTTCCGAAGTCGTACTACGGGATTTTCCTCCCACATATCCCCAGCTTCCCGGCGTATATGGCTGGTCGGGTAGCCAAGAAAGATGACTGACATTCGATATGAAATAGCAATTGCTCCCTACATTAATAGCCAATTCATCCCCTTTTGCCAAATCAGGAAACTTCTCAAGCCGAATAGTCATAGCATCTTGAACAGTTTTCCCGTCTTTTACTCCCTTTGCCAATAGTACTGACACTCCTTCTGGTAACATTACCTGAAAGACAGTATGGCAATTAGCTGTTTTCTGCCGCCCCACGGATTGCCCGTTAACGAATAATTCCACTTCCGACAGATTGGAGTACAATTTAATAGGCTGTGGTTTACCTACCTCTTCGGTACGTACCTGCCAGTCGCGGCTGGCTATATGCAATACCGGAATGTCTTTTCGCCACATAGCTTTAAAGTAGTACGCCACATCTTTGGGTGTACGGTCGTTATAGAACATACCCTTGTTGTTGATTCTCGGCATAGACTCCTGACGACCAGCCGAATTGAAGTCTACAAAATTCCAGTAAGCACATCCGCAGATCCATTCCTTTTCCTCAATAAAAGAAAGATAATGTTCGGTATAGTTCTGATGATACTCTATACTGAAATCGAAAGCACGACCTGCCACGGTATGTAGCCTACGGTCGCTTCCAGCTCCCCATTCGCTAATAATCATCGGCTTATCAGGATAACGTAGATGCTTGTCTTCACACCAGGCATTAAAGTCGTCCAATTTATCCACATACCAGCCCTGATACAAGTTCCATCCTACCACATCTATCAAATCCAAACCTATTTCATTGTACACATCGGTCATATTATAGGCCATAACACTTACCCGACTGGAATCTTCCTCTTTTAAGGCCGCCTCCAATCTCCGTGCCAGTGTCACCGTGCGCTCACGACATGCCGCCCACTCAGGACTATTTACGGGAGGAGCAGTAAGCAGGATTTCGTTCATATAGCCCCAGGCAATGACAGAAGGATGGTTGTAATGCTGACGAATCATCTCCCGCAGATTGTATTCGCAATTGTCGTCATAGCCCGGAGTATCGGGTACGGTATTGATAACGGGTATTTCCTCCCAAACCAACAAGCCCAGTTCATCGCACATCTCCAGAATGGCATCGTCTTGTGGGAAATGAGAAATACGAATAAAATTACATCCAAACTCCTTCATAAGGCGGATATCGCGGCGATGCGCCTCATCATCTAATGCCACTCCCACGGGAGCTTGATCCTGATGGCGATTTACCCCTCGTAATTTGTAAGGCTTCCCGTTCAGACAGAATCCCTTATTTCCATCAAAGGAAAACCAGCGAAATCCGGTCTTGTGTATCTGCTCATCCAGCAACCTGCCCGTCTTCGAATCAACCAACATCGTTTTTACTAGATAGAGCGAGGGAGTTTCGGGTGTCCACAAACTTGGATTGGCTATAGCATCCGAAGTGATCTCAAAAGCACGCGTTTCACCAGATTTCAATTTAAGATTTTGGTTCATAGTATACACGAGCTTCCCTTCCGGATTATAGACCATACTCCGTACTTCGAGTGTGGCAGCCTGACAAGCGTCATTAGTCACTTCACCGCACACCTTTATCTTTGCACTTTCTTCGCTCACCTCTGGCGTGCTGATAAAGATACCGTCAGACCCCATATTATCCATGCGGAAATGTTGTCTGGCTGTCGATATAAGCCAAACGTCCCGATAAATACCTCCCCAGAAAGTAAAGTCGGCTGAAACAGGGGTAATGTCCCTCCGACTGTTGTCTACAGTGATTTCTATTACATTTTCTTTCCGTAGCAAGTCAGTAATATCCAGTGTAAATGCACTGTATCCGCCTAAATGATGACCTATTTCCTGACCGTTCCAGTTGACAACAGCCGCTTTACTCGCTGCATCCACTTTCAAGTAGTAACAGCGTTCTTCCGCAACTTCGGACAAAGTAAGAATACGGCGATAAAGGCCTTCTCCTCTGTAATAGTCAGGACGCAGGTAGGCATCCAAATTAAATGTGTGAGGCAGATGAATCCGTTGCCATCGGTCATCAGACGGTTTGCGAAACTCCCAATTATCATTGATGGTCTTTATCTCCCGTTGCGCCCACATAGTGACAACAGGAATGGCTGCCATCGCAGCAGCCACTCCAATTCTAAGCAATTTTCTATACAAGTTCATTTCAGTTTTCATAATTATATCTATTGAAGTAATTTTCCAAACTAATAAAGTCCCATGCAGCACACTGCACCCGGCCAAAATACGATAAATAACAAATTATCAATTCATTACTTCATTGTTCATCAGCTACCGCCTCCTCCCATGTTTCCCATTTCTCTACATTCGGATCATATCCGTCATAACCGGGGTTCTGACTTAGCCTGCCTAAACGGTTGGCATCAATTGCCGATTGCGGAATAGGCCAGTTAATGTTATGCGCACCCATTGTATATTTACGTCCGCGAATGTTGGCACCTGTATCCTTATTATAATAGTTGTTGTATTTCGTAATCCGATGAAACCAGAAACTATCTTCATACAGACGGGCTTTATCATATGTTTTACCCTCATTGTCGGGTTTTCCACTCAACGCCAGACAATAGGACATACGACTCAACTCTGTAAAGCGCCATTCTTCCATGTAGAGTTCGCGAGCACGCTCATCTGCGATGTCATCAATAGTCACAGTTGTATAGAACTGTTTGCACTGGGCACGCCTACGAACTTCGTTGACATCATCTGCAGCACTAGGATCACCCAAATAATATTTGGCTTCGGCACGAAGCAGATAAGTCTCCGCCAAACGGTAGCAATAGAAATCCTGATAGCCACTACCGTTATATTGGGTAGCCTCACGGGTATCATCTTCAGGAGATGGTGACCAGACTTTATAATGAGGCCAATCAAACCAGCAGCGGATGGTGTCCGAACAAAGTACTGTCCCGTTATCGCTAAACCTAATATTCTCCCCTCTATAACTACCCGGAAGATTATATTTAAAATCTTCCATACGTACCCAGTTTCCCACAGTACTATTATGACGCAAGTCACCTATATCGTTCACTCCATTCACATACCACACTGAGTTTTCAGCAAACCAAGTGGGACGGATAACGGCCTGTCCACGTCCGAAAGCACGGTTGAAGTCCATCGTGATATCATAGTTGGGACTATTAAGCGCATAACTCTCCACAGCTCTCCGATTATCGGGTGTCTTGATATCATCACAGTTCCAGCGAGGCCCCAAGTTACGCATAGTCCGGGTGCGAATACCTGAATCAGACCCGTAACGATTGGGTAAAACCAAAATAGCTTCCTTATTGGAGGTTACAGTCTTGTTCAGTCCCTGATGCAACCTCCAGATTACATTATCGGTTATATTCCACGTCTGAGGATTCGGATTAGAAAAAGTTCCAAAAGAAGCATCCCTCATCAATTCATATCCCGATTGGTCAATAAGAATGTCTGCTTGTTTTTTGGCATCTTCAAAACGTCCGTCAGCCAGATAACATTTGATAAGCAACTGACGGCAGGCACCTTTATTAATCATACCGATATAATCCATGTCTTTCTGTTCGGGCACATGCTGAACTGCAAACTCCATATCCTGCACCAGTTTCTTAATTATAGCTTCCCGCTTCGTACTCTTATAGTCCAGTTTAGGCTGATCAAGAATCTTGGAAACAAAAGGCACATCTCCAAACTGAAAGCATAAATTCAGATAGCGGTAGGAACGGTGGAAATATGCACGCCCCAGATATGCATTTTTGGTCTCCTCGTCAAGTCCTTCTACCTTATCTATATAGCTAATCACCGTATTAGCATATTTAATTCCGTTGAACGTTTCGCCCCAGAACATAACCAGACGATTCTGATCAAAATTATACCAACCGTTTCTGGGAGTGAAACGTTCTGCTATGTCGCAAAACGCTTCCGCATCGTCCGTTTTTGCGGCCACCGCCAAATCCGAAAAAAGATACTCACTCATTAAAGGCAGCATCAAGTCGCATGCTTCCACATTAGTCCAATACGCTCGCAATGCCTTATCTGCGGCAGCCATAGCCGCATCCAGACCGTCTACTGTATTGAACGTCACACTCGGTTCATAAATGGATAGCGGATCTGGCTTAAGAAAGTCATCCGAACAACCTGTAAAAGCCATGGATACACAAACGGCACCCATCAAAAAATTGAATTTGCTTCTATTCTTTTTCATACTACGTCTAATTAAAATGTTAAGTTTATACCTAAAGAATAAGTTCTGGGCGCGATGTCTCCGGTTTCAGGATCTCCGTATTCCCATTCCCGACTCCAAGTAGCCACATTGCGTATGGTAGCAAATACTTTTGCACTCTGAATCTTGAACTTTGACAGAAAGTTTTGTGGTACGCCATATCCCACAGAGATATTTTCCAGACGGACGAAAGAGCGGTCAATTACTCGCCCTGGAGCAGTAACTCCTGTCGGCCCCTGAGCCGAAAGACGAGCATATTCATTAGAAGGATTATCCACTGTCCAATATTCCTTTACATACAGGTTCTGACAGTTGGATATCTGAGAATAATTATTGTCATTGTTCAAATAATTGGTGTCCAAACTCTTGTGGCCCATGTAAGAATAAAGATTGAACGACACACTCCAGTTTTTGAAGAGGGTAAAGCTGTTACGCATCGACCAATGAACGGGAGGTGTGGTTTCACCCAAAAACTGCTTATCGTTATCATTATATACAGGCGACTTGGTACCATCACCGTTATCCCGATCGTCTGCTGTATAATGGTTAGCAACTTTAGGATCACCGGGTCTTTGCCCATATTTGGCAGCTTCCTCCACTTCGTTGGCCTGCCATATTCCTGTCACTTCATAATCCCAAATGGCATTAACAGGCTGTCCAATAAACCATTTATTAGCTACGTCATCTCTCTCTTTAGTAATCATATTGCCGTTAGCATCGATAATAGTTTCATATTCTCCATACAGTTCTTTAATCTCATTCTTGTTGAAAGAGAAAGACACAGAAGTATCCCAAGTAAAGTTTTCAGTTTCGATATTATGTGTATTCAGCGAGAATTCAAAGCCTTTGTTCACTACCCGCCCCAAATTGGTAGTAATGTTATTAAATCCCGTAAAGTCTGGCAAAGACTGACGCATAATCATATCGGTAGTTGGCATATAGTAATATTCCAAACTGGCGCTGATACGACCTCTTAAAAAACTCAAATCCATACCCACGTTCCAAGAAGAAGTCTTTTCCCATTCCAAATGCGTATTAGGCAGACGGTCTACAAAAAGATACTTCATGTCCATCAATGCACCAGTTGTAGAGTTGATGTATCCTTGAGTATACTGCCCCAACGCCAAATTCGCCAATGCTATGTAAGAATCAGCCAGACTGCGGTTACCGTTTTGTCCGAAAGAAACGCGCAATTTACCGGAATCCAAGACATCATTCCACTTCCAAAAATTTTCACGGGTAAATGTCCATGCTAATGCTCCCGAGAAAAAATTAGCATACGGATTGGTAGTACCAAAAGCAGAATATCCATCACGACGGTAAGAAAACGTACCCATATACTTGTCATCATACGAATAAAATAGGCGAGCCAAATAACCACAGGCCGTTTCGCGAGTATCGGTAGAACTGAAATCGCTCAGGCCTTTGTCTGCATTAGCAGTTGCATGGAAGCCCAATGCTTCGGAAGGCAGGATATTTCGAGCTTCGATACGGTCAGCCCAATGCTGACGTTCTTCTGCTTCCTGCACCAAGGTCAGTATAGTATGATGCTTCTTTCCGAAAGTATAATCCCATGTAATCGTGTTGTTCAGTGACCAGTCGAAACGCTTGGCCTGCTCACGGTTCACACGATCATCTGTTTCGGCCTGCCAGTCCGGATGTTCAGAGGAACGGTAGTAACGGTCGAAAAAATATTGCAGACGCGGTGCCACGTTAAACGAATACGTAATACCATATGGCAAAGTCAATTTGGCTGTCAAGACAGAGTTGAGCACAGTGTATCCCTTTTCCAATTCAAGATACTGACGGTCAAAATCATAGTTATATCCTTTCCAGTATGCATTGTCACCCTGCGGATGTGCCACCAATTCTCCCTCGTCATTCCACGGAGTGGCAAAAGGACTGTTGGAGGTTATCTGATTATACCAGTCTACGGCAATATCACCATCCGTACGGTTCTGGAAGTTAACATTGGCCCCTACGCTGAGCCAGTCGGTGATTTTGGTGTCCAGTTTCAAGTTAGAACGTAAAGCACTGTATTCATTTCCACGCACAATACCTTCATTTGAAAGATAACCTAATGAAAAATAATAGTTCACCCGGTCAGTCATTCCACTTACACTAACATTGTAGTCCTGATTCAGTCCGGTCTGAAAAGAATGCTTGTACCAATCGAATGTCTTTCCACGCAAGAAGTTGGTCAAAGTTACTTCACTGGCATTCAGTCCAATGCGGTTCGCCCAAATTTCATCCACACTCATAGCAGCATCTTGGTTAGTCTGGTTTCTCCATTGATCCAAAGTCAGCCCGTATTTGTTTAGGTTAGACTCCGTCGGACGATCATAATATCCAGCAGGACGGTTTCCTGTCTGATAAGCCTCATACTTCCCTGTAGACGGATTGACACCATACGTATCAGTAACATAGAAATCTCTGCGATAGTTCAACCAGCCTTCAGGATTATATACCTTACGACCATCCGCACGGGTAGACCATCCCACATTGGCATTGAAGCTGATGACCGGCTTTTCCGACTTTCCTCTCTTTGTGGTAACAATCACCACGCCATTTGCAGCCTTCGCACCGTATACAGCAGACGAAGAAGCATCTTTCAACACGTCTATTTGGGCTATATCATTAGGATTGATTTCAGAAAGCTCACCGTAAAACATCATACCGTCCAAAATAATGAGCGGGTCGTTATGGCCTCCGTCAGTATATACTGAGCGTTGTCCGCGAATGCTCATAGATCCACCACCTTTTGCTGAGTTATCGAATCCTACATTCAAGCCTGCCGTTCCACGCAACACGTCCTGTACGGTCTTAGGAGCTTCATTGGCCAACGCGTCCGGACGAATCTGTGCCACAGATCCAGTCAAGTCTTTCTTACGCATAGAGCCATACCCAATAACCACTACTTCATCCAACACCTCGGTATCCTCTCTCAAAGTCACAGAAAGTGTTTTCCCAGCCACTGCTTGCAATTCCAGACTCTTATATCCGATATAAGAAACCTCAAGCATTGCATTATCAGCTACATCCAGGGTAAAGTTTCCGTCAAAATCTGTAATTGTACCATTAGCAGTACCCTGTTCTTTGATAGTAGCTCCAATCACCGGTTCTCCGTTGGCATCCACTACCTTTCCGGTCACCTTTTTAGGCTGTGCAGAAGGAGCTGCCGCAACCGGAGTCACAATAATCTTATTCCCCGATACAGCATATTTTAAGCCCAACTTAGAAAGTTCACCTTCTAATAGTTGCTTTAATTCACGATTGGTTGCAGAAATAGTCACATTTCCTTTCCCCTTGATTTCTGCATCCCGATAAGAAAAACGATAGGAAGTTTGTTTTTCAATCGCACTGAACAATTCCTTGACAGAAGCATTCCGCAGTTTTACGGTCACCATACCCGTCTGGGCAGAAGTGCCAACAAATGCAAACATACACAAAGAAATCAAAGCAGTGCGCAGATTCAAGCGTTTTTTAGTACCTTTGTACTCTAAATCAATTGATTGTTTTGCGGTTTTCATAAATTCATAACAAATTAAGGTTTTAGTTTATTTTACTATGTGTCCCACCATAGTTTAATTGCAGGACTAAGCCTTTCTTCATGCCCTGGATAATTTGCCGATTATCCGGGGCTTTTGTTTTCTTCTCATGTTTTCATGCACTTCGGTTTTTAAAGGTTAATAACTATTTTCGAGTTTGAATAGAAATCACTCCGTCTTCATTTGTATACTTGAAATTATAATGATATTTCAAGACACGCATGATGCTTTCCACATTCTCATCATCAAACGTACCGGTATACACATCATTCAGCAAAGTCTCATCATCCACGGAGAAAGTGACGGCAAACTTTCGGGACAGACAACGGAACACATCTTCCAGCCGTTCACTACGGAACACCAACTCCTTATTTATCCAAGCTGTTTCCATCTTGTTACTTGTCCGCTCATGCAACAAGTTTCCTGTACGCTTGTTATACACCACTTTTTCATTGGGCTTCACGCGTATGCTCTGATAAGGCGGGCGTGAAGTGGTTACATCCACACTACCTTCTACAAGCGACATCTCCACAATGTCTTTTGTCTCGTATGCATACACATTGAATTTTGTACCCAGTACGGTAATGTCCATATAACCTGTACCTACTGTAAACTTCTTTTCTGTATCTTTCTTTACCTCAAAAAATCCTTCTCCACTCAATGCTACTTTGCGGTCATTCCGCCCAAAATCCTGACTATAGGTCAAAGAAGATTTGGCATTCAGATGCACAATGGTTCCATCGGGAAGGGTGACAAGCGACTTGCCGTAATCGCCTGAACGTATCACCACATTCTGTTCTGCCAGTGCATTGATTTCGTTCCGCTGCATAAAGGTCAATACCGTCAAACTTCCGGCTATGAGCAACAACAGCGAAGCGGCAATCTGTATCCAGTAGCGTTTCAGTGTGAAACGAGGTTTCACTTCTTCCGAACGAATGTGCAAGCCTTCATAGAGCGTTTTCATTTTTTCTTCCGACAAAGGAGAATTGTCTTCAAACTCTTCCCACTCTGTCTCCAGAAAATGTTTCAGTTCCACATCGGATATAATATCCATGCGGGTTCGCAAATCCTGAAATTCCGCCGGCGTGATGTCACCGGAACGGAACTTGTGTAACAATCCTGATACCTTATCGTTTATTTGTGCACTCATAAACTTTTTTCGTTTGTTTATGGGTAATATCCAATAATGGCAGATTTATAACATATCAAATTGTATGTTTTAAAGCATAAAATGATTTTTACGCCAGAAATAAGAGCAATAAAGGATAGTATTGGCGTAATTCTGTACGAAGTATCTTCAGGGCAGCAGACAACTGGTTGCGCACTACCTGCTCTGTGACGGAGAGTTTTCCGGAAATCTCGGCGACCGACATGCCGTATTCTTTGTTGAGTTCAAAAATTTCCCGCTGACGGGGCGAAAGATGTTGTTTGGCTTTCTCCAAAGCCTTTACAAAACGGTCATAGTCCAGTTCATCAGGAATTTCATTGGCCGAAGAAGCCAGTTTGTCCCGGTATTCCACATATTCTTCCATCGACGGATTGTGAATCTGTCTTCTCAGTTCTTTCAACAGAAAATGATAGGCTATGGTAAAGAGATAGGATTTGAAAGACTGATCGGGATTCAGGTGTTCCCGATTGGTCCAGATACGAAGAAAAGTTTCCTGCACCACATCATCGGTCGCTTCCTCCGATTTGAGGTACTGAAATACAAACCGATATAGTCTGGATACCCACAGTTCATAAAGCTGCTTATAAGCACGCTCCGAACCGGATTTTACAGCCAATATCAAGTCTTCTTCCTGCATTTTCTTCCTCGTTTATGTATTTTTCAAAGAAATAAGATGTGCAAATTTACATCTTTACATGAAAAGAGGAAATCTTTCATAAAAATAATGCAGGTGAAAATTCAACTAGTCAATCCTACTTATTTCTCCTTTTACCTTTATATATTCTTCTAAACTCCCTTACATATTCTCTGTTTCACAGTGCGGGATTTGTATCGAGGCTGTCTCATTTTGAGACAGCCTCTTTTTGTATTTCACACTGTGAAACAGAGAATTTGTCGGGAAATTTTACTTTTTGTACAAGAGTATCGGGAAAAATTAGTACCGTCATTCCACCGTTACAGACTTAGCCAGATTACGTGGCTGGTCGACATCCATTCCACGACATACTGCAATGTAATAAGCCAATAACTGCAACGGAATGGAGGCGACTAACGGATCCAGACATTCCAGCGTAGCCGGAAGTTCGATGCTGTAATCAGCCAAGTTACGGATAACCGTGTCTCCTTCGGTTACTACGGCTACCACTCTTCCCTTGCGGGCCTTGATTTCCTGAATGTTGCTTAGCACTTTTTCGTACAAAGGCGACTGTGTGGCCACGATGACCACCGGCATTTCGGCATCAATCAGGGCAATGGGACCGTGTTTCATCTCGGCAGCCGGATAACCTTCGGCATGGATGTACGAAATTTCCTTCAGCTTCAAAGCTCCTTCCAAGGCAACCGGGAAGGCGTATCCGCGACCTAAATAAATGAAGTTGCGGGCGTATGTAAACATCTTTGAGAAATCGGCAATGAACGAATGCTGCTTCAGAACGGTCCGCATCTTTTCGGGGACAGCGAGCAGTTCTTTCACCACCCGATGATATTCTTCTTCCGAAAGTGTACCTTTTTCTCGCCCCAATGCCAAAGCCAGCAGGGTGAGCACGGTAACCTGTCCAGTAAAGGCTTTCGTAGAAGCCACTCCGATTTCGGGGCCCACATGGATATAGGAACCGGTATCCGTAGCGCGGGCAATGGAAGAGCCGATGACGTTGCAGATGCCATAGATAAAGGCTCCCTGCGACTTGGCCAGTTCAATGGCAGCTAATGTGTCGGCAGTTTCTCCGCTTTGGGAGATAGCAATGACTACGTCGTCGGGATGAATCACCGGATTGCGGTAACGGAATTCGGAGGCGTATTCCACTTCCACCGGAATGCGGCAGAAGCTTTCAATCAGTTGCTTGCCGATGAGTCCGGCATGCCACGAAGTACCGCAGGCTACGATAATAAAGCGTCCGGCACGCAACAGTTGTTCCTTGTAGTTGGACACGGCGGAAAGGGTGACCGTACAAGTGTCCGGATTCACGCGACCACGCATACAGTCGCTGATGCAGTCGGGCTGGTCAAAGATTTCTTTCAGCATGAAGTGGGGGAAACCTCCTTTTTCCAGCTGGCCGATGTTAAGGGCTATGGTCTGCGCCTCATGCGGACACTCTACATTATTCAGGTCTACAATCTTCAAGGGGGCATCTGCCCGCAGTACGGCTATTTCTCCGTCAGAGAGATACACCACCTGATTGGTGTAAGTCACCATGGGAGTAGCATCGGAAGCCAAGAAGAACTCTCCATCGCCTACTCCGACGACTAACGGACTACTCTTGCGGGCAGCGATAATCTCGTCGGGATGTTTACGGTCGACTACTGCAATGGCATAAGCACCGATAACTTCCCGTAAAGCTAACTGAACGGCGGTCAGCAAGTCCAGGTTGCCTTGCTGCTGGATATAGCCAATCAACTGCACCAGCACTTCCGTATCGGTGCTGCTCTTAAAGGTGCAGCCTTTGGCCTGCAGCTTTTCTTTCAGCACGGCATAGTTCTCGATAATTCCGTTGTGCACTAATGCCAAATCACCGTTCTGACTGCAATGTGGATGGGCATTTACCGTACTGGGTTCTCCATGGGTAGCCCAACGCGTATGAGCGATTCCCACGCAACCGGACACGTCCTGCCCTTCGGCTGTCCGTTCCAAATCGGCTACTTTTCCCACAGATTTATACACATTCAACTGATGAGTGTCACTCATCAAGGCCGCTCCGGCACTGTCGTATCCACGATATTCCAGACGCTTCAGGCCTTCTACCAATATCGGCCAGGCTTTTCGCTTTCCGATATATCCTACAATTCCACACATGTTACTTTTAACCTTAAAATATTATAGAAATCTACCTAATCTATCAGCGAAATTACGATTTCTCACAGTATAGAGGGAATTTAGACAGAATTTTTCTAGGGAAACACCGATTTTTATATTAAATTAGTACCGTAATTACAACTTTACGAACGATTTATTTGTTTATATAAGTACAGAACTAAAAATTATCAACTTTAAATCAAGAAAATATGAAACATTTACTTCCTGAACTTCCTTATCAACTGGAAGCGCTAGCTCCAAAAATGAGCAAAGAAACACTGGAATATCATTACGGAAAACATTTGCAAACGTACATAGACAACCTGAACAAACTGATTGCCGGCACGCCCTACGAAGAAAAAACGCTGGAGCAAATCTTGCTGGAAGCGGAAGGGCCGATGTTCAACAATGCAGCCCAGACCTGGAACCATACGTTCTTCTTTAATACATTAACTCCTCAGCAGCCGGAAATGCCTCAACCTTTAGCAGATGCGTTGACTCGTGATTTCGGTTCGGTAGAAACTTTCAAAGAGAAGTTTACACAGGCAGCCACCACGCTATTCGGTTCGGGATGGACCTGGCTGGTGAGTGACAAAGACGGACATTTGTCCATCGTCAGCGAATCGAACGCCGGAAATCCGCTCAAGAAGGGACTGAAACCGTTACTGGTTATCGACGTGTGGGAGCATGCGTACTACATTGACTACCGCAACCGCCGGGCAGCCTTCATCGAAGCATTCTGGACACTGGTGGACTGGCAGAAAGTAGCTGCCCGTCTCTAAAATATAAATCGGGGCCTCGGCAAATGAGCGGAGGTCCCGATTGTTTTATCTGTTTTTACACACTATGAAAAATTATTCGGTCTTGATGTGGTTCACCGGATTTTCACGAACGGCTCCCCAACTGATGAGACACACGGAGCCTAAAGAAATCAAGGCTACCAACAGAAAGGCAACGCCAAACACGCCCCACATCGCCATGGGTGAATAGTGCAGGATACCGTCTATCTGCTGTACACCGAACCACGCCAAAGGAAAGGCCAACAGCATGCCTGCCAGCAAA
>OHJP01000796.1_pt1 | contig 15173 bp, 9 predicted proteins | sample 1568591 | NCBI WGS metagenome assembly OHJP01 (sample SAMEA3879567, study PRJEB24766) | human gut metagenome | biome: human-associated habitat; feature: feces | place: USA | collected 1985/1987
CAGTGCGGCATCGTCGAGCACCGTCAGCACGCGGGCCAGGCGGTCGGCAGGATGCTCGCCAAAGGCAGCGGCCTCGGCAGCAAGCGCCTCGGCCTGCTCGGAGCCGCCCTCAAACAGCTCGGCACGGGCACCGGCAACGCAGGCAACGTACACGTCGCGCACATGCGCCACCAGGTCGCGCGTCAGCTCCAGCAGGTCATTGCCCTCCTCGACCTGCGCACGGATCAGTCCATAGAGCTCGGCAACATCGCGATCGGCAATGGCGCGGGAAAACTCGCCCAGAATCTGGTCCGAAACCTCGCCCAAAAGCGAGCGGGCGTCGTCCGCATGCACAGAACCGTTGCCAAAGACGCTCAGCTGCTCCAGCGTGGAAAGCGCGTCGCGCATACCGCCCTTGGCATGGCGCGCCACAATGGCGAGTGCCTCGTCGTCGTAATCGAAGCCCTCCTGCTCGCACACGTAAGACAGGCGATGCTCGATATCCTCGTTGCCGATGCGGTGGAAATCGAAGCGCTGGCAGCGTGAGAGAATGGTCTCCAGAATCTTTTGCGGGTCGGTGGTGCACAGCACAAAGATCACGTGTGCCGGCGGCTCCTCAAGCGTCTTGAGCAGCGCGTTGAACGCCGCCGTCGTGAGCATGTGGACCTCGTCGATGATATAAATCTTGTACTTGCCGCGCACTGGGGCAAAGTTGACGGAGTTGATGATCTCCTCGCGCACGTTGTCCACGCCGGTACGGCTTGCGGCATCGAGCTCGTAGACATCGGGGTGGTTACCCTCGGCAATGAGCTCGCACTCCTCGCAAGTACCGTCGGGCATGCAGCCGCTTGCACCCTCGGCGCGCGCCGCCTCGGCATTGCGGCACAGCAGCGCCTTGGCCAGAATGCGCGCCATGGTGGTCTTGCCCGTGCCGCGCGGTCCGCAGAACAGGTAGGCGTGGGACAGGCGCCCCTCGGTGATGGCGTGCTCGAGCGTCGAGACGATATGCTGCTGGCCCACCACGGAGTCGAAGGTGAGCGGGCGATACTTTCGGTACAACGATTCCATGGGTGCTCCCCCGGGTATACTGAGTCTTGTTGCCGCGACGGCCATGCGGTCGCACGGCATACTGCATTCATAATAACCCGTACGGCGAGCCCGCCGCGATAGGAGTCCAAAGAGCATGGCAGACGCAGAGAGCAACCTCGTTCCCTCCGAAGCAGCCGACCAGGTCGAGGTCGCGCTCAAGGAGCAGGCCGCAGCCGACGACGGCATCCTGTACCTCAACGAGTACCAGTACGAAAACGACCTGGTCACCGACTTCGCCCGCCTGGTCGCCTCGCCCAGGCGTCGCGGCTCCCTGTACGTCACCGCCGCGATTGCCGCGCTCATCGGTATCGGCATGCTGGTGGCCGGCGACAACTGGATCAAGTTTGGCGTCGTCCTGATCGTATTCGGCGCCTTTTTGGCCTGGTGGAGCAAGAACCTTCACCACACCCTCGCCCGCGACTTTATCGACGCCGTTGAGGCCGACGAGTCCATGGGTGGCCGCTATCGCCGCGTCGCCGCCAACGAGGACGGTCTGATGGTATGGGCTAAGAGCGGCAAGTCGCAGTTCTTCCCGTTTGAGAAGCTCGACCACGTACTCGACGGCGAGCGCATCTTTGTAGCCATGTTCGCTGACCAGGGCGTGACTATCCCTAAGGACACCTTTGTCCGCGGCGATGCCGAGCAGTTTGGCCCCTTCCTTAAGGCGCGCATCAACAAAAAGCTCCGCATCGAGACCAAGAAGAAGAAAATGAAGGCCGAGAAGGCTGCCGCCGAGGCCAAGCGGGGCGACAAGGCCGACAAGCCCCAGGACAACAAGGGCAAGCAGCGCAAGCAGAAGAAGAGCAAGAAGAAGCGCTAAGGCCAAGCCAGACAGGCAGCCTCGCATCCCGCCATCCTCCCCATGCACCTGAGCGTGCTACACTAGCAGCATCTATGCCACCGCGAATGGCTCGGCCCCGCGCCCGCCGCTCGCAAACGAACTTTAAACGCACGAGGGTTGGCCATGCCGCTTTTCTCGCAACATACCGCCCGGTTCTCGCCGGACGTTCCCTTGGAGGGCACTAGCTCTCGCGAGCTGCTCAAGCGGTACCAGCCGCTCGAAACGCTTGCGACCGGCGGTTTTGGCTCCATCGAGATTTGCCGCGACACACACCTGCGCCGTCGCGTGGCCATTAAGCGCATCCCCCTCACAGACGGCGCTGGCATGCCCGCCAGCGACATTATGGATGTGCTGCGCGAGGCGCATACCGCCGCCATGCTTCAACATCCCAATATCGTGCAGGTTATCGACTTTACGCACGACACCGCCTATGCCTACCTGGTCATGGAATATGTCGACGGCATGTCCCTAGCCGAGTTTTTGCATCGCGTGGACGGCCATTCGCTCACCTTTGACGAGGCCGCTGCCATTGCCGACGCGCTGGGCCAGGCGCTCACCTTCGCCCATAGCAACGGCGTGCTCCACCTGGATATTAAGCCCGCCAACGTGCTCATCGACCACTCGGGCAATGTAAAGCTCACCGACTTTGGCATGGCGCGGCTGTCGTCTGCCGGCGGCTTTGGCGGATCGCGCGGCGGCACCATCGGCTACATGCCACCCGAGCAGCTCGACATCGAAACTGGCACGGTTGACGAGCGCGCCGATGTCTTTGCCCTCGCCTGTGTGATCTACGAGGGCATGTGCGGCAGCGCTCCCTTTATGGCGGCCACGCCCGGCGACTCGCTCGGCCGCATCATCGGCGGTGCCACCTATCCCAGCGAGCTCATCCCACACTTTCCCCCGGGAGCCGAGGCTGCACTCATGAGTGCCCTCTCCCCCATGCCGCAAGACCGCCCTAACAGCATCGAGGCATTTTGCGACCAGCTGCTCGCCGGCTTGGGCAGCGTGCGCGAGGGCCGTCGCAGCCTGGAGCAGATGGTGGGCGAGCTTTCGGATGACGAGCGCGCGGCAGACGGTATCGAGCCATCGAGTTACGCGGATGACACCGTCGAGGTCGACCCCGCACTTGGTTGGGCGGGCACGCGCTGGAGCTGCGCGCGCAACTACACCATGCGCGCCATCTCGGCGCTCTCATGCGGAGCCTTTAGCTTTTTGCTTATGCAGACAGCGGGCGTCGCGGCGCTTCCCGGGCTGGTCGTGGCGGCCATCGCTATTGGCGCGGCGGCAGGCTTGGCCCCGCAGATCGGCTCGGCCATCTCGGCCGTGGGCTTTTTGGTGCTCATGGCCAACGCCACCATGCAGACGCAGGGCATCCTGTCGATGCTGCCGGTCGCGGTCATTTTTGCCGCCGCCATGTCCGGTTGGTGGATTGCCTGGGGACGCACCGAGGCAGCTGCGAGCGCGGCGCTCACCTGCGCGCTTGCGCTGGGTTGCCTAACCGGCGACGCCCTCCTTGCCGCCGGAGCCGCCGGGGGCTTCGCGGCGTTTTGGCTCGCTCCGGCAAGTGCCGCGGCGGCTACGGGCATGGGCGCACTCTTTGCCCGCCTTGCCGCAGCAGCCCTCTCTGCGGGAGGCGTACTGGGGCTTAGCAGTGTCGCCGTAGCGCTGGGAGACGCGCTCCTTCTCGCTGCAATCGTGCTGGTTTCAGCAACGGCCGCGGCAACATCGCTGCTGCTCAACGCTCATGCCAAGCGCGCCGAGCAGGGATCGAACCTTGCCGCCATCGTCGCAATTGCCGTCGCCGGCATTGGCTCGGCCGTATCGTTTTGTCTTGCACACCATATGGAAATTGCCAGCCTTGCGAGCCCGGTTGTCGCCAAGGCGGCGGTTGCGGGAATCCTATCCTCTATAATCGTTGGGATATGCCTTTATTTGCTCGGATACCAAAGAACCTATACGGAGAGTGATCTTTCGTGAACTTCCTGAACATCTTCGAGGACCACGTGGCCGGCATCTTCGGTGCCACCCGTGCCCCGTTCTCCTTTAAGAAGCTTGCCAAGCAGGCCGCTCGCGACATGGAGGATCAGACTCTGGTGATCAACGGCGTCAACACCGCGCCGGCACTCTATACCATCCTGATTGCCGCCGACGACGACCCCATGCTCGCCCCGTTCTACGGCGAGCCCCTCGTTCGCTTTATGATCGACCCGCAGCTGCGCGGCGGCAAGTTCTCGGTCTTTGCCGAGAACGTCGATGCTCCCACGCTCGGTCGCCTGTACGAGGAAGAGCGCGCCTACCAAAACGGCCTAGGCCAGAACAGCTCGGCCACAAGCCGTGCCGCCAGTGCCCCGCGCGCCGGCCAGCAGCAGTTTGCCGCCCCGCAGCAGCACCCCGCTGCCATGCCGCAGCAGCAGCCGGCACCCCGCGCCGCCGCTCCCGATCCGCTTGCCGCGGCCGATCCCTTTGCGCCCAATGTGCCCGATCCCGCCGCCGCACCCATTCCCGTGCCCCAAACCGTCTCGCGCGACGCGCTTGCCGGCATGGGTGGAGCCGCCGCGACCGGCGCCGCCGTGGGCCTTGGCGCCGCAACCAGCATCGCCTCCAACATGGCAAGCCCTCGCGCCCCGCAGGACCTCAACTCCACCAACGGCACGCTCGTCAACAACCGCCGCATCACGCGCTGCCCGCTGCGCAACGGCGACCTGCTGACGTTTGGCCTGAGCACGTTCGAATTTAGGGGATAGTCGCTTATGAACATCGATATCGTCCTGTTTGCAGGCCGCATTGTCCTGGTCGTCCTGCTCTACATCTTCCTGTTTGCCGTTATGAAGACCGGCGTGGGGCTCGTCCGCGGCCAGCGCCGTGACTCGGCCATCTGGACGATCGATGTGGACAAGGGCCCGCGCGGCATCCGCGGCATCCACGTGGATATGCTCGGCCCCGTCATCGTCGGCCGTTCGCCGTCATCAGACATCTGCATCAACGAACCGTTTGTCTCGGCCTCGCATGCGCGCTTTTCGCTGCAGGGCCCGGCACTTATTATCGAGGACCTCAACTCGCTTAACGGCACGCTCGTCAACGGCCGCCAGCTGGTGGAGCCCGCAACGCTGCGCGAGGGCGACGAAGTCCAGATTGGCGACGTGGTCATGAAGGTGAACCGTCGATGATCGACGAGGAGAACAAGTCCGCAACCATGCCAGAGACGTCGGCTGCCCCCGCAGCCGCGCCGGCTCATGCCGCCCCGGCGGGCCCTGCGCCCGTGGAGCCCGAGGACACTGTGTTCTCCCTGCCTCTTTCGCATGTGACGCAAGAATATCCGACACTGACCGACGACGAGGATGTCGAGGACAACGCTGACGGCGGCACCGCCCCCATCGGCGTGCACGCCGCTGCCGAGCAGCCCGCGGTCCCGCAAGACACGCCCGCACCGGCTCACTTTGCCGAACCCGTCGCCACGGCGATTACCGAGAGCTCCGCGGTGTTTGCGGCTCCCGAGCCCGCGGCACCGGTGTTTCCCGTAGCGCCGGTACCCGCCGCAGCGCCCGAGCCCGCATCTGCACCGGAGTCCGCGGCGGCGCCCTCCCCCGCGGACGCATCGGCGCCCGAAGCCATGCAGTCTGTAACCGAAGACGTACCCGCAGCAACGACGGAGGATGTCTCCCAATCCCACGGCACGCCCGCGCCCGCGCACTTCGCGACGCCCGAGTCTGCAGCCGTCGCCCCGCAAGACGACGAGCCTGTCGACCGTACAACCGAAGAGCCCGCCACGCCCAACGTCAACGACCCGAGCAACGATGCCGACACCGTCTCGCCCGGCGATACGGCCGAGATTGACGTTGCCGCCGTGGAGGCCAAGCTTAAGGACCCCGGCTCGACCATGAGTTTTGAGCCGCTGACCGACGAGCGCGTCGAGACTGACTCGACCTACGACGCCGGCACGACCACGCAGCTCATGTGGGGCGCCCGCTCCGATGTTGGCTGTGTGCGCCCGCATAACGAAGACTCCTATCTGGTGCAATCGCCGCTCTTTTGCGTATGCGACGGCATGGGCGGCCACGCCGCCGGTGAGGTAGCCTCCTCCATCGCCGTCGAGACCATTGCCAAGACAGCGCCGCAGGCAGCCGACGCCGCACGACTGGCGGCCGCCGTCGAAGCTGCAAACGCCGCGGTCATCGAGGCTGCGCTCAACGGGCTTGGCAAGCCCGGCATGGGCTGCACGGCAACCTGCGCCTATATCGAAAACGACATGCTCGCTATCGCCCACGTGGGCGACTCGCGCGCCTATCTGCTCCACGAGGGCACGCTCATCCGCGTGACCCGCGACCACTCCTATGTGGAGGAGCTCGTGGACGCCGGCGAGATTACGGCAGACGAGGCTCGCGTCCACCCCAACCGCTCGGTCATCACCCGCGCGCTGGGCTCGGATCCCGCAATGTATGCCGACCACTTTACCCTGCATATCGAGGAAGGCGACCGCCTGATCCTGTGCTCGGACGGTCTTTCGAGCATGATTCCCGATAGCGATATCGAAAACATCGCCACGCAGTCCTCGACCGCGCAGATTTGCGTCGACAACCTTGTTGACGCGGCACTGGTCGCCGGCGGGCATGACAACGTCACCGTGCTTGTCGTTGACCTGGTCGACGATGGCGTCATGCGCGAGGCAAAGCGCGTCCGCCGCCGCAACATCACCATTGCCACCGTACTGGGCATCGCTTTTGTGCTGGCGGCATCCATCTGGGCCTACGCAGGCATCACCGGCTCGTACTACCTGGGCACCTACAAGGACACCGTCGCGGTCTACCGGGGCATTCCCGGCAAGCCGCTCGGCCTTAAGCTGCACTGGCTCGACAGCACGACCACCATCAAACTGTCCGACCTGCCCGAAGACACACAAAATCGCCTTAAGGCAGGTATTCAGCAGACGAGCATCGACGACGCACAGGACACCATCTCCAAGTACCGCCATCAGATCGACGAGGAGCAGACCCGTCAGGTGATCGACGCGCAAACGATCCGCAATAACACCGACCAGGGTTCGACCTCCGAATCGGATTCCGAGAATACCGCCGAACAGTCCGCCGAGGCCGAAGCCTCCGATAAGAATTAGAAAGGGAGTGCCGCTTATGAGTCGCCGTAATACCGAACTGCTCTTACTCATCGCCTCGGCGTTCCCCGTCATCCTGCTGTATGCGATGTACGTGCTCACCGCAGGCGCCGCCATCTCGTTTGAGACACTTGCCGTTCCGATCGGTCTCTTTGCCGCCTTCGCCGCGGCGCATATCGCCGTGCGCATTCTGGCACCCGGCGCCGACCCGGCCATCCTGCCCGTCGTCTTTGTTCTTTCGGGCATTGGCATCACGTTTGTGACGCGCTTGGCGCCCACGCTCGCCATCTCGCAGCTCGTCATCCTGTTTATCTCGGTGGCGTTGATGGTAGGTACGCTTGCGCTGGTCAAAAACCTCGACGTAGTCATGCGCTACAAGTACACCTTTGGCATCATCGGCATCATCTTGCTGATGCTGCCCATCTTTATCGGCACCACGATCTCGGGCTCTAAACTGTGGATTCGCATCGCCGGCTTTACCATTCAGCCCGGCGAGTTCGCCAAGGTCTTTATCGTGCTGTTCCTAGCCGGTTACCTGGCCGAGAACCGCGAACTGCTCTCTATCTCCAACCGCAAGATCTTGGGTCTTAAGATTCCGCGTCTGCGCCTGCTGCTGCCGCTGTTCGCAGTCTGGGGCGTATGCCTGCTCGTCGTTGTCTTCGAACGTGACCTGGGCTCGGCCTTGCTGTTCTACACCATCTTCTTGCTGATGCTCTACGTTGCCACGGGTCGCTTCTCGTATGTCATCATCGGCCTTGTGCTCTTGGCCGTGGGGGCCGTGGGCGCTTACAAGTTCCTGTCGCACGTCCAGGTTCGTTTCCAGATCTGGGCCGATCCCTTTAAGGATGCACAGGGCCAGGGCTACCAGATTGTCCAGTCCCTCTTCTCGCTGGCCGACGGCGGCCTTGTTGGCGTCGGCATTGGCAACGGCATGGCCAACAACATCCCCGTCGTCGAGTCCGACTTTATCTTCTCGGCTATCGGCGAGGAGATGGGCCTTTTGGGCGGTGGCGCCGTTCTTATCCTGTTTATGCTCTTTGCCGTACGTGGCCTGACCACGGCAGCCCGTGCCAAGTCCGACCTTGCCGCCTTTAGCGCCACCGGTCTTACGGCCGCTATCAGCTTCCAGGCGTTCTTGATCGTTGGCGGCGTTACCCGCCTGATCCCGCTGACCGGCGTCACCCTGCCCTTTATGAGCCAGGGTGGCTCCTCGCTGCTGGCAAGCTTTATCATCGTCGCGCTTTTGCTGCGCGCCGGTGACGAGGCAACCGGTCGCGAGGCCGAGCTCACCGGCACCGGCACCATGGCCGCCATCACCGACGACCAGGTCGCCTCGGCGTCCTCCCCGGCCGGCACGCGCTTCGCCACTTCGTCTTCGCACAACCGCGGCAGCCACTCCGCCGGCTCGCGCATGCGTCGTCGCCTGCTCGACACGCCCGAATCCGGTGTGCTCGGCCGCGTGGCGCTCGCCAATCGACTGACCCGCGCCGTGCTCGCCTTTACGGCACTATTCGCCATCCTTATCGGCAACCTCACCTATGTCCAGGTCATCAAGGCCAAGGACTATCAGGACATGCCGACCAACAACCACACCATCGCCCGCTCCAAGTACATCCAGCGCGGCTCCATCATCACGTCCGACGGCGTGACGCTGGCCGAGTCGCTGCAACAGGAAGACGGCACCTACGCCCGCTCCTACCCCAACGGAAACATGGCCGCTCACGTGGTGGGCTATGTAAGCCAGCAGTACGGCACCGCTGGTGTCGAGAGCGTCATGAACGAAACGCTCACCGGCTCCAAGGATTACTCCAGCTGGGACAACGCCCTCGCGTCGCTCGCGGGCCAAAACCAACCGGGCAACACCGCCAAGCTCACCATCGACTCGCGCATCCAGACGGCTGCCGAGCAGGCACTCAAGGGCTTTAAGGGTGCCGTGGTGGTTATGGATCCGCGCACCGGCGCGGTCCTCGCATGCGCAAGCTCGCCCACCTATGACAACACCAACATCGATGCCCTGATGCAGTCGGGCGGTGGCGAGGACGGCTCCATGTACGACCGCGCCATGGACGCTCTCTATACCCCGGGCTCGACCTTTAAGGTCGTCACACTCTCCGCGGCGCTCGAAACCGGCACCGCCAGCCTTACCAGCACGTACCAGGCGCCCGGCTCCATGGATATCGGCAACGCGCCGGTCACCAATGACGCCAACGAGAGCTACGGTACCATCAGCCTGCAACAGGCCTTTGCCGTGTCATCCAACGTCGTCTTTGGCCAGGTGGCCAACGAGATCGGCGCCAGCTCGCTCGTCCAGTTTGCCAACGCCTTTGGTTACGGCCAAAAGCTCGGTCAGGACCTGACCACCGCGGCCTCCATCATGGCCGACCCCTCGCTCATGACCGAGTGGGAGACCGCCTGGGCAGGCGCCGGCCAGCCTGTCGGCATGGACCACACGCCAGGTCCGCAGACCACCGTCATGCAAAACTGCGTGATAGCAGCGGCCATCGCCAACAGCGGCGTGGTCATGGACCCGTTCTTCGTGGCCCAGGTGCTCGCCCCCGACGGAACCGTGGTCAAGACCACGCAATCCCGCTCGCTCGGCCAGGCCGTCAGCGCCACCACGGCCGATCAGGTCAAGCAGGCCATGCTCGCGGTTGTCCAGTCCGGCACCGGCACCGATGCCCAGATTCCGGGCGTCAAGGTCGCCGGCAAGACTGGATCGGCCGAGACCGGCGGCACCAACGTCAACTCGATGTTCGTCGGCTTCGCACCTTACGATTCACCCACGGTCGCCATCTCGGTGGCCTTGGAGGATTACGACAAACACGACGTCAAGGCAGCCAAGATCGCCGGCATCGTCCTGACCGCGGCACTTGCCGCCCAAGGAGCGTGATGCCTGTGATCGAAGCGGATACTTGGGGCGCGCCGCGGCCGATGAGCTAGCGGCAAGGCGCCACGCGGTCCCAGCGACCATAGATTTGGTACTACACACATCGTTGAGCGAATAAGTTAGTTAGGAGCAGGAATGGAACAGAGGGTCCTCGGGGGAAGATACCTCCTCAAGGATAAGGTGGGAACGGGCGGCATGGCGACCGTCTTCCGTGCGCAAGATCAGGTCCTCGACCGCACGGTTGCCGTCAAGATCATGCTGCCGCAGTATGCCGGCGACGCCACCTTCGCCGCCCGCTTTAAGCAGGAGGCCCAGGCAGCAGCAGGTCTCTCCTCCCCCTATATCGTGGGCGTCTACGATTGGGGCAAGGATGGCGATACCTACTACATCGTCATGGAGTACCTGCGCGGTACCGACCTTAAGAGCGGCATCAAGAGCCACGGCGCCCTCGATCCAAAGAAGGTCGCGCAGATCGGCTCGCAGATCAGCTCCGCGCTTTCGGTCGCCCACAAGCACGAGATCATCCACCGCGACATTAAGCCGCAAAACATCATGGTGCTGCCCGACGGCAACATCAAGGTCATGGACTTTGGCATCGCGCGCGCAAAGAACAGCCACCTCACGCAGGACAACAATGTACTGGGCACCGCCCACTACGTAAGCCCCGAGCAAACGCGCGGCCAGGACCTCGGTCCCACTTCGGATATCTACTCCCTGGGCGTCGTGATGTACGAGTGCGCCACCGGTCGCGTCCCCTTTGACGGTGACGACGCCATCTCGGTTGCGCTCAAGCAGGTAAACGAACTGCCGGTTCCGCCGAGCCAGATCAACTCCGGCGTCGACGCCGATCTGGAGCGCATCATCCTCAAGTGCATGGAAAAGGACCCGTCGAACCGCTTCCAGACGGCAGACGAGCTGCGCCAGGTGCTCAACAACTACCTGTCCGGCCGCGCCGTCAACGTCTCCGAGCCCACGCGCATCATCGGTGCCGCGGGCGACCTGGGCGCCACCAAGACCCGTGAGCTGTCTGACTCCACGCGCGCTATGGTTCGCCCCGTATCGGGCGTAAGCGGACAGACCAACCCCCGCAGCGCCGTCTCGGGTTCCACCGGTTCCTACGAGGTCGATCAGCCCAAGTCCAACAAGAACAAGATTATCGCCGCCGTAGTCGCCGCAATCGCCGTGGTTGGCGTTGTGGTGGCCTTCGCCACCGGGCTCTTTGGGGGCGAGCAGGTTACGGTGCCCGATGTGCTTAACAAGGACCAGCAGACCGCTATCGAGCTGATCAAGGAGGCCGGCCTTGAGGTCGGAACTGTCGACCAGAGCTATAACGACGATGTCGACGAGGGCAAGGTTGCCGAGCAGACCCCCAACGGCAACACTAAGAAGCCCAAGGGCTCCAAGGTTAACCTGGTGATCTCCAAGGGCCCCAAGCCCTCCGAGAAAGTTGAGGTTCCGCAGCTCGTCGGCCTAACCAAGGACCAGGCCGAGGCCGCGCTGGCAAGCGTGGGCCTGAAGGGCAACGCAACCGAGGAGGCCAACGAGGCCGACGAAGGCCAGGTCTTTGAGCAGGGCACTGATGCCGGCAAGGAAGTCGAGAAGGGCACGACCATCTCGTATAAGGTCTCCAGCGGTCCTGACACCACCTCCGTCCCCGATCTGACCGACATGACCGAGGCCCAGGCACGCAACGCTCTCGACATGGCCGGTTTTGGCGTCAACGTGAGCTACCAGGAGAACGATTCCGTCACCGAGGGCACCGTCATTAGCTGGAACCCCAGCGGCAAGCAGAAGCCCGGCGCCACGATCACCGTCGTCATCGCCAAGAAGTCCGGCAAGGCCAGCGTTCCGGGCAACCTGTACGGCAAGAGCATCTCCGCCGCCGCCGCCGCGCTCAACAACGCCGGATTCTACAACATCGCATTCTGCGATCAGAACGGCAACCCCGTGAGTGGCAACGAAAACGCCACCGTGACGGGCGTCTCCCCCACTGGCAAGCAGTCCACCGACAGCACGATTACGCTGACGGTTTCGGTTTCTGGCTCTGGTACTGATTCAGGCGACGATTCCGGTACAAGCAACTAGCCGGCTGCTTATTATCTGCGCAGCGAACGCCGCAAACACATTCGCTCAGAAGCGCCCGCTTGCTCCCCCGGCAAGCGGGCGCTTTGCTTTTGATGCGACCCGCTAGCATGGAACGGCGCAGCTCTAACACCAAAAGAGCCCGGCACCGTGGTGGTACCGGGCTCGATATTCCTCTGGTGCCCCCGGGCGGATTCGAAAACTCCCCCCGCGGGGAAATTGGCGACGCGGGTGTCGACGGTCCGAATCCGCCGGCGGTCCCCACAAACCAGAAACGGCGCCGCTATCGCGACGCCGTCATATTCTCTGGTGCCCCCGGGCGGATTCGAACCGTCGACACCCGCTTTAGGAGATATGATTTAATGCTACCCCCCACCACTCATCAAACATCATTGAACACCATATAACCGCAGATAAACACAGCAGTTTGTGTCTTTTGCCTCTGATAGCTGCGGCTACGCTTTTACAAACATATTACTAACGGCTTTAGCTAAACTGCACTCAATGAATTGTTGAAAACTCATCAATGAAACGGAGTGCAAAGATGTCAGAACAACCACTCATTAGCGGAAGAGGCACGTGTTGGAAAGACAAGAGGTCGCCTAACACCTATCGCTATTATTTTTCACTTGGAATCAAGGACCCTAAGACGGGACGCTACAAACGATCCCCAACTTATACGGTTCACTGCAAGACTAAAACAGAGGCAAAGGCTGCAATGCAGGCCAAGCTGGCAGAAATCAACTCTTCTGGCACGGTCTCTAAAACTAAAAAGCCAACTCTGCTTGCATCCTACTGCTGGGCCTTTCATGAAAATAGGGACACCGAGCTTGCGCCAACGAGCTATGAAAGAGAAGCATACGATTGCAGGCATATCGAAGACCTATTCGGTGCGTTTCAGACAATTGAGGGGCTGACTCCCGATCTAATCGAAGAAACATATGCCGAAGCTCGTCGCACGGGAAAATACAAGCCATCGGAGCTTGTGCGGATCAACGCGAAGTTGCGTCAAATTCTCTCGAATGCAGTCGCGAAGCGAATAATTGACCGAAACCCCTGCGCTACCGTTCATGTTCGCAGACCACGCAACAAAAGAGAATCACTGACAATCGACCAGGTAGCTACCCTATGTACACATCTTCAACACATTGAGCTCACCGCCGAAGCTGTTGGTACGCTAGTACTAGTGTATACGGGTATGCGGAAAGGCGAGATGTTGGGCCTCGAATGGCGCGATTGGGACCCTGCCAATAAAACCTTGAAAATTGACAGGCAGTACACCAACGACCATGAACTGAGGGCACCCAAGTCACAAGAAAGCCAACGCAAAATCCCCGTTGGAGAAACCTTGGCCGAACGTCTTCAATCATGGTCAGCCATACAAAAAGAGCTCCTGGCCTCTCTGGGGCTGTCCCAGACTGGCAGAACTCCCATCATTAGCGATATTGCCGTCGAGCAAGGGGTCCCTACTGTCTGTCACATGAAAAACTACATCTTCAACCATTGGTTTCGCGATTTCGCAGTTAGCTGCAATCTTGGAATCTATGAGCCGAACAATTCGACTGGCGGAAAGCTATATAAGGGCATCTGCCCGCATCAGCTCAGGCATTGTGTAAGCACTTTTATGCTGGCGATCGGATCGGACGTTAGAAGCGTGCAAGGTATTCTTGGCCACGCGGACCCCAATATCACGCTCAAAACGTATACAAGCCTCGTTCAACAATCAGAAATAAAAGCAGTTAAAGGCTACGAAGACTTCATCAACGCCTATATACAGAGAAGCGAGAAATAGCATGTTTTTCATTCATCGTTTCATCAATAATATTACGGTACTATGCTACTATTTCCGCAGGTAGATGCTTTATTTGATTGACATCTAATGAGTTTTAATACATGCTAAAGCTGTCAGATGGCTACGCATGTAGTCATAGAAACCGGCCCCCCAAGTGCTTATGAACCTGGTAAGTCTTACAAGCACAGGGAGGGCCCTCATTGAAAGGATAGCTCATCATGGCTACTCCAAAGATTAGCACTCAGGCGTCCACACCGACTTTCCCCACTGGTGCCGCTCAGTGCGATCGGTTGCTCCGCGTTAACGATATCCGCGAACTTACTGGCTGGAGCGAAAACACCGCACGCAAGTTTATGAGAGAGTCCGGCAAGCTCATCCAAATCCATCGTTCTAATTACATGTTTGAAAGTTCGTTTTATGAGCTTTTCAAGCAGCTTGAAGGTCGCACCGCCCACTTTGACTAGGCGGTAAACATGAGCGAGCTGCCGTCGATTTCCGACAAATTTAGCGATGATGTTAATGAGCAACGAAAGATTAAAGGGAAAATGGATAAAGCTAATTTTATTTCAGTGCCCGAGTGGGCGTGCTGCGTCACCACCGTCGCTGCTGAGCGCCTCATCCTCGGCCTTGTATGGAAGTTTGGAAAGCCTTCCACAAACAAAAAAGCCATGGGCTTTTACGCAAAAAGCAAATGGATTGAGGAGCACTACCACCTGAGCAAGAACACGATTTCCCGGGCCCATACCTCTTTGAAGAAAAAGAGGTACATTCAAAAGGCGGGTGACGGCAGCTGGATGCTTAATTACGCTGCAATCTACCGCGCCGCAGTCGAAAACGGCTGGGAGCCCAAGAAATCTTAAGTCCATAGCCCGACTATCGAGGTCGTGCAGGTCGGTAATCGCCGGGCGTCTATAAGAGCATGCCGTGGATGTAAAATGAAACAGGGTCGAACCGAAACAGTTCCCGGACAATTGGCGTCCGGCCAGACACTTCGATTCGACCCTTTCTCATGCCTGCATCTAAAATACTCCCATAATCATCCTCGACATCTTTAACGCCCTCACCTCCTGCCACCAACACGTCGTAGACGCTATTTACAACGAATCGATATAGCCGCCCATTCTTTAAGGCACGTGTTACCATGAAAACGTGCGGTATTTCTCCAACCGAAAACCTGCGTGAACGCATGACTTGAGACGCCTTTTAGAACTCACCGATCGCAGGGCGAACACAAATCAACAGCGGCCGTGCATTGTTCCCAGCCATATGGCATGGCAGAGCCATGCCCGTTGTTGATTGGAGTGCCGCACCATGGCAGACGAGAAGAAAATCAGGGAGATCTACGGCGTGAAGCCCGTCCTCGATGAGGCCGCCGAGCGGATCGAGGCGACGTGGC
>OHJP01000799.1_pt1 | contig 15120 bp, 12 predicted proteins | sample 1568591 | NCBI WGS metagenome assembly OHJP01 (sample SAMEA3879567, study PRJEB24766) | human gut metagenome | biome: human-associated habitat; feature: feces | place: USA | collected 1985/1987
GTATCGTGCTCTATATTTATGTGATCCCTCATACGCTGCCCCGCGACAACGAAATCGGGGGACATCCTCCGTTCCCGTTGCAGGTGCGGATTCGCTATGGCGACCGGACCGTGCTCGATAAGGAGTATTCCATCAACCAGTGGGGAGGGGCGTCGATCGAGCTCAAGGTGTCGCGGCCGTGATGCGGGCCTGCGGCCGTAGGCCGATGCGTCTATGGCCCCAATTTTCCGATCTCCGTTCTGAACCTGTTGCGATCGTAATAAAAGAGGTTCTCCAAAATTTTGGAGAACCTCTTTTTATCCGTGTAACGAGGGATTATTTGTTGTTGTATGCGGCCATCTTACCGATCAGCATAATGATCTTGTTCGAATAGCCCCATTCGTTGTCGTACCACGAAACGAGTTTCATAAAGCGATCGTTCAGGGCGATACCGGCCTTGGCATCGAAGATCGACGTACGGGGGTCGCTCGTGAAATCGGTCGAAACCACGTCGTCCTCGGTGTAACCCAGGATACCCTTGAGTTCGTTTTCCGAAGCGTGTTTAACGGCGGCTTTCACCTCGTCGTAAGTCGCTGCCTTTTCCAAACGCACGGTCAGATCGACTACCGAAACGTCGAGCGTCGGAACGCGGAACGACATACCGGTCAGTTTGCCTGCCAGCGCGGGGATTACCTTGCCTACGGCCTTGGCTGCACCCGTCGAAGAGGGGATGATGTTGCCGATCGACGCACGGCCGCCGCGCCAGTCCTTCATCGAAGGACCATCTACGGTCTTCTGCGTAGCGGTAGTCGCATGTACGGTAGTCATCAGACCTTCGATGATGCCGAACTTGTCGTTGATGACCTTGGCCAGCGGAGCCAGGCAGTTGGTCGTGCACGATGCGTTCGATACGATATCCTGGCCTGCGTAGGTATCGGCGTTCACGCCGCATACGAACATCGGGGTGTCGTCCTTCGAGGGGGCCGACATAACGACGTATTTGGCACCGGCTGCAATGTGGGCCTCGGCCTTCTCCTTGGTCAGGAACAGACCGGTCGACTCTACGATATACTCGGCGCCGACTTCGTTCCACTTCAGGTTTGCGGGATCCTTCTCGGCGGTTACGCGGATCACGTTGCCGTTCACGATGAGCTGGCCCTTCTCCACGTTATAGTCGATCGTACCGTTGAAACGGCCGTGTACCGAGTCGTACTTGAGCATGTAAGCCATGTAGTCTACCGGAACGAGGTCATTGATACCTACAACCTCAATGTCTGCATTGTTGCACGCAGCACGGAATACCAGACGGCCGATACGACCGAAACCGTTGATACCTACTTTGATCTTTGACATAATGTTATGATTTATTTGTTAATAAAAAAATGCACTATTTTTTCACTGCGCAAAAGTACATACTTTATGTATATTACGCAAATAAAAAATTAAATTTTTTTAGGAACCCGGCTGCCTACTTTGCAGCCAGCTTGGCCTTTTTGGCCATCGCCGAGGCGAATACGAAATCGTTGAGTTCCGGGTTGTCGGCATGCAGGATATCGTCCTTGGTACCCTCCCACCACTTGCGACCTTCGTGAATGTATACAATTTTCTCGCCGATCTCCATGACCGAGTTCATATCGTGCGTATTGATGATCGTCGTGATGTTGTACTCGCGCGTGATTTCGTGGATCAGGTTGTCGATGACGATCGAGGTCTGCGGGTCGAGGCCCGAGTTGGGCTCGTCGCAGAACAGGTAACGCGGGTTGAGCACGATGGCGCGGGCAATGGCCACGCGTTTGATCATTCCGCCCGACAACTCGGCGGGATAGAGGTGGTTGGCGTCTTCCAGCCGCACGCGCTGCAAGCAGAAATCCACACGTTCCATCTTCTCTTTCTCGCTCTGCGAGGTGAAGAGGTCCAGCGGCAGTTTGACGTTCTCCTCGACGGTCGAGGAGTCCAGCAGCGCCCCGCCCTGAAAGATCATGCCGATATCCTTGCGGATGGCGCGCCGCTGCTTGAAATCCAGCTGCGTGAAGTTGGTGTCATCGTACCAGACGTCGCCCGAATCGGGTTCGTGGAGTCCCACCAGCGTCTTCAGCAGCACGGTCTTGCCCGAACCGCTGCGCCCGATGATGAGGTTGGTCTTCCCGGTCAGGAACTCGATCGAGATGTCGTCGAGCACCACGCGCCCGTCGAACGATTTGGTGATGTGCTCGGCACGTATCATATCAGCAGGACTTGCGTAAGGATCAGGTTAAAGATCATGATTACCACGGAACTGGCCACCACGGCGCGCGTCGAGGCGGCGCCCACTTCGAGCGAATTGCCCTTGGCAAAGTAACCGTAGAACGCCGAAATCGAGGTGATGATATAGGCGAACACGGCGGTCTTGATAAGCGAGTAGACGATCGAATAGGGCTTGAAGTCCATCAGCAGTCCGTCAACATAGTCGGCCGGGATCATGATGCCGGTCAGATAGGCGATGGCCCAGCCGCCGATGATTCCGATGGCGATGCTGAGGATCGTCAGGAACGGGAAGAAGACCACCGCGGCGACGACCTTCGGCAGGATGAGGTACGAAGCCGAATTGACACCCATGATCTCCAGCGCGTCGATCTGTTCGGTAATGCGCATCGTGCCGATTTCGGAGGCGATGCTCGACCCTACCTTGCCGGCCAGGATCAGGGCTACGACCGTCGAGGAGAACTCGAGGATCATCGTCTCGCGCGTGGCGTAGCCGATGATGTATTTGGGGATGAACGGCGATTCGAGGTTGATCGACATCTGGAGCGTGATGACCGCACCGATGAAAACGGAGATGATCGCCGTCAGGCCGATCGAGTTCAATCCCAGCGACTCCATTTCATAGATGATGCGACGACGGTAGATCGCCCGCTTCTCCGGCCGGGAGAAGACCTTGCCCATCAGGATAAAGTAACGGCCGATCAGTTCGAAGATTTTCAGCATAACGTTTTTTACTGCTTGTCCGGGTCGTTTTTGTCGGTTTCTGTTGCGGGGACTTCTTCGAATTCGATGTAGTCGCCCACGTCCTTGCGGACGCGTTTTTCACCGGCACCTTTCGTTTTGCGGATATGGATTTCGCCTTCGCGGGCATTGCCGGCAGGACCGCCGGATCCTCCGGGACCGAAGCCCTGACCGCCGAATTGATCTTCCAGGTCTTTCCGCATGCGGTAAATTCTCCAGCGGAAGGAGAGAAGGAGGATAATGGCCAGCACGACCAGGCCCAGGAGTGCATAGAGAACGAACATGGCGATACCGCCCAATACCGAAGGGGCAAAGAGCGCCAGCAGGAAGATCAGCAGACAGAAAAGCGGATTGCGCCGGATGAAGCCGACGATTCCGTCGATGATTGCTATCAGTAGATTCATTGATTCAGTGTCATTGATATAAGGTGTTGCAAAGGTAGTGAAAACGAGGACAGAATAAAATAAACGGGTTTATTTTTTATGTCGAGTGTCTTCCGGTCTTCCCGAAAGGTAGTGAAAACACCGATATCCGCCTTCTATAAAGGTAGAAAAAATCGGTCATTCCCGGAGAATCGGTGTGATTTCTCGATTAAAAGTGCTAATTTTGAAGCCTAAAATCAAATCTGCATCGGAATATTATGTTGTTGAACAAACTTACTGCCATTTCTCCCGTGGACGGTCGCTACCGAAATCAAACGGAGAAACTGGCCGATTATTTTTCGGAGTATGCCCTGATTCGCTACCGCATTCGGGTCGAGGTCGAATATTTCATCGCCCTGTGCGAGTTGCCGCTACCGGAACTGTCCGGGGTCGAAAAGTCGAAATTCGAAGCGCTGCGGGCGCTCTACCTCGATTTCTCGGAGGCGGATGCACTGCGTGTCAAGGAGATCGAAGCCACGACCAACCACGACGTCAAGGCGATCGAATATATTCTGAAGGAGAAGATGGAGGCGCTCGGCCTTTCGGCCTACAAGGAGTTCGTGCATTTCGGCCTCACTTCGCAGGACATCAACAACACCTCCATTCCGCTGACTATCAAGGATGCGCTCGCGGAGGTTTACTTCCCCGCAGCGGCCGAGGTGCTTGACCGGCTTCGGGAGATGGCCCGCGAATGGCACGTGCCTGCCAAGTTCGGCGGTGCGACGGGCAATTTCAACGCGCATCACGTAGCTTATCCTGCGGTGGATTGGGTGGCTTTTGCCAATGGATTTGTGAACGACCGCCTGGGGCTGGAGCGTTCGCAATATACGACCCAGATCGAGCATTACGACAACCTGGCGGCGATTTTCGATAACCTCAAACGCATCGACACCGTGCTGATCGACCTCTGCCGCGATATGTGGATGTATATTTCGATGGAGTATTTCAAGCAGCGGATCAAGGCCGGCGAGGTGGGTTCGAGCGCGATGCCTCATAAAGTGAATCCGATCGACTTCGAGAATGCCGAGGGGAACTTCGGTATCGCCAATGCGATTTACGAACATCTTGCCTCGAAGCTGCCCTTGTCGCGTTTGCAGCGCGATCTGACCGATTCGACCGTGTTGCGCAACGTCGGCGTGCCGATGGCCCATTCGCTCATCGGCCTGCGGTCGCTGCTCAAGGGGCTCAATAAGCTGCTCCTGAACCGCGAGGCGCTCGACTGCGATTTGGAAAACAACTGGGCGGTCGTGGCCGAAGGTATCCAGACCGTGCTGCGCCGGGCGGGTTATCCTTCGCCTTACGAAGCGCTCAAGGCGCTTACACGCACCAACGCACACATTACGCGGGAATCGATCGCCGAGTTCATCGAATCGCTCGACGTGGCCGAGAGTGTGAAGCAGGAGTTGCGGGCAATCACTCCGCAAAGCTATACGGGAGTATTCGAATAGCCGTTCAGCTGGAAAGGAAATCAATTCACCATAACAAGGAGTCCTCGTTTTCGGGGATTCCTTTTTTATCTTGGCAACTTTGTATGAGGTGCGGTTTTATCCCGGATCTGTTTCGTGTGTCGAAACGTTGTCGGGAGAGGCGATTGTCTGTCGCTTGCCGTGGCGATTATAGTCATGACCTTCTCTGAATTTTCTTTTCGAAGGGAATCTTCGGATACAATGCGGATTCCGAATTATTTTTTTGCATTGTCTTTGTAATAATCTATTCAATTATAAAAAAGACTGATTGTGAGAACTGTATTGAGATTTTTATTTCCTGCGAAAAGTTGTTCTGCGAAGGCATCGGGCATTTTGTTGGCATCCCGCATGATTTTCGGCGGACTGTTGTTTTCGCATGGCATTGCCAAGTGGAGTAATTTCGATACGATGTCCACGATGTTCCCCGATCCGCTCGGGATCGGCAGCAGTGCTTCGCTGTCGCTGGCAATCTTCGGCGAAGTGATCTGTTCTCTGGGATTTATCGTCGGTGCGTTTTACCGGCTGGCATTGATCCCGATGATCTTTACCATGTGCATTGCATTTTTCGTTATTCACGGCGCAGATCCGTTTGCGGTGAAAGAGCTGGCACTGGTTTATCTGGCGATTTTCGTCTTGATGTATATTGCGGGTCCCGGAAATTATTCGGTGGACCGTTTGATCGCTAAAAAAATCGGCGGCGGGAAATAGCGGCCGAATCGGTGCAATGATGCCGAATTTTTATCATTAGTTAATCAATAAGATCTCGGGCGGCCAGGCTGCCGTTGTTGCAAATGCACGTTGGATGCTGCATATTGCCGATAAGTGCCAATATCCATTTGATTCGATGCGGGAAGGCGAAAGGTGCCGATGCAGGGCGCCTTTCGCTGTATTCGTACCCGTTGTTCGTCCGGGGTTTCGAGTTTGTTCGACGCTGTTCGGGCAGCTTGCGCCCGTTAAATGGAAAAATATCTGTTCGGGGTCGATAATTGTGTGAATACCCGGTTGTCGAATTGATTTTTTATTTATATTTGTAATATCAAAACACGGGGTATGCCCCGGTAAGGCGTAAATAAACCCGGATATTGCTTTGCAGCCTATTTGCCGCAGGCGGATTTCGATTCGGTCCGGTTGCGTCTCGGCGTGAAGGTAATAGAATAGGTTTATCCCGGATTGTTAATGGATTGATAACACAATTATAAAAATACCGATATGAAAAAACTCTACTTCTTCTGCATAGCGCTCGTGGCGCTGATGCTCGCATCGTGTGGCGGTAAGGATTACCGCGAGATGCTGCCGGCCGACTCTTTCGTGATCGTTTCGATCAATCCCGAATCCCTGTCCCGGAAAGCGCAGGTCGGCGATTTTACCCAAAGCGTTTATTATAAGATGGCCGAGCAAGCTTTGGCCGATGCGCCCGAAGAGGAGCGCGGACGCATCCTCTCTTTGTTGGCGCATCCTTCGGAAACGGGGCTGGATGTGGGCAGCGACGTGTTTATGTTCGTGACGATGGAGAATGCGTCGCAGACAGGCAATCCTACGGTCGGCGGTTTGTTCAAGGTGGGTGATCGCAAGAAGCTCGATAGTTTCCTGGGCTGGCTTTCGCAGAAGAGCGGTTTCACCTCGTTCGAAGAGGATGGAATCACCTTCCTTGCCAATACGCAGGGCGCGGATATGCCTGTCGTCGCTTATGACGAAACGGCCCTTTTGGTCTATACCGCTCCCGTTGACAATGATCAGGCGAAAGCTGCCGCCAAGAAGCTCTTCGCCCAGAAGAAAACAGAGAGTCTGATGGGCAATTCGCAGCTGGCACAGGCCATCGAGCGTCCCAGCGATATGAAGTTCGTGATGGATTACGGTTCGGTTATGGCGGTAGCCGGAGAGCAGATCGGCACGGCCGGATTGTCGGGTTTCGAGTTCCTGAACAAGATGTCGATGGCGATGCCGGTCGATTTCGAGAAGGGTAAGATCGTGGCCGAGGCGCGGATTCTCTTCAGCGACAAGGAGGCCGAAAAACAGTATATGGAGATGGTGGCGGCTCAGCGTAAGATGGACGGCGATTTTCTGAAGATGCTGCCTGCGGAGAATGTAGCGACGCTCGCGGGCAGTATGGACGGCACCAGAACTTACGAAATGCTTCAGAAAATTCCGATGTATTCGATGGTCTTCGCCATGGCTCCGCAGGTGAAGCCGATCATGGAGGCGATCGACGGCGACATCGCTTTGTCGTTCCACGGGATGACGGACAACGGCCGGATGCCGGAGCTTTCGCTGATCGCGGAGCTGAAGGATCCGGCGATCATGGAAACGATCAAAGGGATGATTCCCGTGCCGATGCAGGAGATGGCTCCCGGCCAGTATGCGTTGAGCCCGGATGCCAATACGACGATCTATTTCGGTTTGAACGACAATACGTTCTATGCGACGACCGATTCCGACGCCCTGGTATTCCTGACCGGAGCACAGACCTCTGCATACGAGGCCGAGGTCGGCAAACTGTTCCGAGGCTCTTACGGTACGATGTTTGTCGATTTCCCGGCCGTGCGCAGCCTGATCGAGAGCCTGATCGCACAGAACCGGCTCGATCAGTCGGCAGCCGCATCGCTCATGGCGCTTTCGTTGTTCGATACGCTGGAGATCACCGGCCGTACGGAGCGTCAGGGCGAGCTTGTCCTGAATATGACGGATAAGGATAAGAATGCCGCCGAGGTTCTTTACAAGACCATCGAGGGCTTTGCCCAGATGTTCGCGGCGACTATGTTTTAAGTCGGAAGAGTCCGGACAGTCGTTTTGCGGATTAACGGGTTTTTCCCGGAATAGCGGCGGCTGTGCGAGGCGATATTTTGATATTTCGTTCGACGTGGACGGCGAGTGCGGTCGAGTTTCGTGCTGCCCATGTTGGAGAAAAAGGATCGATCATTCGACTCTGCGCGGCTGGCATTTCGCCTGCCGCGCAGTCGTCGTAATGTTCCCGGCTCGTGGGCGGGTTCGCCTTCCTGCCCGGCGGGGTGAATGAAGAAGGAGATTGGACGATGGATAAAATCGGATTGCGGCAGGTGCTGCCGGATGTTTTTGCGGATAATCCGCCCGTGGGGTCGGAGATTTGGCGGAGGGATGTAACGTTCGACAAGGGACGTGTATATCTGGTCGAAGCGGCTTCGGGATCGGGAAAGTCGTCGTTTTGTGGCTATTTGTACGGCTACCGGCGCGATTATTCGGGAACGATTCTTTTCGATGACCGGGATATTCGCGAGTTGAGCGTCGGGGAGTGGAGCGGCCTGCGCTGCCGTTCGCTTGCGATGATGTTCCAGGGACTGCGTCTTTTTCCGGAGTTGAGCGCCGTGGATAATGTGCGTCTGAAGAACAACCTGACGGGCCGCCGCTCCGAGGCGGAGATTGCCTGGTTGTTCGAGGCGCTGGGTATTGCCGAGAAGCGGGAAACTTCGGTGTCGAAACTCTCCTTCGGGCAGCAGCAGCGCGTGGCTTTCATTCGGATGCTTTGTCAGCCGGCGGATTTCATGTTGCTGGACGAGCCGATGAGCCACCTCGACGAGCGGAATGCTGCGGTCATGGCCGGAATTCTTCTGGAAGAGGTGCGGACGAACGGCACGGGGGTCATCGTCACCTCGGTAGGCAAGCGTTTCGAGATCGAGTACGATAAAGTCTTTTCGCTATGAAACTGATCTGGCAATTACTCCGTCAGCACGTCAGCGTGTTGCAGTTGGCGGGCTTTCTGGTGACCAATCTGGTCGGCGTGGCGATCGTGCTTACGGCCGTACAGCTTTACCGGGATGTGACGCCTGCGCTCCAGGCGCCCGATTCGTTCCTGGACAACGATTTCATCATTCTTACCAAAGAGGTCGAAGGGGCCGGCATCGGAAAGACCTCCTTCACGCAGACGGAGCTGGCCGAACTTGCGGAGCAGCCCTTCACGGAGGCGCTGGGCGAGTTTACGCCGGCACGTTACAGCGTGATGGGCGGGATTTCGTTGGCGGGGATCGGCATGGACCTACCTGTTTTTCGAGAGCGTACCCGACCGTTTCCTCGATGTCCGGAGCGACGAGTGGGGTTTCGAGGAGGGGAGCGAGTTCGTGCCGATCATTCTGCCTCGCAATTATCTGAATCTTTATAATTTCGGATTCGCTTCGACGCGCGGATTGCCGCAGGTGAGCGAAGATCTCGTGCGGGGTATTACCCTCGATCTGGATCTTTCGGGACGGGGGCAGTTCCGAAATCTCAAGGGGCGTGTCGTGGCTTTTTCCAACCGCCTGAATACGATCCTCGTTCCGGAGGAGTTCATCCGCTGGTCGAACCGTCGGTTCGCCGATAAACCTGCGGCCGATCCTTCGCGGATCATTCTGGAGGTGCGGAACGCTGCGGACGACCGGATCCATGAATACCTTGCGCTCCACCGCTACCAGATCGAAGGAGGTGCCGGCGACGAAGGCCGGGCGAGCTACTTTCTGCGCATGGCGACGGGGGTGGTGGTCGGCGTGGGGCTGTTGATTACCGTACTCTCCTTCTTCATTCTGTTGTTGAGTATTTTCCTGATGCTGCAAAAGAACCTGAAGAAGCTCGAAGACCTGTTGATGCTCGGCTATACGCCTGCGCAGGTGGCACGGCCCTATCAGTTGCTGGCGCTGGGGCTGAACCTGTCGGTGCTGGCGTGCGCCGTGCCGGTGGTCGTTTGGGTGCGGTCGAAATACCTCCCGATGGTACGAATGCTCGGTGAGGATTATGCGGTGCCCGGGATCTGGGGAATGCTTCTGGCCGGGATCGTCGTGGTCGGGGCGGTAGTGTTGATCGATATGCTGGTGATCCGTCATAAGGTGAACGGACTTTGGACACAGCGGTAGCGTCGCGATGCGATAATGATAAAATAGCTGTCTCCAATGTTGGGTTGCTATTTTCTTTCTGTTTTACGAAAAGAGAGTTTGGAGATAATAATTTTCCTGAAAATGTTGCTGTTGTGTATTTTAGCGGGACGTTGGAATCTCCCGATTGTTTTCAAATTGAGGGTGTTCCACTCTCTGTTTATAATTGGTCCTTTATGGAAGTCCGTCAATTCAAATAGTATCTACTTTTAAATGGTGCAAATAGTTTCCGGTCATGTCTGTTCGAATTATGGTCGGAGAAGTGCGTTCGCGTAGTAATACTTTTTCCCGATGGGAGCAAGGATTCGGCGGGAGACCTGCTAGTTGGAATTTATGAGGCAGAGGATAGAATTAACGGATATGGAAGTATTGCCAATTGAGAAATGGGGTATGCCGTTGCTGGATCAACGACTTTCATAGATATTTTTTGTCTGTTGTCTATGTCTCGGTTCTGCATTATTCCTTGGCAGGTATCGTATAAAAAACACAGACCAGACTACGTTTTGTGGATTGAATAGTTTTTTTATAATTCTGGAAAGTTCTTGTTAGAGCCTTATACAAAGGGCTTTGGGAGAATTACCCATTTTTTAGGTAATGACTTGGCAACAGTGCTATATACTGCGTTCTACCTTGAATTGCTTTCAAGTAACTCGTTTGAATACAAATGTACGAAAAATATTGGAAGCTATAACACAAAAAGAGAAAAAAGCTAGTACCCTTTTGTAAGTACCAGCTTTTTCTCTTTAAATATTATCCAAGTTCTAGATTTCTTTAGTTGCATGAATAATACGTACGTTTCCTCTAAAGGAAATGGACGTATTATAAAGACAGATGCGTTTTATTTATAGTCGATTGCATCCGGATTGTCGATTACCAGTGTGGAAATCGATTGTCCTTCAGCCAGCCACAGTTTGGTCAGTGGATTGCCTTGACAGTAAAGGGTCTCCAGATTCAAATTGTTGCTGACATCCAGAGTTGTCAACGTGTTGTCTCTGCAATTTAACTCGGTCATTGCGGGCTGTCCTGTGACGTCCAGCTCGGAAAAATTCGCATTGTTGCAGTTTAATGTCTCAATTTTTGTACAATCGGTCAGGTTCAATTTCGTCAGAAAAGTATTGCCACAATCAATCTTTCGGAGTTCTGTCCGGCTCGAGAGGTCGAGTTCTCCTTCCAAGCTATTTTGGCTGCAATTGATCGATGTAAGATTCTGGCAGGTCTCTATTTTTAGGGTTTTAAGCAGATTGTTCTGGCAGTGCAGTGTCGCAATTTTCGAATTGGTTGTCAGATCGAGTGTCGTAAGACTATTGGCATAACATTCTAAGAAACTCATTTCCGGCAACTTCGATGTATCAAGTGTTGTAAGATTGTTGTTGTAACATCCCAGTGAAGTCAATTTTTCTAATCCGGAGAGGTCCAATGCCGCCAATTTGTTTGAACCGCAGTTCACAATTAGCATTTCAGAACAGTTGGATATATTTAAAGTCGTAAGTTGATTTTGACTTACGTCAAGATAAACGAGCTTCGACATTCCGCTCACATCGCAAGCCGTCAGTTTGTTCTTGTAGGCCTGTACCAGCTGCAAGTTGGCACATTCCTTCAGGTTGAGTGCTCCGATTTCGTTCACATTAGCGTAAAGCTGTTTGAGCGAGATGCATCCCGAAAGGTTTGCTGTCTTGATGAGGTTATAAGAACAATCTACGTATTCGAGTTTGTCCAACCCACTTAAATCGAGGGAGGTGATGGCATTGAAGTCGCATTCCAGATTGATTAGGTTTTTGCAGTATTCGATTCCTTTCAACGACGTGATCGGCACTGCTTCTTCGTCCTCCTCGTCAAATCCGAGATAGAGTTCCGTCACACGCAATGCTTCTTCAGGAGAAATTGCACCATCATAGTCTTGGTCATAGTAAGAGAGCATAAAATTCTTGAAAGTGCTGTCGTCGAAGACTACCATGCCCTCGGGAGTCTCGCTGGGCGAAGCCTGTGAAACGGGGATATCCTGTCTTGCGGCGATATCGCCCGATTCGGAGATGACATAGACCGTCAGCGTACCCGTACGCGTCTCATTGCCGGAATAAGCTTTTGCTGTTGCGGAAAATCCCGTCTCCGTGCGTTCGATTTCCAGCCACGAGATATTATCCGTATACTCCCAATAGGGACCGTTCGTTGTGACGGTTACCTCCACTGTTTGTTTTGTACTCTGGAATTCCAGTTTGTCAGGTGTTACGCTCAAAGAGTAAATCTCTTTTCCTTCGTCTCCGGTTGGTCCCGTCTTCTCTCCTTCGTCGTCGTTACAACCCGGAGCCAACAGCAGAGTAAATCCGGCGCAAACAAATGTAAGTAAATGAAAAAAAGTTTCTTCATGTTCGTGTATAATAATATTTTTATTTGTTTTTTGTCTTCGGAATTCCTGCAAACTTGCAGGAATTCCGAAAGCAAATAAGATAAATTCAGAATTTATAATTGTTAATTGTAGGTTTTTACGCAACGAACGGGATTGCCGTAGCCCCAAGAGTCGTCCGTCGACTCGTTATCCAACAGAGGCCACGAAACAAAGAAAACCCAAGCACGTTGATTGACAGATAATTCACTGCTCCAGATATTGACCAGACCATCCTCTTCGGCCACATAGCGCAATGCGCCTTTATCCGAAGGATGTGCACTTCGGTGCCCTTGGAACGGAAACCAGGTTTCTTCTCCTGCATCGGTTGTATATCTCACTCCCTCATTGGGGAATCGATCCGCACGATTCTGAACCTTGCTGAACACACCCTTGCGAGGAGTCTGGTAGCCGGGAGGACAGGGATCGTAATTGCTTTTCGAGAAAGGACGCCATAATGACTTGTCCGTTACGTATTTCCAGTCTTCTTCGGTGTTTGCCGGATCCAGCCAGTTCGCCTGGCTGTTAACCTGATCGCCGTATATGAAAAGCATCGGCTGGCAAATCGCATGCTTAACGGAGCCGATCTCTGTTGTGCATTCCGCTGCTACCCATTTTGCCTGACTGTAGGTAGGGTTGCATACGGTCAGTTCACTGCTGTTTTCGAAAGCGACCGTCTCGTTTGCTTTGCCGCCGATAAATGGGTCTTTACGGCCCCACTGGTAGAGAAGACCATAGGATTCCTGACCTTTGGTGTCCGTTGCACCTAAGTTGCGGTCCATAACGTAGAATCCGTCGGTTTTTCCGCCGCTCTGGTAGATGGGGTTGTTCTCGTAGTCGAACGTCTCCGGCAGATCCGTCATCCAGATGTGCCAGGACCATACGATTTCTCCCTTATCGTCGAATGCTGCGATCAGGGCGTTGCCTCTGTTTGCAGTTGCTGTGAATGAGATCATACCGTCGGCGTAGGAGATGTCTGAAATGAGTTCGTTGTTTTCGGAAGCACCCACGCGCGACACCCAAAGCCAATCGGCTTTCGCGATATTCTGAATCGGAGTGTTGTCTATTCTGCGTGTCCGAAAAGAGTAGGTTCCCGCTGTGTGCACCATGTAGCAGTTTGCTACGCCGTAAGCGCTCAAATCGTTCTCTCCACCCTGTCCTCCGGGCCATTCGATTTCACCCAAAGAGGCGATTTCGTTGCGATTGACCGTCGTTCCTGGCAGTTCAAAGGTGGATACAAGGCCGATATTGTCTGTTAGTATAAGGTCAGCCTTCGCTGTAGTCGCCTGCAGGCAGTACGAAACTGAAGTCGTGTCCCGACTCGATGGAAACGCCCGATTTTCCGCAATTGACGGTGATCGATTTCGAGGCGTCGGCATTGAGAGAGAGTGCGAAATCCGATGCCGTCATGTTGATCATGCCGTCGCCGGCCAGACGTCGGTTGTTCTTGCCTTGCAATTCAATCGTGCGCACTGCATGTGGACCCGAAACGGTCAGCTTGACAACACCTGCGACATAGCGGAAGTTTAGGTCTGTGGACGTGGAAGTTGCTGCGGCCGGGTTGAGGGTTGTCAGGGATGCGCCGTATTCCTGTTTTGCCGGAATGTTCACGCGCATCTGCGTTCCGCTTATGCCGTCGATCGAAGCATTGGATGTCGATGCATAGTATGAATCGGCTTGGAGGCAGGGGCCGAATTCTCCGTCGGCCGTTCCTTCGCCACGGTACAATATAATGGGTTCTCCATTAACGTATATGGAGGAGCCGGAGTTCCAGATGAAGTCGGAACCGTCAGCCGCTTTCTCGACTTTGGCTTTCAGATAAACTACCTGCTCCGTTCCCGGTTCATAGGTAACATCTGTCGAAACGGTTTCTCCCGAAGGTATGTCGATTGCAGGGAGTTTCTCATTGAGCATCACGCCATTTTTCGTATCGTATATTGTTACCGCGAATCCTCCGTAGGAAGCTGCGGGCAATAATACATCTACAGGGGTTCCAGCTTCTTTCAATTCAATACCCTGACTACCCAAATCGACGGTCAGCGTTGAAGATGCTTCACTGGTCCATTCGATCATAGGGGTATCCTCATAAGCCAGATCAACGGAAAACTTTCCAGTGAGATTGCTGCCTGAAGTTGCGGTCAGTACTATTTTTGTGATTTTTGTACCGTTGTCACCCGAAATATTTAGGCGGAGAGATCCCAGCAGATTTTTGAATGAAAGGGCGGGGGTGACGCTTGATGCAACCATGGGGCGGGCCATATCCGCCGAAACATTCTGTGTCGAGGTAAATTCCGACGAGAGTATGTTTTCCGTCACTGTGCCGGTACCTGTGTCGTAAGCGGCGTAGTAGTGTTCGGCCCTGGGTACCTTGATGGTGGCTGCTGCACTGCCGACTCCTTCTTCAACGGTATATTTCATTCCGTTGATCAGAACCTCATCTCCGGATTCCCAAAGCCTCTCGTTTTCCAATGTTGCGATCAGAGATACCGTTTCGTCCTCCTCGGGAGTTGGAGCAGGATCCGAATCGGAGCAGGAAGTGCAGCACATCAGGAGTGCCGCCAAACTCCATAAATAAGTGAAATTAAATTTCATACTTAACATTTTTAAGTTAGAAAAAGTAATAAGTGTTAGAGATTTCATTACAAATATAGACTTTTTTGAAAAAAATATTAATTTTTTCAAAAAAAATCTTAAAATTGCAGGAAATAAAAACGATTCGGCGCAAATCGCAATCCGAACCGGAATAACAATTAATCGTTTAATTCTAAAAGCAACAATGTATGATGAAGATTACTGACCTGTCGAAATGCAAGAATTTCTACTGCCCGCCCGAGGTGCAGTTCATTGAATTGCGAATCGAACGCGGATTTGCCGAAAGCAGTTATTCCGCCACAGAAACCTGGCCAGGTGAAAATTTGGAAACCGATGACTACGGAGAATTTTAATTAAATGCACTAATATGAAAAAATATCGTTTTATTATATGTGGCCTTGTAGTTTGGGGGTTGTGCTCTCTGTCAA
>OHJP01000802.1_pt1 | contig 15022 bp, 16 predicted proteins | sample 1568591 | NCBI WGS metagenome assembly OHJP01 (sample SAMEA3879567, study PRJEB24766) | human gut metagenome | biome: human-associated habitat; feature: feces | place: USA | collected 1985/1987
GGCATGAAGCGCCTCGAGATGAGATAGGATGTTTGCCGGAGCCCCCTGTATCTCCATCTCGACGGAGCCGTCTTCCATGTTACGCACCCAGCCGGTGAGTGCGCGTGCCTGCGCGAGGTTGGTGTTGGTAAAGCGAAAACCAACGCCCTGGACTTGGCCCTCCCACCGCAGAAAATAGCGCTGCGGAGTGTCTTGAGTGGCCTCGTCGCTTGCGAGCACAGTAAGCCTGCGGCGCAGCTCGAGCTCGATGTTTGATGGTTTTTGAGGCTCTCGACTGCTGCCGGTGACGCTGGAGAAGAACGTATCGAAGAGGCCCATCGCTAGGCCTGCTTGACTGAATCGGCGGGGAAGGTAATGCCGGCCTGCTGACGCACGGCATCCATGATGCGGAGCGAGACGAGCGTGACATCGCGGTAGTGGCCGAGCTCGTGGCGTCCCGCTGGGGTCTCCCAGATCTCTTCCTTAACGTTATCGATGTTACCGATGGCGGTGACAAAGTCTATGAGTTCGTATTCCATAGTGTTGCTCGATTTGGGCAGATCGAGCGCGCGGCCGTTGTCGTCCTGTTCGCGCGGTGCCTCGGTCGCCGAGCCGCGTACGACGTCGCCGCGATAGTCGATGCGGACGTTGCGGGGCGTGGACAGATGGTCGATCTGGATAGTGCCACGCTCGCCTTCGATCTGCGAGGGCAGCAGGTCATTCGTAATTTTGGAGTGCGCGAGCTCGACGGAGATACGGCCACCGCCATAGCTGGCGAGAATGGAACCGCAACCGTCGATGGGGCCATGGGTGAGCTCTTGCGTTGAGGGGTCGAGCAGCGTGGTCATGCTGGTGAGACCAGAGGGCATGCCGAAAATCTCGACCATGGGCTCGACGGCGTAGACGCCAATGTCCATGAGGGAACCCGATGCCATATTGCAGTCGAAGATATTGGTGGCGCGTCCAGCGAGGATTTCGTTGTAGCGTGAGGAATACTTGCCAAAGCGCAGTGAGGCGCGGCGAATGGGCGCAATCTCGCCCAGAGCGTCCTCAATGGCGTGGAAGGCGGGGTCGTGAAGCGGGCGCATGGCCTCGAGGGCCACGACGCCTGCTGCCTCGGCAGCGCGGAAGACTTCCAGTGCCTGCGCTTCGGTGGCGCAGAAGGGCTTCTCGACGATGACGTGCTTGCCACCGGCGATGCAGGCGAGCGCCTGCTCGTGATGGAGCGCGTTGGGGCTGCCGATGTAGACGGCGTCGACGTCGTCGGCGGACGCAAGCTCGTCAAGTGCGGTGAAGCTGCGTTCGCCGCCGTGTTCGGCGGTAAAGGCGGCGCCACGATCTGCGTCGCGCGAGAGCGTGCCTACGAATGTAGCCTGGTCGTTGGCATTGACGACTTGGATAAAGTCGTCGGTGATCATGGATGTGCCGATGGTTGCGATGCGCAGCATGTGTCCCCCTTGCGTTGTTTGGCCTACAGGACGAGTGTAGCGCGGGAGGACATAAAAGCGTGCGAAAACGCCGTTACAGGTCGCTCTCGCTAAAGCCGGTGTCGATATCGAGGTTGGCTCCGTCGGCCGCGGTGGTGGCGAGCTCGTCGCAGCGCTCATTGAGCTCGTGGCCGGCATGCCCCTTAACCCAGATGAACTCCACCTTATGCTTGCTCTTTGCGGCAAGCAGGCGCTCCCACAGGTCGCGGTTCTTGACGGGCTGCTTGTTGGCAGTTTTCCACCCGCGCTTTTTCCAGCCGTCGATCCAGTGTTTGTTGAAGGCGTTGACGACGTATTGCGAATCGGAATGGACCTCGACCTCGCAGGGGCGGTTAAGTGCCTCGAGCGCCACGATGACCGCCATGAGCTCCATGCGGTTGTTAGTGGTCTTGGCGTAGCCACGCGAAAGCTCGGAGGTGAAGGTCTTGCCGGCGGGGTTGGTGTACTTGAGCACGGCGCCGTAGCCGCCGCGTCCCGGATTTGATCGGGCCGAGCCGTCGGTATAGATGATGACCTTCACATGGTTCCTTTCGTTGGGTACGCTTCGTGTGAGTGACCATTGTAGCGCCATGCCTGCCGGGGGCTAGCAATTTACGATTTCTATCCCGTCTTCCGACAGTTAGTTGGCATGGATGATGCGGTTGAGCTCGTCGAGGTATTGCCGCAAGAGAGGAGAGGGCTTGCGCTCGTCGTGCATGATATATCCTACGTGCATCGTTGGGGCGTCTGCTAACGGGATCGATGCCATACCCCACTGCATTTCATTGGAAAGGACACCGGTCGACAGGGTGTAACCGTTCGACGTGATAAGTAAGTTAGTAAGTGTTCCGCGGTCCGAGATTCGTATGTTGCGGTCGCAAGGGATATAGCTAAAAGGTTCCTCGGCGTAATAGAAGGAGTTTGAGGTTCCCTGCTCAAAGCTGTAGCGCGTATAGGGCGTGAGGTCGGCAAGGGACAGCTGAGGGCGGCGTGCGAGCGGGTGGCGTTCGCTAACGAAGACGTGGACCGTCGCGTCGAAGAGGGGATGGAAGCTTGCGCGGGCATCGGCGAAGGCCTTCTGCAGAACGCGGGCGTTAAAGTCATCCAGGTACAGAATGCCGATATCGCTGCGAAATGCGCGGACGTCGTCGATGATCTGCGAGGTGGTGGTCTCGCGCATGATGAACTCAAACTTACTGTCGCGGCAGCGCTCGACGACGTTGACAAAGGCCTTGACCGAAAAAGCGTAGTGCTGGGCCGAGACGGCAAGGCGCGCCTGGGGTGTGCCGCCGTCCTCGTAGCGTGCCTCGAGCATGTCGGCCTGCTCTACGACCTGGCGCGCATAGCCCAATAGCTCGGTGCCGTCGTTGGTGAGCGTGACGCCGCGGCTGGAGCGCGTAAAGATCTCCAGATGGAGCTCCTGTTCCAGGCTTTTGACAGCGTTTGAGATGTTGGACTGTGCCGTATAAAGGCGCTGGGCTGCGGCGTTGATCGATCCGGACTCTGCCACGGCGATCAAAAAACGAAGTTGCTGGAGGGTCATCGGCGCCCATCCTTTCGATAGCTATCTAAAAAACCGATAACAAGTTAGCGCTTTTAAGTGATTGACCGAGCAAAACAATGCTCGTACTATTCAAAACACACAAAGGCGGTAGGTAATTAAGCCGACCAAGGAACCGGGATGCGAAAGGAGGCCCGCATATGAATTGCTTACCAAGACGAATGCCGGGCTCCTGTTTGCGCCCGTCGGCGTGATCAGGAGACAGCGACTTACTTCTCTTACTCTTATTACTTTCTTCGATCAAGGAGATCATCATGAGCCAGTTTATCAACAACCCCGAGCACACCTTTGGTTTCGATACCCTGCAGCTGCACGTTGGCCAGGAGAGCGCCGATCCTGCATCCGACTCCCGTGCTGTGCCTATCTATCAAACCACGAGCTATGTGTTCCGCAACTCCCAGCACGCCGCCGACCGCTTTGGTCTTGCCGACGCCGGTAACATCTACGGCCGTCTGACCAACTCCACCCAGGGCGTCTTCGAGGACCGTATCGCTGCGCTCGAGGGCGGCGTTGCTGGCCTCGCCGTCGCCTCTGGCGCCGCCGCCATCACCTATACCCTGCAGGCCCTCGCCCAGGCCGGTGACCACGTGGTCGCCCAGAAGACCATCTACGGCGGTTCCTACAACCTGCTGGAGCACACGCTCTCCCAGTTTGGTGTCGAGACCACCTTCGTCGATGCCCATAACCTGGACGAGGTCGAGGGCGCCATCAAGGACAACACCACGGTCATCTATCTCGAGACGCTCGGTAACCCCAACTCCGACATCCCCAACATCGACGCCATCTCCGAGATCGCCAAGAAGCATGGCCTGCCGGTTGTCGTCGACAACACCTTCGGCACCCCGTATCTGTTCCGTCCGCTGGAGCATGGTGCCAACATCGTCGTCCACTCCGCAACCAAGTTTATCGGCGGCCACGGCACCTCGCTGGGCGGTGTGATCGTCGACGGCGGTAACTTCGATTGGAAGGCGAGTGGCAAGTACGCCCAGATCGCTGAGCCCAACCCCTCCTACCACGGTGTTTCGTTTGCCGAGGCTGCCGGTCCCGCCGCCTTTGCAACCTATGTCCGCGCTATCCTGCTGCGTGACGAGGGTGCCTGCATCAGCCCGTTCAACGCCTGGGTCCTGCTCCAGGGCACCGAGACTCTGTCGCTGCGCGTTGACCGTCATGTCGAGAACACCAAGAAGGTCGTTGAGTTCCTGACCGGTGACAGCCACGTCGCCAAGGTGAACCACCCGAGCCTGCCCGAGCATCCCGACCATGAGCTGTACCAGAAGTGCTTCCCCAACGGCGGTGCCTCGATCTTTACCTTTGAGATTAAGGGTGGCCAGGAGGCAGCTTGGAAGTTCATCGATCATCTGCAGGTGTTCTCGCTGCTCGCCAACGTGGCCGACGTCAAGTCGCTCGTCGTGCACCCGGCTACCACCACGCACTCCCAGCTCTCTGCCGAGGAGCTCGCCGAGCAGGACATCACGCCCTCCACGATCCGTCTTTCCATCGGTACCGAGAACGCCGAGGACATCATTTGGGATCTGAAGCAGGCCTTTGCCGCACTGGACGAGTAAGGCGACTTGTGCAAGGACCCCTTGCGACTCGATAGGTATAACTGCATAAAATGCCTGCTCAAGGCGCCTGTGCGAACAATGGTCGCACAGGCGCCTTTTTTGCATAGAGAGGGTGCAAAAACAGGGTTTTTGGCACGCTTTATGCAATCGAGATGTGGAAAACTCCTGTTGAGAGGATGTGAGTTTTACGCAAATGACGTGCGCCTTTTGAGAAAAACCGCAGGTCGCGATTTGCTCGGGGTACTATGCAGCGCGATCGAATCACACGCAGCTCAAACGCAGCAAAAACGCACTACGGAGGTTTCCAGCTACATGAGGATTGATTCACGAAAACCGAAAGCCGCCGCCCTTTCCGCCGCTCTGACCGTGGCACTTTTGACGGGCGCCGGCGCAACTGATGCCCACGCGGCAACACTATCCGATACGGTCGGATCCACGCCGTCCGAGGCGACGCTGATGCAGCCCGTCGACTATCGCGGCGACGGCTTTGGCTCCATGCAGGAGTGGAACGCCTCTATGGGGGCCAAGCGCGATTCCCTGGAGGTCCGCGCCCAGATCATCATGAACATGTACGGCGACTATGCCACCGATGACGAGCGCGCTGTACTGCAAGGTTGTATCGATGGTGCGGGCAGTCTTTTGACGATGGAGGAGGTCGACGCGAAGTCGGCCGAGCTCGACGAGCTTCGCTCCGCGCTCGAGGATGCTAAGCGCGAGGCGCTCGAGGCTGCGGCTGCCGAAGCCGAGGCCGCTGAGGCCGTTCAGGCTTCGTATTACAACGCCGGCTCCGGCTCGTCTTACGCGTCTGCTGCGTATTACGCGAACGGCTCGGGCCTGACGCGCTCGAGCGGCGTCAATAACTATAACGGTCGTCGTGAGACCTATTACAGCAGCAACGTGTTGTATCACCACCGCACGGGCGAGTGGACCCAGGATTCCGAGGGCTTTTGGCGCGATTCCGATGGTTACTACGTCGTGGCCGCGGGCGATAAGGCTCAGGGCTCCACGTTTACCGGATCCAAGGGCGAGTGCAAGGTCTATGACTCCGGCTGCGCTGCCGGAACCACCGACTACTACACTGGCTGGTAATTTTTCTGCATCACGGATATTTGGCGGACGGGCGTCTTTACCGAGCTTTAGGGCAACGTAAGGGCGCCCGTTCTATGTATGCATTTGAGTTAACAGAGCGCTTACCGTGGCAGTACGCCGCGCATATGGGCGCGGGGCACACTAAGTCACGAGAAACAAAGTCTTTCTCGTGGAGGAAGTGGTTCCATGAACGCTCGAGATGTCGCTATTGCCGTCGTTGCCCTTTTGATCGGATGCCTTGGTCCGACGGCGGCGTTAACTGCCGGCTTGCAGTCCGCTACGGGCGCCGCTCCTGTGATTGTGGGCGCCTTGATTGCAGCGGCGTTGCTGGGAAGCGCCGGCGTGCTACTTTGCCGCGATGACGAGGACGAGGTTCCGGAATCGCAAAATAAGCCTCAGTTTTAGCCTCGAGCTAAATGCAACAGGCCTTCGCGAATGACGGAATCCTCGCGAAGGCCTGTCTGCTTGTATTGCGCACGTCGCGATGCGGCCGAGGCTACCAGCTGCCTTCTATTTCGCGAATCCTCTGGTAGAGCCAATCGTTTTGCGGCACTTGGATATCGTGTTTGGCGGCCAGGCGGCAAATGGTGCCCGCGAACTCCTCGACTTCGGTCTTTCGTTGTGCGATGCGGTCCTGCGCCATCGAGGGCATACCGGTGGGGTCGATTCCCTCGATGAGGTGCACCATCTGCGTCAGGTCTGCCTCGGTCAGCTCAATGCCCTCGGCATTGGCGACCGCAAGTGTCTCTCGCATGGCGGAGACAAAGCAGCGGCGCTGCTCGGAGCCGGCCTCTGTGGCGCTTCCATACGTTCCGCCGTAGGCCATGCACGTCTGGTTGATACCATCGTTGAGCATGAGTTTGGCCCACATGCGGTGCGCAATGTCGCTCTCGACGGTATGGGCGATGCCGCAGCGTGTGTAGAGCTCGTCGATGGCGGTGACGGTTGCGGGCTCGGTGCCCGCTGCCGCGCCAAAGCGAATCTCGCCCGCATTGGTAAAGGTGAGCTCTCCGTCGAGGAACACGGCATCCATGCCCTGGCAGATGCCCAGGACGGTGTGCTTCCAGCCAAAGCGCTCGGCAATCTTTTGCTCGCTCGTAATGCCGTTGCACAGCGAGGCGATGAGCGTGTTGGGTCCCACGACGCGCTCCATAGTCTTGAGTGCTTGGTTGAGTCCCGTCGTCTTGACCGTGAGAATGACCAGATCGGCGGGCGTTGCCTCACTGACGCGCACGGACTTGAGTGCGCAGGGCTCGCCGTTGACCGTAAGGGCGTCGCCTGCGTGACGCTCGAAACGGGCGTCGTCCATGACGTATTCGACGGCATCGTCGCCGAGTGCCTGGGCGATCATGCTGCCGTAGAGTAGCCCGACGCCGCCCTTGCCGATAAAGGCAACCTTGTTGATCTGCACGTGAATCATCTCCTCACAAAAAGGCGCCCGCGTGCGGAGCGCCCGGTGGATTGTATGCCGCTGGAGCATGTAGCGTGCACCGGAGGCGGAATTTAGAAGAACAAACGCATGAGAACTTATGCCGCGGGGCAGATGGCAAAAACGCGTGCGGGATATCCAACGCCATCGCGCGCCTTGGGGAAGGTGCAGAAGATGACGGCGCCTGTGGCGGGAAGCTCGTCCAGATGGTCCATGATCTCGGTCTGGTAACAGTCGACCGAGAGGATGTATTGCTCGCCGGGATAGGGGTAGGCGTCCTCACGCGTGGCCACGCTTGCCTCCTTTCATCGGGCTTTTTGCTGATGTTAAAGCGGTGCCGTGACGGCCTGATTTCTGCTGCGTTACGATACGTTCTCGATTGCGATTCCGATGTGCTTCGATGACGTGACAGGTTTGTTTCGCCTTATCAGGGCTTCGATGGGGGAGGAGGGTCCGTGCAATACCGCGTTGACCCCAAAAGTGGTAACCGAATATCTGCTCTGGGTCTGGGCTGCATGAGGTTTCCCGGTGCGCCGGGACATCCCGATGCGAAGACGGCCGATGCCATCATTTCCCGTGCGGTGGAGCAGGGGATTAATTATCTGGATACCGCGTATCTCTATCCCGGCAACGAGGTGTGCGTGGGCGCCTCGCTTGAGCGCTTGGGACTGCGCGACCGGGTGTTGCTGGCGACTAAGTTGCCGCACGCTTCGTGTACTTGCGCAGAGGATTTCGACCGTTTCTTTGACGAACAGCTGCGTCGGCTACGGACCGACCGTATCGACTATTACCTTATGCACAACATCACCTCGCCCGCCCAGTGGGAACGTGTGGTGGCGTTGGGCATCGAGGGCTGGATCGTGCGTCAAAAGGCGGCGGGGCGCATTCTCCAGATTGGCTTTTCGTATCACGGCAGCGCGGCGGATTTCCTGACAATGCTTGACGCGTATGACTGGGATTTTTGCCAGATACAGTACAACTATGCCGGCGAGCGCTATCAAGCGGGAACGGCAGGACTCATGGCGGCTGCGGAGCGCGGGCTCGCGGTGTTTGTGATGGAGCCACTGTTGGGCGGGCGTCTGGCGGGCAAGCTGCCGCCGCGGGCCCGCGCCGTGCTCGATAGCGCCCGTGACCAGCATTTGCGCACTCCGGCCGCCTGGGGGCTTTCGTGGGTGTGGAATCATCCTCAGGTGACGATGCTGCTATCGGGTATGACCGATACCGCGCAAGTGGATGAGAACGTGGCACTGGCTGATCGCGCACTGCCGGATTCGATGACGACGGAGCAGCTCGATACCATCGCGCGTGTGCTGGGAGAGTTTGAGAAATCGAATCGCGTGCCCTGTACGGGATGTGGCTATTGCATGCCGTGCCCTAAAGGCATCAATATCCCTGGGTGTTTTGCCGCCTACAACGCAAGCTATGCGCACAGCTGGTTTACGGGTCTATCGCAGTACTTTACGGCGAGCGCGGTGCGCACGGGCGAGCCCAAGTTGGTGAGCAATTGCGTCAAATGCGGCAAATGCGCACGTCACTGCCCGCAGCACATCGATATTCCCGGGCGCTTGGACGACGTACGCCGCCGTTTTCAGCCTGGCCCCGTGACGGCGGTGCTTAAGGCCTTCGGCAAAACGCGCTCCTCATGACCCTTTTATAACTTGCGGTGGAATAGTTCCTGTTTGCGGCAGAATAAGGCATCGACAGGAACTATTTCACCGCAACTGATGAGGGGGAGCTGGGGATGCTGACGATCGGGTGTCATCTATCCACGACGAAGGGCTATCGGGCGATGGGAGAGACGGCGTTGTCAATTGGCGCCAATACCTTTGCATTCTTTACGCGCAACCCGCGCGGCGGCAAGGCGAAAGATCTTGACATGGATGACGTGGCCGCCCTGCGCGAGCTTATGGCGCAAAATGATTTTGGCCCACTCGTGGCTCATGCCCCGTATACCTATAACCCCTGCTCAGCCAAAGAGCGGGCGCGCGAGTTTGCCCTGGAGGCCATGGCAGAGGACCTGCGGCGCATGGAGGCGCTGCCCGGCAACTACTACAACTTCCATCCCGGTGCGCATGTGGGGCAGGGCTCCGACGCCGGCATTCAGGTGATCGTCGACACCCTGTGCCAGGTGATGTTTGAGGGGCAGCAGACGACGGTGCTGCTCGAGACCATGGCCGGCAAGGGCACCGAGGTGGGCCGCAGCTTTGAGGAGCTGGCGCTCATCATCGAGGGCGTTGCCGACAAGCGCCCCGAGCTGTCGGCCAAGTTGGGCGTTTGCCTGGACACCTGCCATGTGAATGACGCCGGCTATGACATCGTCCACGATCTTGACGGTGTGCTTGACGAGTTCGATCGTGTGGTGGGTATTGAACGCCTGCGCGCCGTGCATATCAATGACTCCAAGAATCCCTGCGGCGCCCATAAGGATCGCCACGAGTGTATCGGCAAGGGCTACCTGGGTAGTGAAGCGTTTGGCGGCGGTATGCAGGTTATGCAGAATATTGTATCGAATGGCCGCTTGCGCGCATTGCCATTCATTTTGGAGACACCGAACGAACTTGCAGGTTATGCGGCTGAAATCAAATTGTTAAGGTCATTGCAGCAGTGATGACTGTCATAAAGTGGAGTGCTCCATTCACGTTATGGGTTTGTTTCAATCAGTTTTCTAATTGCGGATTCTTCCAAGCGGGTGCATAATAACCCTCAGTTTTTGCAGACCCCTGAATCACGTGGGGTCTTTGGAAGGAGACTGATTATGAAGCTGAAGAAGCTTGGCGCATTTGCCGCCACGGGTGCTATGGCGCTCGCCCTCGCTCTGACGGGCTGCGGCTCGTCCAACGCCACCTCTGGTTCTGATGCCAGTTCCAGCAGCTCTGACGACGCTAAGGTCGAGAAGGTCGACGGTTCCAAGGAGTACGCGCTCGTCAAGGACGGTACGCTGACCGTCGGCACCTCTGCCGAGTACGCTCCGTTTGAGTACAAGGATGACAACGGCGATTATCAGGGCTTTGACCTTGAGCTCATCAAGGCTATCGGCGACAAGCTGGGCCTGGATGTCGAGTATGTCAACAATGACTTTGACACGCTGGTTCCGGGCGTCGCTTCGGGCGCCAAATATGACGTCTCCATCGCGGCTATCACCGACACGCCCGAGCGTGAGAAGGAAGTCACTTTCTCCGATTCCTACTACATGGACGATCAGGCTATCGTGACCAAGGTCGATAACACCGACATCACGGCCGACAACTTCAGCGAGAAGCTCAACAACGCCGACGCTACCATCATCGTCCAGTCTGGCTCGACCGCCGAGGCCTTTGCCCAGGAAAACTTCCCCAAGGCCAAGATTGTCCCCTACAAGGACGCCACCGAGTGCTTCAGCGCCCTGCAGTCCGATAAGGGCGACGCCGTAGTCACCAACCGCTCCGTTGCCAGCCAGCTGACCGCCGAGCAGTTCAACACCTGCCAGACCATCAAGCAGATCAGCACCGGCGAGGAGTACGCCATCGCCATCAACCAGGGCAACACCAAGCTCAAGGACGACATCAACCAGGCCATCAAGGACCTGACTGACGACGGTACCGTTGACGCCCTCATGGCTAAGTACAACATCAAGTAAATAGATGCTTGATTGCGCGTAGGCCCTTTCCGTTTTGCGGAGAGGGCCTTTGCGCTTCTCTCGACGGAGAGCGTTTCCGTCTCGTTTTGCCGGCAACTTCTACGATAGGAGCCACCTTGTCTCGATTGAACGAAGGGGCCATGGGTCGGCGTTTTCCGCTGCCCTCGATGCTCCAAAAACTAGCCTGCGCCCTAGCTGTGGCGCTCGCTTTGTTGTGCGCGGGGACAGCCGCGCCTTCGACCGCCCAGGCGCTTGAGACCGCAAAGATTACCGCCCGACCCAACACCGGTTCGGGCAGCGCTGTGGTCGGCGGCACCGAGACGCGCATTACCTGGGAAGTTCAGGCCGATGCCGACGAGGAGCTGAGCGGTCTTTCTCTGACGTTTGTCGACGGCACAACGTTTGGTATCGATGACACGCGATTGACGACGCTCTCGGGCGAGGACCTCATGGATCGTACGCCCATGAAGCCCACGTGCAAGGCTGACGGCCAGACGCTCAAGATTGACTTTGGCGAGACGGCGCCTGCCGGCGGCTTTTTCCGTGTCGAGGTTTACGGCGTGACGTTTCCCGTCGAGGGCGGCGATGAGGCCTTTAGCGGAACCTATACGCTCGCCGACGGTTCGACCAAGAAGATTTCCAAGATTCCTTCCGTCGAGATTAAGGGCGTGACGGCGTTCGATAACTTCCTGGCCGACCTTAAGGAACAGCCGTGGGTCGAGGCATGGAATTCCAACATGTTCCTTCGCCTGTTCCTGAACCCGGTCATTTTGGTCCAGAGCCTGCCGATCGTCTTCAAGGGCTTCCTTATGTCGCTCTCGATCGTGCTCGTGGCGTTTCCGCTGGCGATCCCCTTTGGCTTTGCCCTGTCGCTTATGCGCATATCCAAATCGTGCATCCTGCGTTGCCTTGCCGGCATCTACGTGAATGTCATCCGCGGTACGCCGGCGTTCCTGCAGATCTATATTGCATTCTTTGGCCTGCCGCTTGCCGGCGTCAAGGTGGACGACTATGTCTTGGGCGTTATCGTCATGGCCATGAACTCGTCCGCCTACCTGTGCGAGATCTTCCGCGCCGGTATTCAGTCGATCCCCAAGGGCCAAAACGAGGCTGCTCGCTCGCTGGGCATGAATGCCTTCCAGACGCTGCTCTACGTTATGATTCCGCAGACGTTCCGCAATGTCCTGCCTACGCTGACCAGCGAGTTTATCCTGCTTTACAAGGATACGTCGCTGCTTGCCGCTGTGGGCGTGGTCGAGATCGTCATGAACGCCCGCACCATCGTGGCAACGACGGGCTCCATTACGCCGTATGTGGTTGCCGCCCTGTTCTATCTGGTCATTACCCTGCCGCTTGCGCGCTTGGTGAGCGGTCTTGAGGCGAGGCTGCTGGGTACGGCCGAAACCAAAAAGAAGCGTCCCACCAAGAGCGCCGGACAGGTCGTCGCAACGCCCGCCGACCATATCGCTGGTCTGTAAGGAGGTTCTATTATGAGCGAAACCAATAACTCGAACGAGGTCGTCGTCAGCATCAAGAATCTCCAGAAGGCCTTTGGCGATAACGTGGTCCTGCGCGACATCGATCTGGATGTGCACAAGGGTGAGGTCGTTGTGGTCTTGGGCCCCTCGGGTTCGGGCAAGTCGACGATGCTTCGCTGCATTAACCGTCTTGAGGAGCCCACGAGTGGTTCGATTGTCGTCGAGGGTGTGGATGTGTGCGCCAAGGGCGTTGACCTCAATAAGGTGCGCACGCACCTGGGCATGGTGTTTCAGCAGTTCAACCTGTTCCCGCATCTGTCGGTCAAAAAGAACGTCATGCTTGCGCAGCAAAAGGTGCTCAAGCGCAGCAAGGAAGAGGCCGAGAAGATTGCCATCGAGGAGCTGACCAAGGTCGGCCTGGCCGAGCGCATCGATTTTATGCCGAGTCAGCTTTCGGGCGGTCAGCAGCAGAGGATCGCAATTGCCCGCGCAATTGTAAACGAACCGAAAGTGCTGCTTCTCGACGAACCGTCGAACGACCTCGACGTCGAAACGCTGCGCGCCCTCGAGGAGGCCCTGCTCGAATTTGCGGGCTGCGCCCTCGTGACGTCTCATGACCGCTGGTTCCTCGACCGCATCGCCACGCACATCCTCTCGTTCGAGGGTGACTCGAAGGTGGTCTTCTACGAGGGTTCGTACAGCGAATACGAGGAGTGGAAGAAGGCGCAGGGCGGCGACACCCAGCCCCACCGCGTGAGGTACAAAAAACTGATGGCTTGACAAAGATGCGTGTTGTGACCTTTTTTTCGCTCTTGCAGGGGCTTTTCTCCTGCGGTATGCAGGCGAACCGTCCGGTCGATGTATTTATTTGGGACGAACTCCGGGCGCACGAAGACCCGGACAAAGTAGAACCGGCCGGGACGTGCGATCTTGACGGGTTCCTGTCCGAGATAGACCGTTTCCCCTGGCATGAGCAAGCGCGTGAAGCTTTGAGATACAAGAAAAACTCTCCGACGCTCTCCGTGACGGATTTGAAAACCGACCGTTCTTTTTTTATTTCGTCCGCTGTGGACGAAAAGGACGAATTGGGCTATTTCATCGGATATATCTATCCCGGAGAGGAGGGAGTGCGCGCCCCGCGCTATGTGAATATGTATGAGGTCGACCAAATGGAGACGCTTCGTGAGATGGTTGTCCTTTTCTTCCGCCGGGACGAGGGCGCATTGAACCGTCTGCTCGGGAAACAGCGGAAATACATGGATGCGCGGGATAACGCGGGGTGGAAGAAATACTTGGAAATAAAACAAAAATTTATGTAATATGGCTCAACAAAAACCGTCCATACCCAAGGGTACGCGCGACTTCTCCCCGGCGGAGATGATGCGCCGCCAGTATATTTTCGATACGATCCGGGGCGTGTTCCGCACCTACGGCTTCGCGCCGCTCGAAACCCCCTCGATGGAGAACCTTTCGACCCTGCTGGGCAAATACGGCGACGAGGGCGACAAGCTCCTCTTCAAGATACTCAATTCGGGCGACTACGCCGCCGGCCTGTCCGGCGATGAGGTGCGGCAGGCGTCGAAAATCTGCGAGAAGGGGCTCCGTTACGACCTCACGGTGCCGTTCGCGCGCTATGTCGTACAGCACCAGGGCGAACTGACGTTTCCCTTCAAGCGCTACCAGATCCAGCCCGTATGGCGCGCCGACCGGCCGCAGAAAGGCCGTTACCGCGAATTCTACCAGTGCGACGTCGACGTGATCGGCACCCGCTCGCTGCTGTGCGAGGTCGAATTGGTCGAGATCGTCGAACGGGTGTTCAAGGCCCTCGGCATCCGCGTGGCGCTGAAGATGAACAACCGCAAGATTCTTTTCGGCATCGCCGAGGCGATCGGCCACGCCGACAAGATGATGGACATTACCGTCGCCATCGACAAGCTGGAGAAGATCGGCCCGGAGAAGGTGCGCGCCATCCTGACGGACGACTTCGCCGTACCCGGCGGGGCGGCCGACGCCCTGCTCGCCCTCCTGGCCGCCGGCGATCCCATGGCCGCGCTGGAGCCCTTCAAGGGGAAGAACGAGCTTTTCGATCTAGGCGTGGCCGAGCTGGAGACCGTGATCAGGTATATGTCCGCCTTCGGCGTGCCGGAGGAGCACTTCATGGTGGATCTCACCATTGCCCGCGGCCTGGACTACTACACCGGCACCGTGTATGAGACCGTCATGCTGGATCACCCGGAGGTGGGTTCCATCTGCTCCGGGGGCCGTTATGATAACTTGGCGGAATATTATACCGATAAACAACTCCCCGGAGTCGGTATTTCCATCGGTCTGACCCGCCTGTTCTCCGTACTGGAGGCCCAGGGCTATCTGAACGACGCCCTGGTCACCGCCCCGGCGGACGTGCTGATCCTCCCCATGACCGAGGAGCTCTCCCCCGCCATCTCCTTCGCCACCGCCCTGCGGGACGCGGGCGTGCGCGCCCAGCTCCACTGTGAGAAGAAGAAGTTCAAGCAGAAGCTGTCCTATGCGGACAAGCTGTCCATCCCCTACGCCGCCTTCCTGGGGGAGGACGAGATTCAGCAGAACAAGGTGACGGTAAAGGATCTGACCACCGGGCAGCAGCAGACCGTGACGGCCGGGGAGGCCGTGGCCTTGGTACAGGCCGGGCTGGCGGCCCGGGCGGGCGGTACTCCCATCCAGGAGCCGGAGGCCTGATGGAACTTTCTCCCCATGTCCCCGTCTAAATGGGGAAAACCCGACGTACAGGAGGAAATGTTCCATGAAAAAGCAGCTCATCGCCCTGGCCCTGTCCACCGCCCTGCTGGCAGGCTCCTCCGCC
>OHJP01000810.1_pt1 | contig 14881 bp, 19 predicted proteins | sample 1568591 | NCBI WGS metagenome assembly OHJP01 (sample SAMEA3879567, study PRJEB24766) | human gut metagenome | biome: human-associated habitat; feature: feces | place: USA | collected 1985/1987
ATCCAATATATAATGCCCAAAGGAATCAATAATATGGGCAGGTCCATACCAAATGTGAGAGCGCACACCGCGCCCCCTAAAAATAAAGAGCCGGTATCCCCCATAAACACCTTGGCCGGGTTGAAATTCCACAAAAGAAATCCCAGGCAGCCTCCCGCCACCGCGGCGGACATAATGCTCAGGCCAAACATGGAGAGATAGCTGGAGATGACCATGCAGAACACGGCGAAGAAAAAGGTCACCGAGCCATTGAGGCCGTCAATGCCGTCGGTAAAATTCACCGCGTTCACCACGCCCACGATCAGGATCGCCGCAACGGGCCAATAGGCCAGGCCCAGGTCCACGGTGCCCACAAAAGGAATATCCGTGGTACTGGTGCCGCCGGAAAGGTAAATCGCCGCCAGATAAGCCGCCGCCACTAAAAACTGAAGAATCAGCTTCTGTCTGGCCGTCAGGCCTAAATTCCGTTTGCGCACCACCTTGATATAATCATCCAGATAACCGATCAGGCCGTAACCCAGCGCCAGGCACAGGCCGGCGAAAATCTTGGTGGCCATCAGCCCGGTTTCAGACATCTGGAAAATATTATCGCTGCTCATCTGCCAGTAGCAGGGAACCGCCACCACTGTGGCCAGCAGGATTCCAATAATGAACATGATACCGCCCATGGTGGGGGTCCCTTGCTTCTTCTTATGCCACTTGGGGCCTTCATCCAGGATGGTCTGGCCGAAATTGATTTTATGTAGGAAAGGAATCATCCACTTCCCCATAATCGCGGTGACGCCAAAGGAGATCGCCGCGGCGATCAGCGCCCAAACTCCATTCATACTTTTCTCCTGCCTCTCAAATCATCAAAGTTCTTTCGGGAAACCAACTTTGATTATATCATAGGAAGTCCCTGCCGTCATAGAAAATTTTGGCGGATTCCGCCGGCGAATTTTATAAATTATGAACCGTGCCGGCAATTTTTGACGAAAATTTTAGAAAAAACGGTTACTCTACGTTATCCGGCACGACAAATTCCACGTTTACCACTGTGCCTTTGCTGACCTGAGTACTCTCGGTGATACTCTGGCTCACAGATTTTGCTCCCGCGCCCTCCGAGTTGCCGCTGACCTTAATATTAATCCCGGCATTTTCCGCCGCCACTACCGCGTCGGAAACCGACATTCCAACTAGATTTGGCACAATCGCCGTATTATTCTGAAAGCTATTCTCATCGGTATACAGCACAATCGTGCCGTTTTGCGGCACAGGCTGGCCCGCCTCGGGAATCTGCTGCAATACCGTGTCCCCGTCTCCCAGCACGCTGAAGCCAAGGCTGGAATTATTCAGAGCTGTCTTGGCATCCTCCACAGGCAGTCCGGTAACAGAGGGGGTCTCCGCATCCCGTTTGGCAAGCTCTTCCTCGGTATATTGGCGCTCAATGCCCAAATAAGGCAAAACCTCTTCCATAACATCCCGGAAAATAGGAGCGGAAACATAGCTGCCATAATAGCTTGGTCCCTGCGGGTTATCACAGTACACCAGCATAACCACCTCAGGGTTATCCGCGGGGGCAAAGCCCATATAAGAAGCGATATAGGTTTTCTGGCCGGTGCCGCTGGCGTTATCGTCGGCGATTTTTTCAGAGGTACCGGTTTTTCCGCCCACCCGGTACCCGGCTACATAGCCGTTTTTACCGGAACCGATGGTGGCGTTGGTCTGCAGCATTTGGCACATCTCCGCCGATACTTCCTCAGAGATCACCTGGCGCTTCACCGTGGTGCCCACAGACTGAACAATGTTTCCGTCGCTGTCTAGGATTTGCTTTACCATATGAGGCTGCACCAGCTTGCCGCCGTTGGCCACCGCCGCGGCGGCGGTGAGCATCTGGATGGGGGTAATGCTAAAGTTCTGTCCGAAGGACGCTACCGCCAGGTCTGGCAGGCCCATATCACCTTCTGCGGGGAAGAAAATATCCGTGGCTTCGCCAGGCAGGTCAATGCCGGTGGGCTCGGAAAAACCAAAGGCCTGGTAATACTCCCAGAATTTTTGTGAACCAACCCTCTGTCCCAATTGGATAAACGCCGGGTTACAGGAATTACACAAAGCCTGCAAAAAGGTCTGGTCGCCGTGGCCCGTGGTCACATGGCAGTTAATGGGCCTTGGAAGCCCATCCACCGCCTGATGGCCGGAACAATAGAAATGGTCGTTTTGAGTCACCACGCCCTCCTGCAAGCCCATTGACGAAGTGATGATTTTAAAGACGGAACCAGGATAATAGGTGTCGCTCACCGCCTTGTTCCGCCACTGCTGCTGAATCGCTTCGCTGGTGGCCGCGTCCTGCTGGTCCTCCGGCAGGGCGTCGATGGCGGCCTGGACCTCCTGGTCCACGATGGTAAAGGGGTCGTTGGGGTCAAAGTCCCCCTTCACCGCCATACCGTAAATTTCCCCAGTGTTTACGTTCATCATAATCGCGGCTGCCCGGTTTTTTACATCGTTGTTGATGATGCCCTGCTCCAGGTATTTTTCCATAAAATGCTGAATGGTTTCGTCAATTGTCAGCACAAGGCTGTAGCCGTCCTCGGCGGGCACCAGCTGCTCATAGTCGTAGGGCATATCGGTGCCGATGGCGTTTTTTGCCGTAATCAGCCGGCCCGCGGTTCCAGTGAGAGTGCTGTCATAATACGCTTCGATTCCAGCCAAGCCCTGGTTGTCGCCGCCCACACAACCCAGCACCGCCGACGCGAAAGCGCCATAGGGGTAATACCGTTTGTAATCTTCTATCAATCGAATACCATTTGTAATTTCATTGTCGGTTTTAAATTGGAGAATCTTATCCTTAACGTCGGATTCCACCTTTTTCTTTAAGATGGTATAATATGATTTTGGGTTCATTTTGTCCATAATCTTTTGGGCGTCCATTCCCAAAATCTCCGCCAGGCCGTTGGCCACCAGGTTCTTGTCATCCTCGTCCGTCAAATAGGCGGGCTCCAGGACCACGGTCCACACGTTGGCGCTCTGGGCCAGGGGTTTCATATTGCAGTCGTAAATGGTGCCCCGTTTGGCGCTGATAGTGGTATCCTTCAGCTGCTGGCTGACGGCGCCCTTCTGCAGGGCCTCCCCCTCCACGAGCTGCAACTCTACCAGTCGGAAAATCAAAAGGCCGAAGCCCGCGACCAGCATAATCATCAGCACAAGCAGGGACCTGCGCCATAATCTTACCGTGTTACCCTTTGCCATTGGTTACCTCCTATATTCACCGAAACGCCTCTACATAGTAAAATGAGAGTTAAGATAAATCATATCTCAACTCTCCGCACTTTGAAACTTCCTGTTTCAATCTTATGCCAAACTTATCCGGTTATGACAATAGTCCGGAAATCGTCTCCGCGATGGTGTCCAGCCAGCTTTTTTCCTTGGGCTGGATGATTTCCGCTTTGTCGCCGTTGGCCAGGCTGATATACGTGATCGGGTTGTTGGCCGCGTTCTGCATCCCCAGCTGGTTCTGGGCGTAATCCTCTACCGAACGCAGGGAAAGCTGGGATTCCACCTTGACCTGAAGCTGGGTGGTAATGCTCTGCTGCTCCGCCAAAACCTTATTGGCATCGTTGATGTCCTCTGTCAGCTCCGTGAGCTGCACCTGGCTTAAAATCATGGTTCCCATAATAGTGAGGACGATGAGGGAAAACAGGATTCCGCCGATGACGGTAGTGGGCTTATATTTGATCCGGCGGCTTTTTTCCAGCTGCTCTTCTGAAATTCTGATCAGGTTGTTTTTCTTTTTCGGCTGCTTGCTAGGCGCCGGCCGCTGCTGCTCCTGCTCTTTTCGAGAGGGTTCAAACAGGGAAAAATCGTATGCTTCGTTTTGATTTGCCACCGTTTTTCACTTCCTTGCTGTGATATATCTTTTTTATTATTTTAATCGAATGCAGACCCGCAGCTTCGCGCTTCTGCTTCTTGGATTTTTTTCTAATTCTGTTTCAGACGCCTTCACCGGTTTTCTGGTTACCAGCTCAGCGCTGGGCGTTTTGCCGCAGACACACACCGGAAAATCCGGCGGGCAGGTGCAGCCTTGGCACCAGGAGGCCATTCTCCGCTTTACCAAGCGGTCCTCCAGGGAATGAAAGGTAATCACCGCCAGGCGTCCTCCGGGCTTCAGCAGAGAAAACGCGGCGTCCAGCCCCTCGGAAAGCCTGTCCAATTCTCCGTTGACCGCGATCCGCAGCGCCTGAAAGGTCTTTCTTGCGGGATGTCCATCTCGTCTTGCCGCCGCGGGGTAGGCGTTTTTCACGATCTCCGCAAGCTGAAAGGTCGTTTCAATGGGAGCCTGTTCCCGGGCCGCCGCAATTCCTTGGGCGATCCGTTTGGAAAACCGCTCCTCGCCATACCGGCTGAGAATTTCGGCAAGCTCCTGCCAGGGCAGGCTGTTGACAAGATCCCCCGCGCCGGGGCCCTCCTGGCTCATACGCATATCCAGGGGAGCGTCGCTGTGATAGGAAAATCCCCGTTCCGGGGTATCAAGCTGGTGAGAGGAAACGCCGATATCCATCAGCACGCCGTCCACGCTGTCAACGCCGAGGCTTCGGACAACCTCCTCCATCTGAGAGAAATTCGCCCGGCAAACAGTAACCCCCGGGTAATCGGCAAGCCGTTTGGTGACTGCCGCGATAGCGTCCGGGTCCTGATCGATGGCAATCAGCCTGCCTGTGGAAAGCCGCTTGGCGATGGCCTCTGAATGTCCGCCGCCGCCGGCCGTGCCGTCCACATAAACGCCGTCCGGCTTCACGGCAAGCCCCTCGATGGTCTCCCGGAGCAGTACCGGTAAATGATAGCAAGCCAAACCGGCCGCCGCCTTTCTTTATCAGAATCCTTTCCCGCAGGCCCTTTTCCGGCTTTTGTCTCTTCGGAAATCACAGCCTTTTCAAAGCATTCGCGGCCTGCCTTTCGGGCAGCCTCCGGAAAGCATTTTTCCATTGCTGCGATTCAAGCCGCCGAGCCTTGCGGACAACGCTAAATTCCCAGCTCGTCCATGGCCTCGGCAATGCTTTCTTCCGTCAGCTCGCCGTTTACCTGGTTCCAGCGGCTGGTGTCCCAAATCTCCACCCGGCTGGATACGCCGACAAAGGTCACATCCTTGGTCAGTCCCGCGTGATCCCGCAAAGGCTGCGGAATCAAGATCCTGCCCTGCTTGTCTGTTTCCACGTCGGTAGCGCCGGAGAAAAAGAACCGCTGAAGGCCTCTGGATTTAGAGAGAGGCATGGACTGGATCTTCTCCTGAAGCCCCTTCCAGCCCTCCCCGGAAAGTACAAAAAGGCAGCCGTCGAGGCCCTTGGTTACGTAAAAGCATTCTCCCAGGTCCTCGCGGAATTTGACGGGCACGATGACGCGGCCCTTGGAATCGATATTATGTTGGTACTCGCCGATCAACATAGCCGCCACTTTTTGGGAAAACAGAAGAGGTTTGTTTCACCTTCCTCTACTTTCCCCCACCTTTCACCACTTAATGAAATAAATTATAAAGCATGATTATGTAAATTGCAAGTGCTTTTTCAACTTGTTCATAATTGGAAATCATTTCTGGTAAAAAAGCGCCCGGTTTTCGCGGAATTTTCGCGAAAAAACACGAAATCCCCGGGCGGATCAGATCCGTCCGGGGATTTCGCGGCTGAAAGATGGTTATGTCAATTGTTATGTTAATTAAAATCGTCGAACTCCACCTCGTTCATTTCTGGAAAATCCAGAAACTCGGATAAGGTCATGCCGAAGCCAAGGGCTATTTTATAAATTGTCTTTAAGCGAGGGTTTGAAGTTACACCCCGGACTACCGCATCCACAGTAGTCTGAGGCATTCCGGCCATCATCGCCAAATGATTTATCGAAATATTTCTTTTTTTGCAAAGATCCAAAATTCTCTTCCGAAGCGCCTCTGAACTAGTCAAGTTTTCTTCCTCCATAAATAAAACTGTCGCTTTAATTAAAGTCGTCAAATTCTACCTCGTTCATTTCCGGAAAATCCAGAAACTCGGATAAGGTCATGCCGAAGCCTGTGGCAATTTGATAAATTGACTTTAAGCCGGGATTTTTAGTGACTCCACGAACCACCGCATCTACAGTAGACTGGCGAAGTCCCGCCATATCTGCTAAATGGTTGGTCGTTATATTTCTCCTTTTACAAAGCTCAGAAATTCTCTTTCTAAGGGCATCAGAACAAGTCAAGTTCTTCTCCTCCATAAATAAAGCTGTCGCTTTAATTAAAATCGTCAAATTCTACCTCGTTCATTTCCGGAAAATCCAGAAACTCGGATAAAGTCATACCAAACCCAGTCGCAATTTGATATAAGGTTTTAATTCGTGGATTTCTGCTGACGCCTCTTACAATTTCACTTAATGTAGACTGCCACACTCCAGACATATCGGCTAGATGATTTACTGTAATATTGCGAGTCTTGCAAAGAGACAGTATTCTTTCACCTATCGCTTGAGAGATTGTCATAAAACCACCCTTTGTTAACAATATACCGTTAACTCAAGGCTATCATTGAAACCGCTCTAAGTTATGTGTACACAGTTGATAAAACAATATAAAAGGACTAATATTAACGGTATAATGGTAACTTTACCCATTAGGAGGGCTTTTATGATCTGCTGTGAAAATAATTTTTGCTTATACTGGCAGGATGATACCTGCCTGCTGGAAAACATAAGCTTAAGCCTGCAAGGGGTATGCCAAAGCTGCGTTTGCGTGGATATCGGCGGCAGCCTGTTGGACGCTTTGCGGCAAAAGCAGCTGGAGCGCTTAGAAGGCTGCCTACCGGACGATTAAACCGATAAACCGTCCGTTTTGAGCAGCCAGGCAGCTTTCCTGTTTTTGGTGCTCAGCCAGCCGGCGCATAAGGCCATGAGCCGGGCATTTCCGCACCGGCTCTTTCATAACCAAAAACAAGCCCTATTTCAGGCCGTCCCTCTGACAAAACCGCCCTGGACTTATTCCGCTTCCAGTTTGACTTAAAAATTTAAACCGCCGCCCCTTCGGCAAAAAAACTCCCGGCAGTAAATCAATACTGCCGGGAGTTTTCTCATTAAGCAGGTACAGCGCCGGCCTTGCCAGCGCTCGTATAGCCTTCGCCTTGCTTTCTGGAATGGATTCTTCTTACTGGTTGCCCGATCTCTGAGACGCCTTCAGATTTTGCCGGGTTTTCCTCAGCTCCGCTAAATTGGCGGTCATCTGTTCGTCCGTACGCTTCATCAGGTCGTCCACATACTCGTTGGCGGCCCGGCGGATTTCTCTGGCCTTGGTCTGGGATTGGCTCAAAAGCTCGCTGCCTCTTGCCTGGGCCTGGCGCACGATCTCATCCTGGTTCACCATCACCCGGGCCCGCTCCTCGGCTACCCTCACCACGGTTTCCGCTTCCCGCTTCGCGTCGGCGATGATCTGAGAGCGGTCGCTGACAATCGCCTTAGCCTGACGAATCTCCTGCGGCAGGCTGGAACGAATCTTATCCACAATTTCCCGCACTCTTTCCGCGTCCACCAGAGCCTTCCCGCCGCTTAAGGGCATATTCCACGCGCTGTCAATCATCTCGTCCAATTCATCTAAAAGGGATGAAACGTTCATTGCTTTCACACTCCTTATTTACAAAGTCTATCCTGGATATCCTTTAAAATGCAAGCCGGGACAAAATCGGAAATGTCCCCGCCGAACATAGCGATCTGCTTCACAATACTGGAGCTTAAATACATATTCTCCGCCGAGGTGGTGAGAAACACTGTCTCCAGCTCCGGGTTCAGCTTTTTGTTGGTCAGAGACATCTGAAACTCATACTCAAAGTCGGACACCGCCCGCAGCCCCTTCACCAGCACCGTGGCCTTCCGGGTTCTGGCGTAATCCGCCAGCAGGCCGTCGAAGCCCACGATTTCCAGGCCGTCGATCTCCTTGGTTGCCCTCTTCAAAAGCCCAATCCGCTCCTCCAGAGAAAAACTGGGGTTCTTGGTTGGATTCACCAGCACTGCCACGATCACATGGTCAAACATTTTCCTGGCCCTGCGGATAATATCCACATGGCCCACGGTCACAGGGTCAAAGCTGCCGGGACAAATTGCTGTCGTCACGATCCAACCACATCCTTATGTCGGTATAAGCTGATGAGGATCTTGCCGTGGCGGTAGTCCCTCCGCTTGACAAAATCTCCCGCCTGGCCGGGCAGCTCCTCATCCGCCGGGTGCTCGCACAAAATCACCCCGCCGGGCTTCACCACCGCAGACGTCATTTCCAAAGCCTTTTCCAGCAGCCCCGTCCGGTAGGGAGGATCTAAAAACGCCAGGTCGAATTTGCCGTTGGGCTGGGAAAGGAACGCCAGCGAATCCATATTGACCACTTTGCCCTGTCGGCTCAGTCCGGTTTTTTCCAGGTTTTCCCTGATGATCTGAACCGAATCCTTCCGGGAATCCACAAACACCGCTTCCCTGGCGCCCCGGCTCAGGGCCTCGATACCCATTTGCCCGGAACCAGCGAACAGGTCTAAAAACCGGCGTCCCTCTATTTCAAACTGAATGATACTGAAAACCGCTTCCTTGATCCGCTCCGGCGTAGGACGAACCTCCTGGCCTTCCAGGGTTTGAAGCCGTCTGCCCCGGGCGGAGCCTGTGATTACGCGCATAGCCTTTTCCTGATAGGGAAAAATCCCCATATCCCTTTCTTTCGCATCCTTAGGCTCCGCGGCTGCCGCCGCAGAGCCCATCCTGTTTTGATTTATAGAATATATTATCCCATTATCAAGGGGAGCTTGTCAACCTTTCCTTTGGAAAAGAGAGGAAAACAGTCTAATTTTTTTCATTTTTCCGTTCCATTTTCCCGGTTTCCTCCCCTGGGACGGAGGCGGGATGAAAATAATCGTAAACCGCCTGGGCCGCCGGCTGATTCATGGAAGGCGCCTGCTCCAGCTCCTTAAGCTCTGCCTGGGCGATATTTTTAATGGTTTTAAAGGATTTCAGCAGCGCCTTCGCCCTGCTCGGCCCTACGCCCGGGATAGACGTCAGGCTGGAGGACAGAGCCGTTCTTTTCCGGGTCTGCCGGTGGTAGCCGATGGCAAACCGGTGCACCTCATCCTGGATCTGGCTCACCAGGGTAAACGCCTGGCGGCTGCTGTTGATGGCGATTTCTCCGCCGTCCCTTGCGATGGCTCTGGTCCGGTGCTTGTCGTCCTTCACCATGCCGAACAGGGGAATTTGAAGCCCAAAGGCCTCCAGCACCGGCCGCACCGCCGCCACGTGTCCTTTTCCGCCGTCCAGCAGGATCAAATCCGGCAGCCGTCCGAAGCCCTCGCCGGTGTCCTTTTTTTCCTGGTATTCCTGAAGCCGCCGGGAGATCACCTCCTGCATAGAGGCGTAGTCGTCCTGGCCCTCAAAGCCTTTGATTTTAAATTTCCGGTAGGCGGCTTTCAGCGGCCTGCCGTTTTCAAACGCCACCATGCCCGCTACATTTCCGCTGCCCGCCAGGTTGGAGATATCGTAGGCTTCAATATATTCCGGCGGCTGGGCAAGGCCCAAAAGCCTGCCCAGCTCGTCCAGTGCTCCCATTTCACGGCCCGTGCGTCCCGCCTGCTGCGCCAGTTTTTCCGAGGCGTTTTTCCTGCACATATCCACCAAATGGGCCTGCTCGCCCTTTTGGGGAACGGTGAGCTTCACTGACCGCCCCGCCTTTTCCGACAGCCACTGCCGCAGAGCCTCCTTGCCCTCCACCTCGCCGTCCAGAGTTACCTGGGGGGGCACGGTCCGCTGCGCGTAATACTGCTGCAAAAATTCCGCACGGGTGGTTTTTCCATCGGCAATCTCTCCCAGCATAAACTCCTCCTGATCGCAGAGCCTGCCCCCGGAAAAGCGAAACACCACAACACAGGCGTGAGCCGCCGCGCCGGCCGCCTGGGCCATGGCTACCACATCCTGTTCCCGAACCTTGGTCGCCACCACCTTCTGCTTGGCGGTGATTCTTTTCACAGCGGAGATTCGGTCCCGGATGCGGGCGGCCCGCTCAAATTCCAGGTTTTCCGCCGCTTCATTCATCTGCTGAGTCATATCCTTCACCGACGCTACGGAGCCGCCCTTTAAAAATTCCAAGGCCTCGTCCACATAGCCTTCATATTCCTCTTCGCTGAGCTTTCCCCGGCAAGGAGCGCAGCACTGTTTGATGAAATAATTCAAGCACGGTCTTCCCTTGCCGATCTCCTGGGGGAATTTCCGGGAGCAGGTGGGAAGCTTGAAAATTTTTCTTGCCTCATCCACGCTTTGCTTTACGGAAAAGGAGCTGGTGTAGGGTCCGATATACTCCGCCCCGTCATTCAGCTTCTGCTTGGCCTCAAAAATTCTGCGGTACGGCTTAGGAGTGACCTTAATATAGTGATACCCCTTGTCGTCCTTCAGCAGAATGTTGTATTTAGGCGTATGCTGTTTAATCAAGCTGCATTCCAGCACCAATGCCTCGAACTCGCTGTCGGTTAAAATGTAATCGAAATGATCCACCTGGGAAACCATTTTCCGCACCTTGGGCGGATGGTTTTTCGGGGAACCGAAATACTGACTCACCCGGTTTTTTAACGCCTTCGCTTTTCCAATATAAATAATTTCATTGGAAGCGTTTTTCATCAGGTAAACGCCCGGAGCCGCCGGCAGCGCCATGGCCCTTGCCCGCAGCGCTTTTCGCTTTTCATCCATTTTTCCGCTTCCCTTCCTTTCCATCCTGCTTATGCTTATCAAAGCACAGGTCTTATTAAAAATCAAGCGCTGAATTTTTCCTTTTTACAATTGAACTGATGGGTGCCAGTTCCGTCGATTCAGCTAAAACGGCCTATTTTTCAAGTATTGACAGAGATATAAAAGCAGGATATAATACAGAAAAATACAGTATTTTTTTATTTTTTAGTCTATATGGACGAAACTATGATTTTGTAAGGAGGTAACTCGTATGAGAAAATGCATAGCATTGGTTTCATTGATTTGTATTCTTGCTTTGGTTGGTTGCGGCAATAAGACAGTCAAAATTGATTTCCCTTTTAAGGCTGGCGATGTTGAGAACATAGAAATGTATCACTTTGTTGGAGTACCTGTTTCAGCTGAAAAGAAAGTTATTGTTGCTGAAGAAACTATAAAAGATTTGTATGATCTGTTCGAGCATTTATCCTTAGAGCGCAAAGCGGCAGAAGAAACCGCAGGAGCAGCGATAACCAGCTTCAGATTTAATCTTTCCGATGGAACAAGCTATGAATTGATTTATGCTTGCCATGGAGTAAAGAATGGTAATCTAGAATCCTCAACAGGTAATTTTAAATACTTTACAAGTGCAGATATTGGATCCTATTGGGACAACATTGACCTTGAGGCAGTTTCCGTTGAAGAAAGCGAGTTGCCGAAAGTAAACTGACCAAATTCAGTTTGTTGAACTGAATTTCTATGAAAAGGTTCATACTCTAAACTTATATTATCGTTCAGTTAGTATGCAATTTTGGAAGTTGGTAACATACATGTCTAACATAGCCTAGATAAAAGTTCCGTCTGACCAAAGGCGGAACTTTTTCTATGTATTTCGGCGAATCAATTGTTGGGTGAATTTAAATCAGTCCAAAGGGTAATTGGATGATTTTTCCGAGCCGCCGCTGCCGCATACTGCGGCCCCAAAAGGTCTACCGTCCGTTTCCAGCCAGGAAGCCGCGAAAAGTCATGACCGCCGGCTAATCCGGCGGCTTGAAAAAGCCCTTCTAGGGCTTTTTACCGGCTGGCATCTAAAGATGCACTGAATTAGCTTTCACTCACATCAAATGCTCCGCCGCCCGTTTACGGGCATCAGCCGTTTTTATCGAGTGTATACGAATTTGCTAGATTGTTATTCTCAACTCGCTTCGCTCGATGCTTGAAGCTAAAGCTTTTTTACGGGATACCTCCACCGGCATTGCCGGTGGTTTCCGAAGCCAATGAAAAAGCACCGCCCTCTGGCGGTGCTTTCAAGTCTCTTCCCATTACTCCGCGAAGCCGGACTGTACCAGCTTAACCAAGCTTTCCACAGCGGTTTCCTCATCGGTGCCGTCGGCGATAATACGAATGGTAGTGCCACCTACGATTCCCAAGGATAAAACTCCTAGAAGGCTCTTCGCATTGACTCTTCTTTCTTCCTTCTCTACCCAGATCGAGGACTTGAACTCATTGGCCTTTTGGATAAAGAAAGTAGCCGGCCGAGCATGAAGTCCTACCTGATTTTGGACCATGACATCTTTTACAAACATTTTAATTCACTCCTACCTAAAAACTGAAAATCATCATTTACGCCAACTTATCTATGGTCGTACAATCTCTTTTGGAATGATTGTATTATATCACAAATCGCCCCTTCGTCAATGCGGACAGGCATTTTTTGGCTTACTGAACGATTCCAAAGAAGCCGTTTCCCGCCCATCTTGTGCACATTAACGTAATTGTTGAAAATTTTTGTAACTTTTGTGCACCAACCAATTTTGCAGCAAGGCTCAAAATGTATACTTATTCTTTACCTTGAATATATATAATCTAAAATTGTTTTTTACAGATAAATTAGGCTTTTAGAAATAATAATTCAGTGGAACCCCTAGTATTTTTTGAGGGTTTAGAATTTTGTTTGTGATTTTTCCCCAAGAAAAAAATGGTATTTTTTGCCACGTCCGAATAATTATTCTGTCAATTTCCCCCAAAGCGGACAGGCTCAAGGGTATTATTGCCAGTCATCTCAAAAGATATGCGGGGGTCACTCCTGATTCCGGAGAGCTTTTTCCAAGAGAGCTTGTTCCTCTTTTGTGAAAACCGTCTCCTCCAGCATTTCAGGACGTTTTTTCGCGGTGCGGAGCAGGGCCTGCTGGCGGCGCCATTTCTCAATGTTGCCGTGATGCCCGCTTAACAGTACCTCCGGCACCGGTTTTCCGCGCCAAACCGCCGGCTTGGTGTAATGGGGATATTCCAAAAGGCCGCTGAAATGGCTTTCCTCTTCAAAGCATTCGTCGCTGGAAAGCACGCCGGGCACCATGCGGCTGACTGCATCCGCCAGCACCAGGGCGGGCAGCTCTCCTCCGGTAAGCACATAGTCCCCGATAGAGATTTCTTCATCCACATACTCCTCCAGAACCCGTTCATCCACACCCTCATAGTGGCCGCACAGAATCGCCAGGCTGTCGTATCCCGCCAGTTCTCTTGCCCGCTGCTGAGTCAAGGTTTTCCCCTGGGGGGACATATAAATCAGATGGGGCCGCCGGCCGGCCAGCTCGCAGACATGCTCAAAGCAATCCGCGATGGGCTCGGCCATCAGCAGCATTCCCATGCCGCCGCCATAGGGAGTATCATCCACCCGGTTATGCTTATCATATGTGTATTCCCGCAATTGGTGACAATAAACCTCGATAGCGCCCTTTTTCCTGGCTCGCCCTACAATGCTTTCCCCCATAACCGCTTCGCAAAGCTCCGGAAACAGGGTAATAATATCAATCCTCATGGTCAAAAATCCCCTCTATCGGCCGAATCCGCATGAGCCCTTCCTCCAGCCGAATCTCAATGACGGTCATAGGGATGGCAGGCAGCAGATACGCCTTTCCATCGTCTCCGGTGATCTCGTAAACATCGTTGGCTCCAGTTTTCAACACGTCGGTGACGGCACCATAATCTCTGCCGCTGTCTGCATCCACCGCTTTGACGCCTAACAAATCCTGAATAAAATACCGGCCCGGCTCCAGCTTAAAATCCTGGCGGCTTGCGTATAAAACCCGGTTCCGCAGCAGATCCGCCTGCTCGATGGAATCCACGCCCTCCAGCTTTAAAATCGCCATCCGCTTCTGAGTGCGGGCGGACACCACCTTCAGCTCCTGTTTCCCTTCCTCAAAATACAGTCTTTTCAGCCGGCATAAGGCTTCGGCGCTGTCGCACCAGGGATCCACCCGGATTTCTCCCCGCAGGCCCTGGGTTCCCGTTATTTTTCCAGCTTCCAGGTATGGCTTCAGCATTGACCCACAATCCTTTCCTGTATTTTCCGCCAGGCAGCCAAGCCCCGGAAGGCTTACTACCCGCCGACTCTCCAGCGGCACTGGACAATCTGCCGCTGGCAACATTGCCCTACAGCCCGTAAACGGGCATTTCCTGTTCTTTTTCACATCCACTGTGACCGATAGATGGCTGCTGCGCTCTCGCCCTGCTTACCGCCTGAAACGAAAGCCTTCTTTTCCCATCCCAAATTTTGTGGGGGCTTATTTGATTGCAGGATACAAAAGAGAAGGACGTATGCATATACGTCCTTCTCTTCGGCTCAGTCGATTTCGACAGAAACCCTGCAGTTGTTTTTCGTAGCCGCGGCGCGCATAACCAGACGGATCGCCTTAGCGATGCGTCCCTGCTTGCCGATAACCCTTCCCATATCGTTTTCAGCCACATGGAGATGGTAAACGATGGTGCCGTCCTCCGCAGGCTCGTCGGTATCCACACGAACCTCGTCCGGCTGTTCCACCAGGCCACGAGCAATGCTAATCAGCAGCTCTTCCAAATCTCACACCTCCGAGATCAAAGTACTTCGTTCTTTTTGAACAGAGCCTTTACGGTATCGGTAGGCTGAGCGCCGTTGGCGATCCATTTTTTTGCCTTCTCCGCGTCAACCTTTACCTCCGCAGGCTCTACCATGGGGTTGTAAAAGCCGATTTCCTCAATGAAACGGCCATCCCGGGGATATCTGGAATCCGCCACCACAATGCGATAGTAAGGAGCCTTCTTGGCGCCCATGCGGCGAAGTCTGATCTTTACTGCCATTCTGATTCACCTCCACAAACAATCTAAATCTATTCCACCAAAGTTTAATTGTTACCCTTTGGTTGAAAACCGGTTAAAAGGGCATCCTTCCGCCCAT
>OHJP01000828.1_pt1 | contig 14730 bp, 9 predicted proteins | sample 1568591 | NCBI WGS metagenome assembly OHJP01 (sample SAMEA3879567, study PRJEB24766) | human gut metagenome | biome: human-associated habitat; feature: feces | place: USA | collected 1985/1987
GGAAGTTCACCGTAGGTCTCGCCGAAAGTCACCTGTTTGGATTCCACGGTGGAACCGTCGGCACCGGTGCCGCCGTCATAGTCGAATTTCACGGTGAACTGTGCGGGAACCCAGTGAGCGGTCAGAGTCATATCGCCGGTGACTTTCTCCGACTGGAAATACCACAGCACTGTCTCTCCTTCTTTTTCCGTATACCACCCGTCAAAGGTGTAGCCGGGCTTATAAGGGGTCTCGGGCTCTGTAAGGAATTCACCGTAGCGTACCTTCCGGGCTGCCACTTCACTTCCGCCGTCCGTATCGTACACAATGTTGAATCCACCGCGTACCGCGAAGAAAATAATCATTCCCACGATCACCACGATCAGGACACCGATCAGGCCGTCCAGAATGCGGATGGGAACATCCTTGCTTCCGTAAATGCCGCGGCCGAACCATTTTCCTTTCGGACGGATTGCTTCCTCCGGCTGCTGCGTCGTTTCCGACTGCGTGGTGACTTCTGCTGCCTTTTCTTCTGTATTCTCTGTTGTCACTTGTTCCTGATTCATAATTTTTCCTTTTCCTAATCTATCATAAGCAATTTCTATGTGCTGCACACTCTCGAAATTGCAACCAATATTCGTATTCCGGACTGTCGTCCTTCATACTCATATTGTTTTACTCCCAACATAGAAAACATCCTTTACCTGCAAGCAGTCACGGATGTTTTCTATGGGTGAGTCTTATATCATTACTTTCTTACCAGGTACTTTCTCATATCGATCGCGCAGGCAACCAGAATGATGAGTCCTTTGATCACATACTGCATGTTCATGTTGATGGACAGGAAGTTCAGTGCTACGAAGATGATTCTTAAGAGAAATACACCAAGTACGACACCACTGATCTTACCGGTACCACCTACGAAAGAGACACCGCCGATAACGCAAGCTGCAATGGCATCACACTCGTAGTTCAATCCGGTATTTGCTGTGTTGGAACCGATACGGGAAGACTCGATGAAACCAGTCAGACCGTACATGGCACCTGCCAGTGTATGTACTAAAATGGTGGTTTTCATTACGTTAACACCGGATACCTTTGCTGCTTCGGGATTGGAACCTACTGCAAACATGTTCTTACCGAAGGTGGTCTTGTTCCAGATGAACCACATGATAACAACGATCAAAGCTGCCAGCCATACATAGTTAGGAATGGCGATTCTCGCGCCGCCGGCATTGAAGGAGATCACGCTTCCCTTTACCACATCGTTGAAGTGCTGATCCAGACCGGACAGAGGCTGACCGTTATTGCCGTTGATCATGATGTACATTAACAGTAGGCCGTATACGATCAACTGGGTAGCCAGCGTTACGATGAAGGGATGCAACTGGAATTTCGCTACGAAGAAACCGTTGACCCATCCCACGATACCGCCGACCAACAGTACGATCAGGATCACCAGAGGGATCGGAAGTACCGGAAGGTTCGGGAACATCTTGGTGGCATAAGTCACGGACTGCATCAGGGATGCCGTGATACATGCGGTCAGTCCTACCACACGTCCTGCGGACAAGTCGGTACCTGTCAATACGATACATCCTGCAATACCACAGGCAATGGGAAGGTTCGCCGCGGACAGGCTGATGATGTTGACAATGGAAGCCGCCGACAGGAAATTGGAGTTCTGGATGTAAGTGTAAATAATTGCTACGATCAGCAGGATGTATAAGGCATTGTTAAGTAAAAATTCTTTCCAATAGGTCTTCTTGTCTCTGCTGTCCAGCTTCTTGTAGTCTGCAAAATTTTGCTTTACGCCGTTAATTTTATTCTGAATTGCTTTGCCGGGATTCATACGCATATCCTCCTATACATATTTTGCAGCAAGAGACATGATCTCTTCCTGTGTCGTATTTTTGGCATCTACTTCTCCTGCCAGCTTACCGCCGCTCATGACAAGAATTCTGTCACATACACCCAGCAGCTCCGGCATCTCCGAAGATACCATCAGGACAACTTTGCCCTTATTGGCCAGATCGATGATCAGCTGGTAGATCTCGTACTTTGCACCTACGTCGATACCTCTGGTAGGCTCATCCAGCATCAGCACCTCCGGCTCTGTGAGAAGCCATCTGCCGAGGATAACCTTCTGCTGGTTACCACCGGACAGTGACCGGATCTTCGTCTTCTGGGAAGGTGTCTTGATATGCATGGCATCAATGGCCCATGCAGTGTCCTTCTCCATGGATTTATCACTCAGATAAAATCCTGCTTTTTTATGTTTCTTCAGACTGGAGATCACCGTGTTCTCCCGGATATTCAGGATTCCGAAGATACCGGTGGCACGACGTTCCTCCGTCAGAAGTGCAAAACCGTTTTTAATGGACTCTCTGGCATTGCGGTTTCTGACCTCTTTGCCGTCCAGTTTGATCACACCGTCTTTTCTGGTGGCCACACCGAAGATATTCTCCAGTGTCTCCGTTCTGCCGCTGCCGTCCAGTCCGGCCAGACCTACGATCTCACCCTTTCGAGCCTTAAAGGATACATCCTGCAGCAAGGAATATCTCGCGCTTAAGTGTTCTACCTCCAATGCCACTTCACCGGGCTTGTTGGTCTTGGGCGGGAACTGGTTGGTCAGTTCACGGCCTACCATCAGTTTGATGATCTTGTCTGTAGTCAGGTTCTGTGCAGGCTCTGTTGCGATCCAGGTACCGTCACGCATGACGGTGACTTCATCTGCGATCCGCAGGATCTCTGCCATCTTGTGAGAAATATAGATAATACCGCATCCTCTGTCACGAAGCATATTGATGATCTTGAACAGATGCTCCACTTCTTCTTCCGTCAGGGATGAAGTAGGTTCGTCAAATACAATGATCTTACTGTTGTAGGATACCGCTTTCGCGATCTCTACCATCTGCCTTTGTGATACCGGCATCGTACTCATGATTCTCTTGGGGTCTACAGCGATCCCCAGTTCTTCAAAAATCTTGTTGGTGTCTTCCAGCATCTTGTGCTCGTTGACCATAATGCCTGCTGTCATGGGATAACGGCCCAGCCAGATATTATCCATGACATTTCTCTTCAGTGCCTGATTCAGTTCCTGGTGAACCATGGCCACTCCATTATTCAGTGCTTCTCTGGAATTTTTGAAATTGACTTCCTTGCCTTCCAGTTCGATCTTGCCTGCATCCTTACTGTAGATGCCGAACAGACACTTCATTAAGGTGGATTTACCGGCGCCGTTCTCTCCCATGAGCGCGTGTACCGTTCCTTTTTTTACGGTAAGGGATACATGATCCAGTGCCTTTACGCCGGGGAATTCCTTGCATATGTCTGTCATCTGAAGTAATACTTCCTGTCCCATACGCATCCTCCTATACATAAAGAGCGGCCGCCGCCAGATGCAGCAGCCGCTTCTTTTATTTACTTGTTATTCAGATCATTCTCCGGTGTAAGTAGCGTAAGGGATGTAGATCTTGTTGCTAACCTTCTCAGAGATGTTGAAGCTGTCGGTATCTGCCATCAGATCCTTGCCAGCCTGGATGTTCTTAGCCAGGTAAGCAATACCGTTTGCCATACCTTCTGCATCCTGCTTGATGGTACCGGTCATCTTGCCGTCTGCGATCAGCTGCTTGGCTGCGTCAGTTGCATCAACACCGAATACAGGAATGGTGGTGCAGTTGCCATCGCCTAAGTTGTAGCCCTTGTCATTCAGAGCGGAGATAACGCCTTCAGCCATACCGTCGTTGTTGCAGATAACCAGCTCGATCATGTTACCAGCGGACTCATTGTACTGAGACAGGTTGGTGGTCATGTAGTTGTTAGCTGCGGTTGCGGACCAGTTACCGTCCTGGTCAACCTGATACTTATCGGTATTGGATGCATCGAAGTACTCCAGCGCGGGCTTGCCTGCTGCGGTGATCACTGCATCTGCATCTTCTACGCCGTACTGGGTACGATAGATTGCTTCTACGTTACCTAACTGACCCATGAACATTGCGTAGCTGATCTTGCCATCGCCATTCAGATCAATAGCATCGAAGTTGTCTACTACATACTGACCAACCATCTTACCCTGCATATGACCTGCTTCGGGAGCATCGGTTCCAACGAATGCACACTTGTCATAGCTGCCTAATACCTTACCTTCATCCTCATCGGATTCTACCGCACGGTTGAAGAAGATTACAGGGATTCCTGCTGCGCTTGCCTTGTCAACGATGGCCTGGGAAGCGTCTACGGAACCGGATGTTACGATGTTGACGATCAGAAGGTTGGTACCCTGTGCAATAGCGGTATCGATCTGCTCGTTCTGGGTGGTCTGGTTACTGTTGCCGTCATAATTCTGGAACTTGATGCCTGCTTCGGTAAGCGCATTATCCAGTGCAGTACGCACGCTGGAGATGTATGTATCACTGTAGGTGTAATAGAATACTCCTACATTCAACTCTCCCTTTCCTCCGCCGCTCTTTCCGCACGCTACGAGGCTGAGCATCATAATGCCGACCAACAGTAGTGACATGAACTTTTTCATATGAAATACCTCCTTGTTTTGATGAAAATGTATGTGTTTCATCTCTTGATGAGGTAATTATATGGCATCTTGTACATAAAAGATATACAAAATCTTACGCATGGGGTTAAAAAATATACTATTCTGTACACATTTTGTTCATGTTCTGTACATAATTTGTAACTATTCAGAGCCGAAAAGCATTACATAATTTCGTCGAACGCTTGCATTCGTAAGAATTATGTAATGCTTATTCGGCGAAGTAACCACATGAGCAAAAGAATAGCTCTGAAAGAGCGGTTTTATCACGCTGGGGCCGCCGGTCTGTCCGTTGATCAGGTTCGCTGCCGTCTCCACTCCCAGATACCCCATGGCATAGGGGTTCTGCACGATCAGGGCATCCACCTCCCCGGTCTCCAACATTCCCACAGAGACCACATTGGAGTCAAACGCCACCACCTGCGTCCTGTCTCCCCGGTCCAGATCCCGGATGGCCCAGCCCACACCGAGGCTGGTCCATTCGTTAAAGGTCACCACCACATTGATCCTGGAATCCGACAAAAGCATCTCTTTTGCTCCCGCTCTGGCATCCTCCGTGGTGGAAAGGACATTGATGGTGGTAATATCCTTTACTCTCGGGTCCTGCTCCACCGTCTGCCGGAATCCCAGTTCCCGTTGCTGCCCGTTGGCGGAATTCACATCATAATTCACGATACCGATATACAGTTCGTCTTCTCCCACCGCCAGAGCTGCTTCCGCCGCCTTCACACCGGCCTGCAGGTTATTGGTCCCAATGCGGCAGCTTACCATACTGCTGTTGACATCACTGTCAATGACAACGATCTTAATTCCTCTCTGGGCTGCCTGACCGATGATCTCCGCATTGGCATTGTAATCCACCGCAGAGAAAACGATCACATCCACTCCGTCCTCCATGGCCTGCCGCACCATCTCATTCTGGGTCACATAATCTTCTTCCGATTCCGGGCCGTTAAACGTAACATTCAGATTGTATTCCGTAGCCGCCGCCCGGGCACCCGCAAAGACACTTTTAAAAAAGGCGCTCTCCGTGGACTTCACGATCATAGCCACCTGGGTTTTCCCTGTCTCAGCTTCTTTTCCGCAGCCACTCATGCTCATAAGAAGCAGGACACCCGCAGCCAGCAGGGACAGTATTTTTTTCATTTTCTGTTTTCTCATACTTTCTCCCATCCTGCCGCTGCATTTTCTTCCACCTTCGGCATCCGTATGATCACAGTAGTGCCTTCATCCAGTTCGCTTTCTATGGAAAGACCGTACTCTTTTCCGAAATAAATCTTAATCCTGTCGTTGACGTTCTTGATGCCGATGCCAGAATTATCTCCCGGCTCCTTATGAAGGATCGACCGACACTGTTCCTCTGACATACCGACACCGTTATCCTCCACCCGGAAGACCACATCTTCCCCTTCGCTGTAGATGCGGATCAGAATCCGTCCTTCATCCACCATGCGGTCCAGTCCGTGATAGATGGCATTTTCGATAATGGGCTGCAGGGTGATCTTGTTACAGTAATATTGCAGACAGTCCTCTTCCACCTGAAACTCATAGGAAAACTGATTCTTATAGCGGAAATTCTGGATCTTTAAATAGCTTCTGGCATGCTCTACTTCTTTTTCAATGGGGATCAATTCGTGCCCCTTGCTGATACTGATACGAAACAGTTTCGCCAGAGCATTGACCATCTCCACGGCATCCTGACACCTTTCTTCCTCGCAGAGCCACCCGATGGCATCCAACGTATTATATAAGAAGTGGGGATTGATCTGGGCCTGCAGAGCCTTTAACTCCGTTTTGCGCAGGGAAATCTCTTCCTGACGTACCTGCTTCATCAGTTTCTGGATTTTTCTTACCATGTGCTCGTAGGACTGTGACAGTGCCTCGATCTCCGTGGTGCCTTCCACAGGCTGATAAACATATCCCGCAGCATCCTTTTCGAACTCTTCCATAGCCCGGATCAGACGCTGCACCGGATTGGTCACCAGTCTGGATACCAGAACACTGACCACCATGGTCGTCAGCAGAATGATTGTCAGCATGACACAGATGTTTCCCACCAGTTCCATCTCTTTGGCCGTCACCAGTTCACTGATATAGCTGACACCCACCACCTTCCAGTTACAGTTATCCAGCGCCAGGACACTACAGATCAGTTCTTCGGTCTCAAAGGAACCGTTGTGGCTCAGATCCAGTCCCTCCGTGGCTTCCGTCTTAAGACCCGAATACAGCAGCTGCTGTTGGGGATGATAGATGATCTCTCCATTACTGTCTGTGATAAAGCAGTAGCCATGCTGTCCGATTCCCACATCGTCCACATAATCCGATATTTTGGAGAAACGGATATCAATGACTACCCGCAGCTTCTGTCCGTCTGCTCCGGGAATCTCCTGTAAGACCGATACCACCCAGGGATAATAGTCCTGCAACAGAGATTCCACATGGGGTTCCGACAGATAGAGTACCCCGGGGCTGTAGGAATCCAGTTCGATATAAGACAGATCCTTCAGATAATGTTCCTTCAGAGTATGAGTTCCCGTATGGGAATCCACCAGCTTCCCCTGCTCATCATAGATATAGACCGCCACCAGATCCGACCGGACACTGCAAAGAGTCTCCAGTGTCTGCCCGGTACTTCCGCCGCTCTTTGTCAGATCCTTCTCGATCAGACTCATGATCTCCTGCATATCTCCGATGTAGTTAGAAATGGTATTGGAAGCCTGAGTCACCGCCTGTTCACTGCTGGTATGTGCCGCCTGTTTCATACTTCCGACATAAAGAGAAAAAAAGTAAAAAGTGGACCACAACAAAAACAGGGTAACCAGTCCCACCACTAATGTCGTAATGATAAAAGAAAGGGACGTTTTTTGCTTCTTCATATCTTATTCTTTCTCCTGTCGCATGGCATTGGGAGATACCCCGCAATACTTTTTAAAGCAGTAGCTGAAATAATGCTGATCGCTGTAACCGCAGCGCTCCGCAATCTCCCGCATCTTCATGGAACTGCCCAGTACCAGTTCCCTTGCCGTTTCGATCCTCTTTTTCGTCAACAGATCCACGAAGCTTGACCCGGTCTCTTTTTTGATCAGGGCACTCAGGTAATTGGGGCTCACATGAATGCTGTTGCTGACGCCCACCAGAGACAGGGACGGATCCCCATACTCCTTGTCGATGATCTGCATGGCCTTTTCACACAGGATCTGGCTGCTCTTTTTCTTGCCCGCATTGACCAGTTCCCATACTTCCAGGCAAAGTGCCGTGAAACGATCCCTGGATTCCCGTATCGGACCTTCCAGCATGGCAAAACGCTGGAGCAGGGCGGAATCTTCTGTCACCGTATAGGCAATGCGGATCAGCGCCGAGGACATCCGGAAGATCAGGAATTTGCATTTCAGGGCAGCATCCTGCTGCACCTCCAGTTTGCCGAATACATCCTTCAGATAGTTTTCCAGTTCCTCTCGGGAACCACCACGGATCAGATTCTCCATCTGAGTAACACATTCCGCCGCCAGCTCCATGTCCATGGTGTTATCCCGCTCTTCATCGGCAATATAATGGATGCCGCTCTCTCCCGGAGTGCAATATCCCAATGCACTCATAGCTCCTCTGTAGGCCTCGTGGCATTCTCCCAGATGTTCTCTGATACGGCTGACACCGATATGACAATGCATTTTCAGAATGCGTTCCGTACTCTGTACCATCTCTCCCACGGCAATATGCAGATACCGGTCGAAGGTCGACGTGGTGGCCGCCAGCACTGCAATGATCCTGCCGTCCATGGCAAAAGAATAATGCTTCATATATTTTTGCAGTATCATATCCACGGAATGTACCAGTTCCGGTCTCGTACGGTTCTTCCCGTTGGTATCCTCCACCGTGATGGCCAGCACCGCATACTGAAAGGCATTATTACGATCCTTCAAAAAGCCGTTGCCAACCGCCTGTTCCTGTAAAAGTTCCTCCCGGTCCTGCCCCTCAAAGCTGGCATAATCATCTAGCAAAAGGGGCAGAAAAAACTGTTGCAGATCCGGATTATCATGTTTTCTGGCATCAAATTCCGCAAAGATTCCGTCGATCTTAAGCTTGATCTTCTTCAGTTCTTCCGTCAGATCCACCATAGTGATAGGTTTCAACATATAACTGATGATATTGTACTGGATGGCCTGCTGGGCATAAGAAAATTCATCGAAGCCGCTTAAGAAGGCGATCTGTGTGGTAGGACGTACCTCTCTGACCTGTCTTGCCAGCTCGATTCCGGAGACAAAAGGCATCCGGATATCCGTAAGCAGCAGATCCGGTTCCATCCTCTCCACCAGTTCCAAAGCTTCGATGCCGTTCTCCGCTTCCCCCACGACTTGAAATCCGATGCTCTCCCAGTCGATCTTCCTTATGATTGCTCTGCGTAATTCCTCTTCGTCATCTGCCACTACGATTGTATACATTGCTGTCCCTCTCTGGTATGTATTATTTTAAGGTAAGTATCTTCCCGGAAAACGCAATGGGAAGGGATATTTTTCTGGTACTGTTTTCGCCTGCAAACAGAATCTGGGCAATGCCGTCAGCCGATACGGACGCAATCCTGCCGGTTCCGTATTTCTGATGCTGTACTTCCCGTCCGGACTCACAGGCTGCGATGCAGGCCTCCACTTCCCGTGGCGGCAGCTTCTGCACCTTTTTGTCCGGTGTCTTTAGCAGCGAGCCTCTGATCCCGACAGCCGTACCGGTCTTTCTTACAGCGTTTAACGGCTTCGTTTTCTCAAACACTTCTCCTGAAAAAGCAGAGGTCAGATTCGGTCCAAAGGTAAATACATACAGCTGTTCCTTCGCTCTCGTCATTCCCACATAATAAAGCCTTCTCTCTTCCTCATAGGCATTGGCCTCCGGGGAATCCGGTACACAGCCCCTCCCCGGAATCTGGGAAGGGATCACTCCCGCCAGCATATCCGCCAGATACACTCTTGTGTATTCCAGTCCCTTGCTGGAATGGATCGTGGACAGGATAAAATTACTCTTCGGATCCCCGTAGCCCTCTCGCATCATCTCCTGCAGCTTCTGTAATCTTGCAGGGAAATCAAACAGGCTGTTCTCCTGATCTCCCAGGGCCTTTAATATCTCCGCCTTGCCACTGTCCAACCCGTGGGTATCCATGAATTCCTGATATCCCATATAATTCAGGATCCGGTAGATAGCTTTTCCTGCTGACTCATACCGCATATTGTCCAGATGGGTAGCCAGTGCCTTGCACTGTTTTCTGGTGTAAACGGATACCTCATCCATTTCCGCCACCGTATCCAACAGTGTCAGTCGTCTGGTATTGGCATCCACCGCCTCCATGGCCGCCTTTTTGCTGATACCGGCTCCCATTTTGTAATAGATCCGAAGAAATGCCTCCCCATCCCATGGATCCAGAGACAACTGAATAAAATCACAGATATCGTTGACCACCGGATGGGAAAAGAAGGTCATATCCGAATTTTTCACCCGGCAGGACAATCCTTTACGTTCCAACAGATCAATGATGGGAAGTGCACTTTCGTTATTCCGGTATAATACTGCCGTCTCCTGTTCACAGTCCTGGGCTACTTTCAGCAGATAATTGTACTGTCCCTGTCTGGATACTGCCTTGATCTCTGTAACGCAGCCACCACCTTCTCTGGCCGCGGTCATCTTCTTCGGATGTCTGTTTTTATTCTTCTGGATCAGAGTATCCGCCGCCCGGACGATCTCCTGCCTGCTACGGTAATTGGTCTCCATGAGAAGGATCCCTGCTCCCGGGTGTCTGTCCTCAAAGGAGACAAGTGCCTGCGGGTAAGCTGCCCGGAAGCCGTAGATACTCTGGTCTTCATCTCCCACCATAAACAGATTCCGGCTCTGCGCCGCCAGCAGGTCGATCATATCATGCTGTATTTTCGAAGTATCCTGCGCTTCATCCACACAGAAATACCGATACTGCTCCCTGAAATGTGCAAGTACCTCAGGATACTGTTCCAGAATTCTGAGGGCGTAGATCATCTGATCATCGTAATCAATCATCTGCATCTGCCTGAGTTTCGCATTATAAGTACGGAATATCTCCGGGAATTTCTCCACATCCGTGTCCATATCCCGGATTTTCTCCGGTGTCAGACGCATATTTTTCGCATAGGTGATATCCAGCTGGGTCTCTTTGATATCATTTTCCGTGGCGTATTTCCCCGTTACTTCCAGAAAAGACTGTTTGACGGCCGCCGAGGCTTCCTTATCTGCCACCTGAAAAGGCGTTTTCCCGGTACGGTAGGCAAAATATTGCAGTACCTTCTGGGAGATGCCGTTGATGGTGCGAAACTCCAGCCGCTCTGCATCCGCTTCTCCGAACATCCCCGCAAACCGCCTGCGCATATCATTCGTTGCCGCCACCGTATAGGTCACTGTCAGGATCGACTCCGGTGTTATTCCCAGGCAATAGATCATATAGCCCAGTCTGCTGACCAGTACGGTGGTCTTACCGCTTCTGCTGTTCGTTTAACTGTATGTGATAGTTCCGTACAAATTCCGTAAAATTCAATTCATTGTCCCACTTTCCGCCTCCGGCATTTTTCTGCCTTCCTTTGTTGCTATCGGCTCACCGTCCAGTACTGCATCCAGAAGGATACCATTCTCATCGTAAGACAGTTTTAAGGAGAAAAAGGGGCGGTTCTCACGAAGCAGCCGGAAAAAGATCTTGTCCCCTTCCCAGAGATCCAGTTCCTCCACCTTATTGATCTCCACCCATTCCAGCGTTCCTTCGTCACACTCCCTCGGTTCCCCCGTAAATCCATCCGCCGTATACAGGCACATATACTCACAGACGTCCCGGTATAAAAAGGTGATGATTCCCCGGAACCGGTAGTCCGTCAGAGTATACCCTGTCTCTTCCTTTACTTCCCGGAGCACACAGTCCTCCGGGCTTTCGTCCGCCTCGAAATGACCACCCACGCCGATCCATTTGTCTTTGTTAATGTCATTTTCCTTCTTCACCCGGTGAAGCATCAGATATTTTCCGTCCTGCTCGATGTAGCAGAGCGTGGTCAGATTTCTGAGCTGCTGTATACTCATTTTCTTTCTCCTCTATATCCCTATCCTCTGAAAAATCTGCCCAAAATTATTATTTCTTACAATGTTCCGCAATGGCTGCGATCGCTTTCTCCATCTGGAACGGTTCCGCCAGATGTGCATTCATTCCGGCGGTCAGACATTTCTTCGCATCTTCTTCATACGTCAGCGCATTTTCCCTATTCCTCACATTACAAATCCATTTTTGCATTTGAATGCATATTTAATTTATTTTACCATATTGACTGCCGGACGGCAACCTTATTGCTCCAGCATATTCTCAATAAAAATCCCATATCCTCTGGTACTGTCCTGCACGAGAACATGGGTGACGGCCCCTACGAATTTACCGTTCTGGATGATAGGTGCACCGCTCATTCCCTGGACGATTCCTCCGGTCAGGGCGATCAGGTCAGAATCTGTGACTTTCAGTTCGATTCCCCGGTTCACGTTGTCATGATCGAGATGAATGTCGGTGATCTCGATATCATAGTATCTGGTGGTGCCGTCTACGGTACACAAAATCTGCGCCGGTCCCTTTCGGATCTCCTGTTTTAATCCAATGGGCATCGCCTCTTCCGTTCCCAGTGCCAGTGCTTTGTCATTGCACTTGCCGAAGATTCCCCGGACACTGTTGCTGGTAATATCCCCCAGAATCCTGTCATCAGAATAGACGATCATTCCCGTCATTTCCCCCGGATGACCGGCCGTTCCCTTCTGAATGGAGATGATCTCCGTCTGGTACAGGGTTCCGTCATTCATTTCCATCAGGTTGCTGGTGTCCACATCATTGATTCCATGCCCCAGTGCTCCGAAATTTCCCTGGCTGTCAATGTAGGTCATGGTTCCCACACCCTGGGCATTGTCCCTGACCCAGACACCGATCTTATATTTTTTCGTCTGATCCTGTACCGGATCGATTTTAACATCAAAATATTCTTCGCCCCGCCGGATCGTCAAAATCGCTGCTTCTCCACTACCGTTTTCGATCCGGGTGATCAGATCATCCTTGTCCGCCACTTCCGTGCCGTTCAGTTTCACCACATAATCGCCGCTTTTCAAAATATGTTCCGCCGGAGCCACCTTCTCCCCGTTGACAGAACGGAACTCTCCGGTACCTATGACCATTACCCCTTCTGTCTTGACATAGATTCCGATGGGAACACCTACCGGGATCAGCTGCTGATCCTCGATCACCCGGATCCCCACCTGCTTAAAAGGCAGGATCCCGAACAGTTTCACCTGCATCTCAAGGCTGTCCGTCGTCCCGGTCTTCATAGTCACCGGCTGACTCAGATCCAGTGTCACGGCACCTTGGGGAATATTACTGGTTCCCTGTTCACTGACACTTAAAATCTCACCTTTTGCGGGAATATCCAGTGCCAGTGATTCCTCCGATTCCGCCCGCATATAAATAACAGAAGGAATACTGCTGTCCACCAGATAATAGCTGTAGCCAAAGAGTCCCATACCGGCCAGGATAAGGGCAGCACAAAGGCAGGCCCGGTAAATCCGCAGTCTGCGCACCTTCTGTTTCCAGAGCTGCAAAATGATGACTGCATCTTCTCCTGCCTGCCTTTTTACTTTTTCCGTTTCTGTGATCCATAGTTTCATACACATTCCCCCGCTATACTTCTGTCATTGCTGTATAGGGTATAGTGTACGTCACATTCCTATTTTTAGTCTGTGATCACCGGGAATTGCGGTTTACAGTTTTCTCCAGTTTAACCACAAATGACCACATTCCCGCTGCTTTTATATTCCTCCGGGCAGCCGTCCGTCAGAATCGTTCCACTCTGAAACGCCCCGAAGGTCACAGAGCTGACATTTCCGAACTTGGAATGGTCTGCCAGAATAAAGCATTCTCTGCATTGTCCCATGGCAGTCTTTTTCACCATGGCCTCATTCATATCCGGTGTGCTCAGGCCACTCTGCCTGCTGATCCCATTGGTCCCGAAAAAGCCTTTGGTAAAATGATAACTCTGCAGATTCATCAAAGCCTGGTTACCTACCACGGCCTCTGTGGAACCCTTCAATTCTCCGCCGACCAGATACACACGGAATCCCGCTGCTGCCAGTGTTTTGGCATGAGCTACTGCATTGGTCACGAAAATGGCACTTTTCTCTGTCAGAAAAGAAAGCATGCTTGCCGTTGTGGTTCCGGCATCCAGATAGACAAAATCCTCCGGCTGGATGAGAGCTGCTGCCCTCGCCGCCACCAGCTGTTTGGCTTCCACATTCACCGTTGCCTTCTGTTCTACCGTAGGCTCATGGGTTGCCACCGTACGGTCTAATGCCACTGCTCCGCCGAAGACCTTCACCAGCTTCCCGGCATTATGCAATGCTGTGATGTCCCGGCGTACCGTGGATTCCGACGTATTTAACAGATCTTTTACCTCGGCCACCGTAATGCTGTTTTTTTCTTCCAATAATTTCAGAATGATCTCATAACGTTGTTCTGTCAGCATAAATTGTTATTTTCTCTTTCCTTTGTCACATCTGTCTCCAGTATGATCTTACGCACGGGAAGAATACTTCCGGGAGACATGGATAATTCATCCACACCCATTGCAAGGAAACGTCTGGTCAGTGTCTGGTCTGCTCCCAGTTCTCCACAGATGCCCGCCCAGATACCTGCCTTGTGGGCATTCTCCACGACCATCTGTATCATGCGAAGCACTGCTGGATGGTGCGGATCGTAAAATGCATCCAGCTTCGGATTCTGCCTGTCGATGGCCAGTGTGTACTGGGTCAGATCGTTAGTACCGATACTGAAGAAATCCACTTCCTTCGCCAGCTCTGCGCTCATCATGACAGCAGCCGGTGTCTCGATCATAATACCCTGCTTCGGTTCTCCGAAAGCCACACCCTGTTCTGTCAGTTCCTGCTTTACCTCTGCCACGATTTCCTTGATCTGATGTACTTCCTCCACACTTATAATCATAGGATACATGATGGAGATATTACCAAATGCACTGGCACGGAACAATGCACGGAGCTGTGTCTTGAAGATCTCCGGTCTGGTCAGACAGATACGGATGGCACGGCATCCCATGGCCGGATTTTCCTCCGGCTCCATTTCGAAGTAATCGCACTTCTTGTCTGCACCGATGTCCAGTGTACGGATGATC
>OHJP01000838.1_pt1 | contig 14652 bp, 12 predicted proteins | sample 1568591 | NCBI WGS metagenome assembly OHJP01 (sample SAMEA3879567, study PRJEB24766) | human gut metagenome | biome: human-associated habitat; feature: feces | place: USA | collected 1985/1987
TAAAAATAATCTTCTGTTCCGAATTCTTATCCCTGATTTTTTCTGCCGCAAGAATCCCTGCGTTGATGGTTTCCATTTCAATATCCATCAAAATAATATCTGTCGCTTCTTTTTCTGCCAGCTCTACTGCCTGGACACCTGTTTCTGCTGCCCACACAACCTGCATATCTTCTTGGCTGTCAATCAGCTCCCTTAGATCTTCCCGAATCAGTTCAAAATCCTCTACAATTGCTACTTTTATCATACTTCCCCTCTCTTCCACTTCAAGTTTAGTCTCTTTCTGGATTCATATCGAGGTATCATCATACAAAAACTGGTTCCTTCTCCAGGAACGCTTTCCATCTTCATCATACCAAAATGCCCCTTTACAATTTCTCGTACATAATAAAGTCCCATTCCCCAGTTATTATTGGTATTTTTACTCGTATAAAATGGATAAAAAATTTTCTGCCGTTCCTTTTCTGCGATCCCATTTCCATTATCCCGAATTTCAAATCCAATATAAAAACGTTCACTGTGAAGAATAATTTGAAGAATTTCTTTTTCTGTTTTTCCAGAAACTAAAAATGCCTCATGAGCATTGGTCAGCAGATTATACACAGCTTCTCCCAAATGCTGCACATCCGCCAGAATAACCTCATCCTGATCTCCGAGAACATCTACGGACACTCCTCGATATTTCTGCTGAAACTGCCGGATTGCCTCTACCGCTTTTTTATTGATGTTCAGATATGCCTGTATAGATGTCTCATCTTCATCGCTGATCCAGTAGGCTTTGGTATACCAGTATTGCCGCTTCCAGTCCAGTCTGTCCAACTTGGATTCGCACCATTTCTGTATCAGGCTGTTATAGGTAATAAACTGCCGCTTTTCTTTATCCAGATACACTTCATAGGCCGGATTACTCCCATCCAGGCGAAGATGCTCCGGGAAAAAGAAAGCCACCTTCAATATCCCATCCTGTTTGATACATCTTAGATAGGTATAATACTCACAGACTTCCCGAACATATCCGTAGTCAGTTTTTTCCTTTCTTGGCAGGTCTGAAGTCGCGATTTGCTTCATTTCATCCGTCGCTGTCAGCTTGGGAAGTGCCATCAGGGCTCTTTTTTTCATCTCAATTCACCATCCTCTTTGTCAAATCTACGCTATACCACACATCAGGCAGTAATGTAACGCCGTCAATCCGGCCCACTGCAACCTGTACGATACTTTCCGAATCCGGTGCTTCCTTCGCAAAAGCAAGGATGTCTCCCAGTCTGCCGGTGGCAACGGGGTCTTTACCCCGTACCACCGCATAGCCGCAGTTCGCCATTGCCCGGTTGGCTGCCACATGGGAGCTCCACACCCTGCGCGGATGATCTGCCATGTAGGCCAAACCATGTAAAAACAGCTCCTCTTTGGTGAGCCGCTTAATCACAGTCAGCTCCGTACAGGCGATTTTGGAGTCATGCTCATCTTCATCGATGTCGCCGCCGGCGTTGACAATATAATATTCCGAATGCTCCAGGCTGGAATAATAACTAAGGCAGTCAAGCGGGTCCTCCGCGCAGTGAAATCCATTTTCCCTGCAATTTGCTTTTTCAGTCGTATTGAGCCCCATCACAAACTGATAGCCACGGCATATCAGCCCGGGGCGAAAACCCTTATAAGCAATCATTCTTCATTTTTCCTCCTTTGCCGGCTCAGCCTGCCTTTGCCATCCCAAAATCCAGCAGCGACATCTGCCCATCCTGAGAAGGCTTTTTTTCCTCCTGCTTGGGTGCCGCCTTGGGTTCCGTCTTTTTCTTCTCTGCCACCTTCTTGGGTTTGCTCTTTGCAGAGGACTTCCCAGCATACGGCTTGGGAACAAACTTCTCCTCATCCTCATGGTCTTCCTTGGCATCAGGGTCACGGAAATAATCTTCTGCCCACTGATAGCACATATCATCCGGCACATCGCAGCCATATGTCTGCTGTCCGGGACCAGGGCGGGTTCCGCTTGCTTTTAGTTCATCCTGCACATAATCCCATGCCTTTCGGTTGATGTACTGGAAACAGCGGATCATGTTCTTTTTCGGATGCATCGTCAGACGGGCAAACGCCGTATCTTCCATACAGAGCATCTGGATATGCTCGGACACACATTCCTTCATATTTCGCCGTGTCAGTTTTTCCACATCGGTACTCACCCTCTGGGTAGAGGCCGCGATTACTTCTTCATCACTCATCGCTTCCAGACGGGCGATCTGCTCCTGCTCCGCGGCTTTCTTCGCCTGCTGTTTGGCGTCAAATTCCGCTTTGCGCTGGGCTTCAGCCGCCTCATGCTCCGCACGCTTTTTTTCTTCATCTTCTGCGGCGGGCGGTTGTGCCGAATTCCCCTCCTCAGCAGACTTCTCTTCCCCATCAGACGCTACTTCATCCACAGGTTCTTCCTCTGCATCAGCCGAAGCAGTCTCACCGGCAGGAACCGAAGCAGCCGATACCGTGACAGTGTCTGTACCTACAGGCGGCACAGGCAAAGATTCCATCTCCTCCAGCTCAAAGGCTTCATCATCCTCAAAGGCTGCAGACGAATCGAACATACTGTTTTGCTGCTCCATTGCTATTTCTGAAAAAACACCCATTGTAAAATCTCCTTTCGCAAAAAATGGCATGGAGCAGGCCGTTATGACCCTTTCCATGCCATTGTGTGTTGCTCACAGCACATATAAAAGTGTGCTGAAGCTGTCAAAACAGTAGCAGACCACGCCAGTATACTGCCTTGACCATTCCTTGATTTTGTCCTGCACCTCCTGCGCAGTCTTTTGATTGCTCATATTCCAGGGTGGAGGTACCGTTACGGTAAAGTAGCCATTCTCCAGACAACTTCTGACATCTACCGGAAGATTGGAACACTGCTCATACAGTGCTGTAATCTGGCTTTTCTTCTTTTCTGCAATACGCATCTGACCCCTATCCCTTCATTCCTGTTTTTGAGCAGGCTCCGGAAGTCTTTTACACAAGAATGGGGAGAAGCGTACCGGCGCAAAATCCCGGCAGTCATTCACATAGAAGTATGTGCGTTTGCCTTGGCAGTCCAGTTCCACCACATCAGATGGAGCCAACGGACGACCTCTGTAATCTTCCGGCAAATGCTCATTAAAGTCCAGGAACAGGCGCCCCAGCACTTCCATGTCATTCTGCCCCTTTGGGCAACAGACCTCTGCGCTCCATACCGTCTGATAGGCGGCGGCAGGCGGCTGTTCATATCCAGCCTTATGTAGCGCATCCAGTCGCTTGAATGCGAATGGTACTGTCTGTGTCTCACTTAGGCAAAGCTGGTAAATGCAAAACCTCCGGAAAACTCTCTGGCTGTCCAGAATATCCTTCAGCGCCCGATTGCCCTGAGCAAGAAATATCTGATACTCTTCCTTTGTAAGCCCCAGATACTCTGTCAGGTCCAAATCTTTCTCCGCTCTGGTGTGCCAAAGCTCGACGCAGCCATCTATATAGGTAAAGTCACACTTACCGCACAGATATTGCTGCTTAAAATTCATTCTCTGCACCTCCTTTTCCTTCTGTTCTTTCTCCCGAAGGGCAAGCTGCCAATCATCAAACCCTTTATAATTCGGATTCCAGGTCAGCTGACGACATGCCATTCCATTTTTCCGGGCCATCAGATAGATCTTAGATGCCCCGTTGGAGGTCATTTGGTTACTGTACTTATCCATATCATGAGCCTCAATGATCTCCTCAGTGCCATTCTGTGCCAGCAGTGCAAACAGCGTATCCAACTGGCTTGTGTTGTTTGCGCCGGCAATCGCCGCAAAAGTCCGGTTTGTCAGGCAGTGCGAGATGTCTGCTTTCAGCAGTCCCTCAATGACATAGACCACCCGAGCAGATGGATTGCCGATAAAATGTACCGGGCTCCCGGATGTGACACCCATATTTTTGGACGAGGACGAAAACCAGATGTATTTGGCTCCTGACTTATCCGGTGGATCATCTTTTTGCTTGAGCGGACTATCCAAAAGTATCTGCAGGCCATGTATCATACCGTCGTATCCCACAGCCGGAATCAAAATCCCTGCGTTTTTTCGGTAGAAGTTCATGGTCCAGCGCCCGCTGTCATCCAGATAAAAGCCGGGCACCCCCTCCACCTTGCATCCCTGTTTCATCAGCCGCTCGGTAATGGAGCGGCAAAGGAATGGGGGTGGAGTACTCTTGAACCCAATCCGGTCGATCTGTTCATCCGACAGTCCCCGTTTTGGGGAGTGCAGATGGTTGCGGTGGGCAGGCTGAAGAGGCAGCATAGCGAGCAGCAGCGAAAGCGTTTGATGGATTTCCTGTCCGCTGGCCCGTTCTGCTTGCTGCACTGTTTTTAGTTCGCCCCTCCTCTCATATCCCGCAAGGTCGGTCTGAGTCCCCGAAACCGGGGACCCAGTGCCAGCCTGCTGGTTTCCTGCCATCTCATATCCAGAGTTCGGCCGTTCCCTGTGAAAATCGTTGCACAGGGCTTCTCCTATTTCCCAATACGCATCGGATGTAGTCGTATTGTTTAGCCGCGCATAAAGCGCAAGCATACCGCCATGCTCATCACAATAATTGCACCGCCAGACATTTTTGACGAAATTCACATTCATCTTGCCGCGGCGGTCACCACAAAACGGGCAATCCACATATACACTGTTTGCCTGTCGGCGTCTGATTCGTAGATGTAGAAGTTCCACTACATCCATAATACCGAACGGAAAATCTCCTGGATATGAGTCCATCTGTTCTCCCTCCCTTCTTGGCCCCATAGATGGGGCTGCTTATCATCCGGCTTTCTGTGCGGCCATACCATCGAGCATGATCTGCGCCGCAGCACGAACGATATTGTTGGTGCTCTTGTTGCCGGGGGTGAGGTAGAATTTCAGACTCACCGGACGCTCCTTGGCAACTGTTGCCATGGTCTTTCCTTTGCTCAGACCGCTATCCACCACCACATTCTGCGCTTCTTCAAAGGTCATTACCTTCAAGATGTCTTCTACCGGAGTGCTCTCCGTATAAGAAGGCGCCATAGGCTGATCGGGTGCTTCCTGTTGGACAACAGGCGCCACAGGCAGTTCTTCCGGTTCATCCGATTGGAATACGGAGGCGGTCGGCTGCTCAGACACATCATCCTGTTTTGGACTGCTATCCAATGTAACCTCGCGGCTCGGTACCGGCAGCTCCATATTGGAAGCATTCTCCTCTACCTTGCCGGCAGGCAGTGTATCCATATTCTCCTTCTCTTCTGCAACCATCTGTTGGACAACTGGCTGTACCGGAGAAACCGGGGACTGTTCATTCTGAACCGGCTTTGCCGCAGGTTTCTGAATAGGCGCCGGACGAGCAGGCGTATTACGGCCCTCTACGGCGTTCTGAGGCGCTCTTTCCGGCCGGGCATGAACTTCCCCGCCAGATTGCCGCAGCGCCGCTCCAGGGGCTTCTACGGGCCTCTGCGCCGCATTTGGCATCGGTTGCCGGATAGGAGCCGTCCCGGAAAGCGGAATACTGCTTCCAAACACCTTGCCCGTACTGTCAACAGCAACATCGGCAAACTGCAGACCGAAACCGGCATCCGACAGCGCAGCACTCAATGCCTCATCCTGGGCAGCCTGTACATAGTCAGTACCTTCTTCTGCACTATGCTGCGAGATGTAACTGCTGATGGGCTCTGCATCACTGCGGTCCAGATAGACTCTGGCCTCCATAATCGCAAGCTGTTCCGTGATTCGCAGGGTAGTCAGTTTCATGCGGCCCTGTGGGTGACGCAGACGGAACCACAGTTTCTGATAAGGCAATTCCAACTGCAGCATTTCCTCATTGGTCTTTCTGGATACCTTATGGCGCAGAAATTTGAGCGGGTCAAAGCCCGGCACCTTGTTCAGTTCTGCCACTGCCGGAATTGTTTTGTACATCATAGGCATCGGATTACTTTTTTCGTTCATGTTGGAAACTCCTTTCTGACATAAAAATAGGAGACGCCAAGTGCTATTTCTGCATCTGACCTCTCTTTTTTAACTTGCGTTCTTTAATTGTTCTTCCAACGCAGCCGGAATGGGGATACCGGCTTTCTTTGCGTAGGCTTTGAAATACATCTGAATACGCATACCCAGCAGCGTATTCCGCTTGCCGATCTCATTACGATGGATTGCCATAAACAATACCTGTTTCTGCCCAATCAGAACCACCCGCTTTTTGGCACGCGTGATTCCGGTGTAGAGCAGATTACGGTACATCATGATGGTGTGCGCTTTGAGCAGCGGCATAATAACGGTCTCATACTCAGAGCCCATAGCCTTGTGGATCGTAGTAGCATAAGCCAGATCCACATTGCTCAAATCATCTACGCCGTATTCCAGTGTTCTGCCAGCGCCAAAATCCATGCCGATTTTTTTACCCTGGTCAGTGTCCTTAATATACCGGATGAAGCCCAGATCTCCATTAGAGACCTTTTCTGTGTTCTTGGTCTGCATGATGCGGTCATTGACCCGGAATATCCTGGGGCCAAACTTGATTTCTTCCTCCGCAGAGCGGAATGGGTTGACCAATTCACGAATGGTTTCATTCAGCTGTTCCGACGACGCGGCGCCTTCTGAACGGAAAGGTGAAAGAATCTGCACATTCTCAATGCCACTCTCCTGTATCTCCAAACAATACCGTTCTGTAATCTTTTCAGCGGTGTCTTCCTGACTATCACCAGACACGAAAACAAAGTCCGGTCCATAAAACAGTTTGGTATTGCCCTCGTTGATAAATTTGGCGTTATAGGCAATCAGACTGTCCTTCGACTGACGGAAAATCTGATCCAGCACCGTTACCGGGACGATTTGGGTCTCGATGATCTCACGAAACACATTTCCGGCTCCTACGCTCGGAAGCTGATCTGGGTCGCCTACCAGTACGATTCTGGCATTTGCCTTCATGCGCTCAAAGAATTTCTCGGCAAGCCACATATCCACCATGGAAAACTCATCCACAATGATTAAATCGGCCGACAGTGGCTCTGACTTTCTGTTCCGGCTACCCTCATCCTCTTCACTGGTCAGTCCCAGACCACTGTGTAATGTTCGGGCATCCTCAAAGCCGGTACTCTCCGACATCCTGCGGCTTGCCCGACCGGTAGGCGCCATAAGAGCAATTTTGCCATCAGGGTGCAGCCGCCGGTAAACCTCAAGTATCGTCCGCAGCACTGTTGTTTTACCAGTACCAGGAGAACCCGTAATCACTGACAAGCCATGCCTAAATGCTGCATAGACCGCAGCCTCCTGCTGTGCAGACAGGCGCAGTCCCATTTCAACCTTGACCTGTTCCAGCACCGGCGCAATATGCTCTACTGGCATCTGGGTGACCAGACGCTGGGCGATCCGGCGCGCCGTTTCATCCTCTTGGGCAAACACTCTGGGAAGATAGATATTATCCTTCACGGAAACGATTGCTCCATTCAGGATCATTTCCTGCATCATATCCCTGACTTCCTGCTGATGCAGGCGAAGCTCCGGTACAGGTATCTTCTCATTGAGCAGTTTCAGCGCTGATTTCTCCAGTTCTTCAGAACTGATGTACAGATGGCCTCGTTTACTCTTGCCCTCATCCAGCGCACAAAAGACAGCCCCTTTGATACGCATGGGGTCATGGAGATCGCCCCCGCTCTTTTGTACGATTGCATCTACCCGCCGAAATCCAAAGCCGGAGATCTGGCAAAGCTCAAATGGGCTCTTTTCCAAAATCTCTACGCTGGTCGGGCCGAAATATTGATATATTTTCAATGCCGTCTTGGGAGTAATCTTAAACGGTGCCAGCAAGGTCATAATTCCTTGGAGCATACGGTTTTCTGCATAAGAAGCTTTGATGTCCTCCAATTTATTTTCCGTAATGCCCCGGATCTCCAACAGCCGCTCCGGCTGGTGTTCCAGAATATCCAATGTGTCCACACCGAACCGCTCCACAATGTCTGCGGCAGTTTTGGGACCAATCCCTTTGATAAGCCCGGAGGCAAGGTAGCCCTCTACGCCGTTTTTTGTTCTGGGCACAATTTCACGCCACTGCTCCACCTGGAGCTGGACACCATACTTGCCTTTTGCCCATTCACCATCCAGTTCCAACTCTACCGCATCTGTCCGTGGAATCTCATACCCCACAGCTGTAAAGCGGATCAAATGGTCTTTGTACCGCCTGTTTGACCTGGCCTCAGCTGGCACACTCTGGTCTGCGGTTTTTACACTGATGATACAAAACTTATTGGCAGGATTATAAAAAATCGTCCCGTCGTAGGTACCAATACAATTCATCCTTTTTCACCTCACTAAGCGGCCTCCATAATCGAGGCTCTAACACTGAACCGTCTGGATTCGGATACTGTAACAAACTGCTCGTAAATATCCGGATGCTCCAGTTTCAACCGAAGCAGGTTATCCTTGTCGATGACGGACTTGCGAACAGGGGTATAGGTAACCGTATAGTTCACTCCCTCCTGCTCACAGACTGCAGTGCAGCTGGTACCCATTTCCGCAATCAACAGCGCCTTCAGACGCTGAATATCCTTGTCGATTTCTTTGGAGTACACCTCTGCATTTTTCTTTTCATCCAGAAGCCGCAAATACTGCATAAGTTTTGCAGTCATATCCAGGTCAAGTGCAACGGCCGGGGCATTTTTATCTGCCGGGCCAAAGTGTTTGCGTGCGCTCTCAATAATCAAGGCCCCACTTTCTGTATAGGGCGGCGGCACATGGCGCTGCACATGGTTTTCCCAGAAATACTGCTCCAAAAAGACCATCTCAGCCTCATACTCGAAATCACGCTTGACCTCCCGGATAATAACTTCCTCCTCGTTGTTACCATACAGGCAGCAAAAGAAACATCGGTCAAGATCCGTTACTGCCATATAATGACGCCCCTGAGATTCATAGTAGACTGGAACAGTCTCCTTCCCATTCATCCACCAGTTATCTCTGGCATTATAGTTTGTGGTCTTGATCTCAAGGATCGCTGTGGTGCCATCCGGCAGTTCCACAAAGTAGTCCACATCAGCCAGCATCCAAGGATACTGTGGGTGCTGGAACATCTTTTTGATTTGGTAGACCCGATATCCGGTTTTCCGCTCGAATATCTTTGCTACCAGAGGCTCCAGCAAATGCCCCATTTCCATGGCAACCCAGTTGCCCTCATCATCTTCCACTGACGCTATGTTCAGTTTGTCGTAGTACAGATCCCTGGCTGTCCGGAATGGAGAAGTGCCAAAGATTGCTGATACATCGCTGCCGCCGATTCCACGGCGCCGGTAATCCAGCCAGTCTTCTTCTGAAAGATCTGCCGTTTCTACCAGCACCAGCGGTTCATGCCGCTTTCGTTCAGCACTATTGCTGCCAGACATATCAAATCCCCCTTCGTGATCTTCGGGGCAAAATAACTGCCCTCGCCATTGGTGCAACATTTTGGGGCCGGAGCGAAGATACTGCCTGTCTCTTCATCTTCCAGTCCGTGGAGTGTGCCGACTTGACCCGCCGACCATTCTGCTTTCTTTTCTGCTTCACATTCATGTACATGACCTGCCTTTCTCAGTTTTGATTTATCCTTAAAGCCCTTTCAGGCTTACAGGCAATAAAAAAGCGAGAATGACAGACGGCATAAAGCCTGGCGTCCATAGTTGCCTATGAACCGATGTCATTCTCGCAATGGTGGGTAAATCCCGTAAAATAAAAAAGCCAGCAATATACCGGCCTGAAAAGGCGCAGTGATACTACTGACACAAGTACAAAATTAACAGCGTGTGCAATGCAGTCATTACTCCGCAACACAAGCCCTAAAGCCTGTGTACCCTGACGGGCAACGCACAAAAATCAATTACATTGCAATTCTAACACAATATATAGTGCTTGTCAATTCAAACATTCTATATATTGATTTTTGGATTTTCTTTAAATTTTCTTTCCTCTTTGCAGAAGTTCTTTCTTCCCCGCCTATTTATAGGATGTATCGGATCATTTGGTAATACCGGATGATCCCTACGCTCTTTTAGTACCTTGACAAGTTCATAACCTCTATGGGGAGTTATACAGGAATTCTGGACAGTGTGCGATGACCACAGAAGCGCGCCCATAATCGAAGTGTTGCACAGCAGCAGCCTGAAATACACGGCAGAACCGTTCTGGCGTAGGAAATGGCCCCATTAGAGTTCTTTTGTTATTTCAATACTTCCTGACCTCAAGACCGTTTTCATTGTTTTTGTTGAAAACCTTCTTCTACAAATCGTAAGGGATCATTGTAATCGAAAAAAGGAGGACGATTATGGAGAAAAGAAAACCGAATGACCTACCGCCGGAGCAGTGCTTGGCTGTTGATACCGATACCCTTTGCAAACTGTTGTGCTGTGGAAGGCACACTGCAGTACAGATTGGGGATCTTGCCAATGCACGCATTACCATGAACACCCGTGTCCTATGGAGTGTCCAGCGTATCAAAGAATATCTTTATGATATTTCCGGCTAAATAACCATGCCTGTAAGGCGCACTACACTTTTATAATCAGGAGGTACCAGTAATGGCAAAAGTGAGAAAAGACAACAAAGGACGAAATCTTCGGCCCGGAGAAACACAACGGGCAGATGGCAGCTATATGTATGTCTACAAATTAGGCACTAAAAAGAAATATCTCTACGACTCCGATCTCGCAAGTCTTCGTGTCAAAGAAAAGCAGATCAACAAAGATAAGGATGATGGCATCCGTACTCAGGAAGCCATGAAGCTTACCCTGAATGATATGTTCAAGGTCTACATGAATAACAACATCAAACTGAAGCCCTCTACCAGAGCAAATTATCTTTACCTGTGGGACTTCTATGTGAAAGAAGAGCCTTTCGCTAACATGCCTCTTCCACAAATCCACAGAAGTGATATTCTCGCGTTTTATACCAAACTGCTGAAACACGGCTTTGCTATCAACTCACTGGAGAGCATCAACACCATTGTTCACCCTACGCTTGAAATGGCCGTGGACGACGATTACATCCGCAAAAATCCCAGCAAGGGCATTTACCGCAAGCTCAAGACGGATGGCAGCGCTCCAAAGCCTAAACGGCGGATCGCACTCACTAAAACGCAACAGCAGAATTTCCTGCGTTTTATTGCCAAGTCCCCTACATACAGCCATTGGCTCCCCATCATGACTGTGCTCCTTGGAACAGGAATGCGTGTAGCAGAATGTACCGGCATTACCAAAAGCGATATTAACTTGAGCGAAAACACAATCTCCGTCAACCACAACTTAATCTACCGGGTCATTGACGGAAAAGCCGGATTTCACATTACCACTCCCAAAACTGAGAGCGGTACACGAATTATCCCTATCCTCTATCCAGAGGTGGCCGAGCAGCTTCGCCTCCAGATTGAAACCATCGACGCATTGTATCCAGACGATCAACTGGTGTTAGGAGGAGTTCACGGTTTTGTTTTCCGCAACCGAACCGGCTCATTCATGAGCGCCCACAATATCAATCGGGCGATTGAGAGAATCAGCGTAACTTACAACATGGAGGAAATGGATCAGGCTGAACTGGAAGACCGTGAACCGGATCTGCTCCCTCATTTTAGTGTTCACAACTTGCGGCACACCTTCTGTACCCGGCTCTGCGAAAGCACCAACGATGTTAAATTCATTCAGCAAGTCATGGGGCATGCCGATTTCTCTACTACAATGGACATCTACACCCATATCACACAAGAGAATATGCAGGAGAAGGCAAAAAACATTAGTGTGAACATGAAGCTGATGTAAAAAGAAAGGCGAATCTGCATTTTATAAGCAGATCCGCCTTTCATATTGCTTCATCCGGTTTCGTAGGGTCTCACGCAAAAGTTGTAGAAAAGTTGTAGTAACGCGATTTTTTGTAGTAAATGACCTCTTTAGTACAGCTTTGCTCCTGCCGGAATACTGTCATCCAGCATCAAAAGATTTAAGCCTTCCCGTCCGTCATACTCGTACACTGCGGAAATCAACATACCCTCGGAATCAATACCCATCATCTTTCTCGGCGGCAGGTTTGTGATTGCCACACAGGTCTTACCAACCAGCTCTTCCGGCTCGTAATACTCGTGAATACCGCTTAAAATGGTGCGTTTCCGGTCTGTTCCGTCATTCAGTGTGAATTTCAGGAGCTTCTTGGACTTCGGCACTGCCTCACAGGCTTCGATCTTAACCACTCTGAAATCAGACTTGCTGAATGTCTCAAAGTCTACATCATCTGCAAACAAAGGCTCGATTTTCACCTTGGAAAGATCAATCTGTACGCTTGGCGCGGACACGGTTGCATCCTCTGCAGAACCATTTACCGCTGCTTTTTCGGCTTTGTTTTCAGCCCGCTTTGGTTCCAGGGTCTTCATTGTGGGGAACAAAATCACGTCCCGGATGGAGTCGCTGCCGGTCAGCAGCATGACGCACCGGTCGATGCCGATGCCGAGGCCCCCCGTGGGGGGCATGCCGTATTCCAGGGCGGTGAGGAAATCCTCGTCCATCATGCCGGCCTCGTCGTTGCCCATCTCACGCAGGGCCAGCTCGTGCTCGAAGCGGCCGCGCTGGTCGATGGGATCGTTGAGCTCGGAGAAGGCGTTGGCAAACTCACAGTGGTTGATAAACAGCTCGAAGCGCTCGGTGAGGCGGGGATCCTTGGGGGAGCGCTTGGTCAGCGGGGACACCTCCACCGGATACATGGTGATGAAGGTGGGCTGGATCAGCTTCTCCTCCACCCGCTGGTCAAAGGCCTCGTACAGGGCGGTGCCCCAGGTGCGCTCGCAGCCCTCCAGATCGATGCCCTTGGCCTCGGCGGCCTTGCAGGCCTCCTCGTCGTCGGAGATGGCCTCAAAGTCCACACCCACATACTCCCGGACGGCATCGATCATGGTCATGCGCTTCCAGCCGGGAGTCAGGTCAATCTCGTTGCCCAGCCAAGTCACACGATAGGAGCCCAGGATCTCCTTGGCAGCGGTGGAGAGAACCCCCTCGGCAATGTCCATCATGTCGTGGAAGTCGGCATAGGCCTCATAGAGCTCGATGGTGGTGAACTCCGGGTTGTGCTTGGGATCCATGCCCTCGTTGCGGAAGATGCGGCCGATCTCATACACCCGCTCAAAGCCGCCCACAGTGAGCCGCTTCAGGTTCAGCTCGGTGGCGATGCGCATATACATGTCGATGTCCAGGGTGTTGTGGTGGGTGATGAAGGGCCGGGCGGTGGCGCCGCCGGAGATGGTGTTGAGGACAGGGGTCTCCACCTCCAGGTAGTCCCGCTCGTCCAGATACCGGCGCATATGCTTGATGAAGGCGGTGCGGATACGGAAGGCACGGCGCACGTCCTCGTTCATGATCAGATCCACATAGCGCTGGCGGTAGCGCATCTCCTTGTCGGTCAGGCCGTGGAATTTCTCGGGCAGAGGCTGGAGGGACTTGGAGAGAAGCGTCACCTTGTGGGCCTTGACGGAGATCTCGCCCCGCTTGGTCTTAAAGACCTCGCCTTCCACGCCCACGATGTCGCCGATGTCGGTCTTTTTGAACTTGGCGAAGGCCTCCTCGCCCAGCTCGTCCACGCGGACGTAGAGCTGGATGCGGCCCTTGCCGTCCTGCAGATCGCAGAACACGGCCTTGCCCATGCCCCGCTTGGACATGATGCGGCCGGCCACGGAGGTCATAGCGCCCTCCAGGGCCTCAAAGCCCTCCTTAATGTCGGCGGAGTGGTGCTTCACCACAAATTTGGTGATCTGGAAGGGGTCCTGGCCCGCGTCCTGCAGCTCCTTGAGCTTGGCGCGGCGGATCAGGCGCTGTTCGGACAGGGACGGCTGCTCCTCGGGCTGGTTGACGCTTCTCTCTTCTGTGCTCATGACTCTGCTCCTTACTTTTGAATCTCTAAAATACGGTACCTCAGTACGCCGGCGGGGGCCTCCACCTGAACCTCGTCACCCACTGCGTTGCCCAGCAGGGCCTTGCCGAAGGGGGAGTCCTCGGAGATACGGCCATTCATGGGGTCGGCCTCCTGGGAGCCCACCACCTGGTAGCTCTCCTCCTCCTCGAACTCCAGATCCAGTACCTTGACCTTGGAGCCCAGGCGGACGGAATTGGGGTCGGTCTCATGCTCCTCGATGACCACATAGTTGGCCAGGATGTTCTCCACCTCCGCGATGCGGGAGTAGAGCTTGCCCTGCTCGTTCTTGGCCTCGTCGTACTCACTGTTCTCGGACAGGTCGCCGAAGGAGCGGGCCTCCTTGATCTGGTCGGCGACCTCCTTCTCCCGGACGGTCTTCAGATAGTTGAGCTCCTGCTTGAGCTCCTCCAAGCGCTCCGCGCTCAGCTTAAATTCTTTCGCCATTGCCGTATGCGCACACCTTTCTTTTTTGCTTCTTCCTTATCGGTCAAAAGGCCTCAACCAGGCCTCTTCTGAAATCTCAACAGAAACATTACGCCACGTTAATACGATATTATAGGTAGTTTCCCACCTTCTGTCAAGTCAATTATTTCCCATCATGTGGCATGAATCCGGATCTGTCCCTCTGTCAGGCGGCCGCACTCCCACAACAGGGACAGCAGCGGAAGGGGGGCCAGGTCCGGCGGCAGCCCCCCCTCCTCCAGTATGGGGCGTAGGCCGGCCAGCCCGGGCGCGGGGCCGTACAGCCGGAGCACCG
>OHJP01000871.1_pt1 | contig 14268 bp, 2 predicted proteins | sample 1568591 | NCBI WGS metagenome assembly OHJP01 (sample SAMEA3879567, study PRJEB24766) | human gut metagenome | biome: human-associated habitat; feature: feces | place: USA | collected 1985/1987
CATCTTACAATTAGAGAATTAGCTAAAACAACATATACTGGGGCATCGACTGTAATGCGAGTCATAAAAAAAATTTATGATGGTAGTTTTTCTGATTTTAAGGTCGATTTAGCTTATGAATTACAAAATATGATGAGTAAAGGAAATAATAAAATCTTATTTCAAATAAAAAAACAAGAAACAGCTTTTTCTGTTATGGAAAAAATTGCAAGTGTTGAAAAAGATACAATCGATCGAACAAAATTGTTATTGAATTATCAACAAATTGAACGTATAACTAAGTTGATCAACAAGGCTACAATAATCTATATTTTTGCAGATGGAATTAATGAGCAGATTGGACACGAATTTAAGTATATGATGGCTCGGATTGGAAAAGCTGTAGAGATTGCAACCGATAACTTTTGGGTAGCATTAAATTGTTTAAGTGAATCGGCTAATCCATTAGCAATCTATGTTAATCATCGTGAACATAATGTTCAATTATTAGAGAAGATAAGATTAAATCATAAAATTGCAATTCCTGGGATTGCTGTTACGGGATATATTAATTCCACTTTTGAAACTTGTTGTAAAGAAGTGATTACTATTCCTACTGGAGTTAGTTATTCAGATCTAGCTCCTGTTATTTATACAACTGCAATACGTTATGTTTTAAATACGCTCGTGGGCTGTGTGATTGCTTCAAATCATGAATTGAGTATGGATAAATTGATTGACTATACTGAATTATCACAGACAGTGAAATAGTTTTACTTTGAGTTGGTACAATGTGCCAGCTTTTTTTTATTTGTGAGCTTTTATTTAGAAACATTGTTCCAAAAGAAATGCATATGTTTAAAAAATAACGTATTTATGTTAATAATATGGATAGATAATAAATATTAATGGATTGTTACTTTCAGTAGGCAAGACCAAAGAGCACTAATTAAAGCTTTTTAGTCGTGCCTTTTTTAGTGTTTTAAAGGAGGGAACATTAAGTATAAAGTAGACTATTTTTTAAGAAAGGAAAGGGAAAAATGAGAAGAACAAAAAGAATTATAGCTTCTTTAGTTGCAGCAGTAACAGTTATATCGCAAGTTATGCCAATGATGAAAGTTACTGCAGCAACTGATAATGTCAGATTAGCAACATTTAATATTGCGGCTAATAAAAAACCTGATATAACCAAGCTAAATGAATTATTGAAGACAAATAATGTTGATATCGTAGGATTGCAGGAAGTGGATATTAATACAAGTCGTAATCCATACAATATGTTAGAGAAGTTTGTAGAGCAAGGTGATTATGCTTACAGTTCATTTCAAAAAGCAATTGAAACTGGTGGTGGTGATTATGGTGTTGCACTACTGTCAAACTTAGAATTAATCAATACAAATGGTGGAGCTTTGAATAGTGAGGGAATTAAAGAAGCTCGAGCATGGCAAAAAGGAGAAATTGAAATAAACGGTAAAGTTATTGCAGTTTATAATACTCATTTGACATATGAGTCAGTAGAAGCTCGTGCGAAACAGTTATTAGAGTTAAAAGCAACTATGGATCAAGATCCGGCAGAATATAAAGTTGCTTTTGGGGATTTTAATGTAGATCAAAATCACAATGAAATTTATCCATTTTTAGAAGATTACAACATTGCAAATGGTAAAGGTGGAAAGTGGTACGATACCTTTAATGGTACTGATGCAAGTATGAAGACTAGTGCAGTCGATAATATTATTACTTCTAGAAATTTAGAAATTAGTAATATTACAATGGTTGAAACAGATTTATCTGATCATAATTTATTTTATGCCGATGCTAAGTTATTAGATCAACCAGTTGCTTCTAGAGATTATTTAGATCTTGTGATTAGCGATGCTAATGCTTTAGATGAAGGTAAATATAGTAACGCTTCTTACAACACTTTAGATGAAAAATTGGTTGCAGGGGAACTGCTTGATCAAAATGCTACTCAAGAGCAAATCAATAAGGCTGTTAAAGATATTCAAACAGCACAGGATAATCTTAAAACAAGATATCCTAATTTAGCTCTAAATAAAGACGTTAGTGTATCAGGACTAGAGGTGAATGATGGAAGATGGACTGCTCCAATGGCAGTAGATGGTATTGTTTCTAGTGATAGTCGTGTATCTTTGGCTAAAGATAAAGATGAGCAATGGTTAGAAGTTGACCTAGGTAAAACAGAAACTATTTCTAATTTTGTGATTAATTATGAATCACAAGTACCTGCTTTCAAGATTCAAGTTGCTGGTGAAGATAAAGTGTACCGTGATATTTATGAGGTTAGTAATTTAGAGGGGCAAATTAGCAATATTCAAAAGATTTCAATTGATCCTACTGAAGCACGATATGTTAAATATGTCCAATTAAAACGCTGGACACATAGTGGTAATGGGAAACAATACAGTGGCAGTATTTATGAATTTGAAGTATATAAAGAAAGAGATCATACAGTTACAACTGCTGATGAAGTTTTAAAGTCATTGAATAAGGAAGCGCCACAAATCAATGGTAATAAAATTGTTTTACCAGCGGTACCTGATGGCTTTGAAATTAGTTTATACGGTTGCGATAATAAACAGGTTGTAGCAATGGATGGAACAATTACTCGGCCATTGGAAGATATGGATATTAATGTATTATATCAAGTTAAAAACTTGAATGATGAAACTGATATTGCTTATAGTGAAGCCGATATTAACTTTATTGTACCTGGAGCTTATAACAAGGAAGAAAGTATTAATGCTAAGCCTAATGTAATGCCGGGATTACGGGAATGGAAAGGTAATGAAGGAGAATTCACATTATCAAAGAATTCAAAAATTGTTGTTAAAGATGCCAGTTTGGAAGCTACTGCTAAACAAATTCAGTTTTATTTAAAAGAGATGATCAAACATGAACTTGAAATTGTTACTAGTGGTGAAAAGAGTGGTGATATTGTTTTAGTAAAAGATGGTAGTGTTGACAACTTAGGGAAAGAAGGATATACGCTTGCCATCGATGATATGATTGAAATTAAATCTAACTATGAAACAGGAATTTTATATGGTGGTATTTCAATTACCCAAATGTTTTCGCAGAATGATGGGATGAATAATGTAGCTAAAGGATTAGCGCGGGACTACCCTAAATATGAGGTTCGGGCAGGTATGCTAGATGTAGCTCGTACTTATATTCCAATGGAGTATTTACAAGAAATGACGATTTATATGGCATACTATAAACTTAATGAAGTTCAAGTTCATGTAAATGATTATTGGGGAGCTACAGGGTATTCAGCTTTTAGATTAGAGTGCGATACTTATCCAATGATTACAGCTACTGATGGCAGCTACACTAAAGAGGAGTATCGTCAATATCAGATTGACATGAAAAACTATGGAATCAATGTAATTACGGAAATTGATACGCCATATCATGCTGAATGTTTTAGAAATGTTCCTGGAGTAAAAATGCTTAAAGCAGGGGCGTTGGATATTAGAGAACAATCCTCTTATGATGTTATTGAAGCTGTTCTGGATGAATATTTAGATGGGCCAAATCCTGTTATTCAAAGTGATAAATTCCATATTGGAACAGATGAATATGATAAATCATATTCAGAGCAAATGCGTAAATGGACTGATCATTTTATTAATTATGTTAATGATAAAGGATATGATACAAGATTATGGGGGTCTTTAGGTAGTCGAGGATTTAATGGAACAACACCAGTATCAAATGATGCTACGGTTAACTTATGGGCACCATATTGGGCAGATGTTAAAGAAACTTATAATGCCGGTTATGATATCATCAATACTTGTGGGGGATGGTTATATATTGTTCCTGGAGCTAATGCTGGTTATCCAGATCGTTTGGATATTGCTTCATTATATGATAAGTTCGATGTTAATAATTTCTCACCAAGTCGAAATGCCGGACAAGGTACTGCAATCATGCCAATTGCTCATCCTCAAACTAAAGGTGGTCAATTCTGTGTATGGAATGATATGACTTCATATGGTGGAGGATTTACATGGTTTGATATTTACGATCGTTTTATTGATGCAGTTATGATTACTAGTGAAAAAACTTGGTATGGAGAAAAGACGGATGGTCAAATTGCTGCTGAGTTTGTTGAACGGGCTAATAAATTAAATAGTGTTGTACCTGGGGCAAATCCGGGAAGGGTAGTCGAATCAAAAGGAGAAAATATTACAGCAATTGATTTTGAAACAATTAAAAATGGAAAAGCAGTAGATACTTCAGGAAATAATTATAATGCTACATTGAATAACGCAATTATTGAAAAAGCTAATGGTAATAATATTGCTACTGTAAATGGAGATGGGTATGTGGCATTGCCATATAAATCAATTGGTTATCCTTATACAGTAATGATGGATATTAAATTAGACAGCAATACATCTGAAAATACCCAAATATTTAGTGGTGATGATGGTGTTATGTATGCTAATATCGATGGAACTGGAAAAATAGGATACTCACGTAGTGGATATAACTTTACTTTTGATTATGAACTTCCCAAAGATACTTGGGTAAATTTAGCTTTGACTTGTGATCAAAAGAATACGACTTTATACATTAATGGAAAAGCGATAACAACGGGAATTAATATGGGCACTGCAATTAATAACCGTAAAGATTCTAGTACATTTGTTTTACCAGTTGAAAAAATCTTAAATAATGCAAAAGGTAGTGTTGATAACATTAAGATTTATAATAAAACCTTTAGTGCGACAGAAATTTCTGATGAATTAGGTTATATTCAATTAGAAAATTTAGCTTTAAACAAAAATGCAACTGCATCTTCCGTAAATCCACTTACTCCTAATTTGACACCAAATTTAGCAGTTGATGGAGACAATACTAAAGTTACAACTAATCGCTGGTCAAGCAAACGGGCAACAGGTGCAGGAACTAATGAAGGCGATACTGAATATGGAACAGTTGAACAAGATCTTACGGTAGATTTAGGGGCAAACTATAAAGTTGATAAAGTATTTATTTCTTGGGAAGGTGCTTATGCAACTAAATACACGATTCAAGGCTCATTGGATGGTGTAAACTTCTTTGACATTAAAGATATTACTAATGGTACTGGAGGAGAAATAACTCATAAAGACTTAGGTGATGTTGAAACACGTTATGTAAGAATTGCTTGTCATGATGCTAAAAATCGTAATTGGGGATATTCAATTTATGAATTAGAAGTATATCAAAGTACTAATGAGGGATTAAGAGCATTAGTTAAAGAAGGTCAAGCTGAGCTAGCAAAATTTGATGCTGGTAATAAAAATGGAAATATTGCTAAAGATGATTATGAAGTATTTGAACAAAAATTTGAGGATTATTTAGCACTTGCAGACGGTACAGAAATTTCTACTGAGGAAATTGGCAAGCTATTAAAAGAAGTGACTGCGATAATCAACTCAATAGAAGATAGTGTGATTTATTCAAAAAACGAATTAAATGAACTATATCAAAAAGTTAGTTTATATCAAGAAAAAGATTTCACAAAGGATAGCTTTGTTGATTTTAATACAAAATTAACTGCTATTAAAGGATTAATTGATAATGCTGATGATTATATTAAAGTAAATGAAGCAATGGGACAATTACAAACTTTAGATAGTAGTTTAGTTAAATTGGATCGAAGTAAATTAAAAACAGCTATTGAAAGTTATGATAATTTTCAAGAAACTGATTATACAACGAGTTCATGGCAAACGATGAAAACAATTGTTGATGCTGCTAAGCTTGTTTATGAAAATGTAAGTTTAAATCAAGTGGATGTAGATAATGCGATAGCTGCTCTTAATGAAATTAATTTAGAAAAACGAGGAAATACTAAAGAATTAGCGAAATTATTAAAAGAATACGATGAGGCTGATTATACAACAAGTACATGGGCAGAATTTGCAGGAGTATATCAGGCAGCAAATGCAATGGTAGTCGATAATAGTGATGTTAACCAAGAACAAGTAGATGCAATGGTTGCATTAGTTCGAGAGGCTGCGATGAAACTTCTAGAATTAGGTAATTCAAAAGACCTTGAAAAAGTTATCAATAAAATAACTGAAGCGATAAAAGATCTAGATCAAGCTAATTATGATCAAGATTCATGGAATAAACTTCAAACAATGATTAAGGCAGCAAAAGAATTATTAGATAGTAAAGATGTATCTCAGGCGGAATTAGATGCTATGTTAGATTCATTAAATCAAGTTTATGATGCTTTAAAACCAATAGAAGTAAAACCTGGTGAGGAAACGGAAACACCAACTAACAAACCAGTAACTGATACAAGTGATAAATCTGTAAAAACAGGTGATGATGTTAATTTATTTGGTTATGCAGGATTATTAGGAATAGCTCTAATGGGATTAATTTGTCGTAAAAAATTTGATTAATTAAAAACAGTATTTTTGTGGTGACCCTCTATAAAGTGATATGTGTCCAGAATTCTAGATATCTATCACTTTAGGGGGTTTTTATATGGAACATTGTGCCATGTTTATATCTTTTATACGAAACATTGTACCGTAATTGTATAGACACATTTCTTTTATGTATAAATAGTGCTATATTAAAAATATAGCAAAGGATTGTTACTTTCAGTAGGCAAGACCGAAAAAGCGAGATGCTTTTTAGTCTTGTCTTTTTTTACTAAAAACATCTGGCTTCAAAAAAAGGAGGGACATGCACAGAGGGAAAATAAGTAAGATTTTTATTAATCAAAGAAAGGGAAGAATTATGGAAAAGATATTAAGGAAAGGTTTTATTTCATTATTATCACTCTTGATGGTATTTACTACATTTAACCAACTTATTACAAATGTAGCTGCTGAACAAGAGTATGAAAATATCGCATTGGATAAAGTGGTTGTGGCGAGTAGTGCTATTGCCGGCAATGAGGGGAGCAATGCAGTTGATGGTAAGATGGATACTAAATGGGAAGTAGGTAATATTAGTACAAACCCAAGTATTATAGTTGATTTAGGGAAAGAGGAAAGTTTTGAAAAAATTACATTAAAGTGGGCTAGTAATTTTGCATTTCGTTATAAACTATATGTGGCTAAGACCGACCAAAAATATGGACAAGTCCTATTCCACGAAGAGGGTACTGGTGGCGATGAAGAATGGGAAATGGAAGAAAATACAATTGCCCGCTATGTGAAAATTGAACTGATTGAAGCTAAGAGCGGAGAAAGTACGATTGGTTTAAAAGAATTAGAAGTTTTAAGAGTTAAGAAGGATACTAGTAATGATCCAGTTAATATTGCTTTAAATAAACCAGCATATGCTTCTGGCAATGAAGCTAATTTGGATCGTCTTGGACCAGGTGGAGCCTTTGATGGTAAATACAGTAATGATTATAATGAACGCTGGTCAAGTGGAAATATTACTAAGAGTCCCCAATGGATCTATGTTGATTTAGAAGCAGAAATGACATTTTCATCAATACATATTTTTTGGGAAAATGCTTTTGCGACAAAATATGTATTGCAATATTCTAATGATGTTGGAACTGATAAAAATTGGATAACATTTGTAAATGTAGATGATGGTAAGGGAAGTTGGGAAAAATTTGATTTTGATCCAATTACAGCTCGGTTTGTTCGTTTATATGCTACAGCAAGTAATGGTGTTGGTAGTGCTAAACCGATTTCTATTTGGGAAATGGAAATTTATGAAGAAGTAAATAATAGTCTTACAGTTGATGATATTGCCAAAGATTTTACAATCGGAACAATTACTTCAAATATGGATAAGATGCCAGTATATCATTATGATAATGATAATATTGTAGCAGAAATTTTTTGTAGTGATACTGACTTTGTAGTTGAAGATAATGGAATGATTCATAAGCCATTGGTAGATAAGGAAGTGTTAGTTACTTATATTATTAAAGATAAAAGAACTAATGCAACTAAGGAAATGAAAAATATTCCAGTTATAATTCCAGGGCAAAATTCAGTTGCTTTAGATAGTAATCCTGTCCCTACTACAGTTCCAACGATTCAAGAATGGAATGGAGCAACAGGAACTTATCAATTAACTAATAATTCTAGAATTATTGTTCAAGATGAAAGTTTATATAAAGCAGCTCAAATTACTAAAGATGATATTAAGGATTTATTTGGATTAGAATTAGAAATTAGTAATACAACAGTAAAAAAAGGAGATATTTTATTAACTAAAGAAAATGCGGATACCACTATTGGTGATCAGGGATATACATTAGAAATTGGGGATAGTATTACAATTAAGTCAACAACTTATCAAGGTATTTTCTTTGGAACACGCAGTGTTTTACAAGCATTAGTTGCAAGTGGGGATGCACTGACAATTAATAAAGGTGAAGCACGAGATTATGCTAAATATGAATATCGTAAATTCATGTTGGATGTTGCCCGTAAATATATGCCAATGTGGTATTTAAAAGATTTTGTTAAATATGCATCTTGGTACAAGTTCACAGATATTCAAGTACATTTAAATGATACTTCATACAACGGTCATTCGCGTTTTAGATTGGAGTCAGATATTCCAGGATTAACGGCAACAGATGGTTATTATACAAAAGGTGAGTATCGTGATTTCCAATATTATGCTGAGGATTATGGAATTAGAATTGTTTCTGAGTTCGATACTCCAGCACATTCAGCAGTGTTTATTGACAATAATTCTGAATTAGGATTTGATGGAACACATTTAGATATACGCTTAAATTCTGATAAAAAAGAAACAGTGTATAAATTTATTGCTGATCTATATGAAGAATATATGGGGGGAGATAATCCAGTTTTTGTAACCGATGCATTTAATGTAGGGCTTGATGAGTACAATAGTGCATACAAGGAAGATATGACCCAGTATACTCAATACGTAATGGATCTTGTTTATAATAAATATGGTAAAACGCCAATGGCATGGGCTTCTATGGGATGTGTAGATTCTGATAAAACAAAAATACCAGATTATCCAATTATGGATGCTTGGGCAAATTATGCAATCAGTTTAAAATCATTATTTAATCAGGATTATAAATTAATTAACGCAACTAATAAGTATGGTTATATTGTTCCTGGCGGGAATAATGGTTATCCAGATTTTGCGAAAGAAGAAGAAATGTACAATAACTTAAGTGCTGGAAAATTTAGAGATAAAATGGGCGCTGGAGTTGATGTTGCTGAAGGACATCCAAAAATTGTTGGGGGTTCGATTTCATTATGGAATGACCGAGGAATCTTTAATGGGATTTCTGTTTATGATGTTTTTGCAAGAATACAAAGTATCTTACCAATATATGCTCAAACCTTTTGGTACGGTAAAGATAATGACAAGTCATATGACCAATTTAAAGCTGAGGTCAATACTTTAGGTACTGGTCCAAATGTTGAGATGGATAAAGAAATTAGCAGTAAAACAGAAAAAGTATATGACTTTGATATGGAAAATACTTCAAAACAAGGGGATAATTTAGTCATTAAAGATAATTCTGGAAATGGTTATGATGCTACTGCAATCAAAGCAACAGTTGAAACAACTGATGAAGGTCGGGCATTGAAATTAAATGGTGATGGTTATCTACAAATGCAGCATAGTGCATTGAAATGGCCGTATACTTTAGCTTTTGATTTAAAAATCGATGAATCACAAACAGGCGATATTGTATTATTTGAAGAAACAATGCCAATAGAAGAATGTAATCAGTGGATTGATACAAAGTATCAAACAAGAAAAATCTATTTAAAAGAAATTGATGGTAAATACAAGCTGATGTACGATCGTGATAGTTATCATTATGAGCATAATATAGAACTTGAAAAGGGAAAATTATATCAATTAGCTTTTACTTCTGATAAAAAATATACTAATGCTTATCTAGATGGAGTAGTTAAATCAACAATCAATGGACCAATTCTTACCAATTCGGGGAATAAGTGGTATGATTCAGCTTCAATCAATTTACCACTACAAAAGATTGGACAAAATTTAGTAGGAACATTAGATAATATTAAAGTTTATAATCGTTTATTGAATAATGAAGAAATTAAAAATCTTTATGATACAGGAATAGATGTTATTCATGAAAATGTTGCTTTGAATAAAAAAGCAACAGCTTCAAGCAGCTATACTGATTATCAAACACCAAATAAAGCATTTGATGGAATCATTAATCAAAGTGCTAGTGGTCCTGAGCAATCACGCTGGGCGTCAGCACGTACGCATGATCAGTGGATCCAGGTAGATTTAAATAAAGTTTATAAAGTTGATCAAATCAAGATTACCTGGGAAGATGCTTATGGAGTGGACTATGAATTAAAAGGCTCAGTTAACGGTAAAGACTGGTTTACGATCAAAAATGTAACTGGTAATGTAGCTAAGGAAAATAATCATACTGGATTAGGTGATATTGAAGCACGTTATATTAAATTAATTGGTACAAAAGCTGCTAATAACGCTAAGTATGGATATTCTATTTATGAAATTGAAGTATATGAAAATCCTAAAAATGATTTACTTAGAACAATTAGTCAAGTTAAAGATAAATTAAGTGAAATGAATGTGGGTAATTTCCACGGTCAAATCAAAGAAGAAGCTTATCAAACTTTCACGGCTTATTTAACCAATCTTGAAAATGAAGTGGTAGGAAAAGAAAGTATCAGTGAAGAAGAAATGCTTAAGTTCAAAGAAGAATTGTCTAAAAAATACACAAATTTAAAGAAACAGGTTGTAAGAGTTGATAAAAGTGCTTTAGAAACAGTGCTTGAAGTGGCGGAGAGTAAACTGGCAGAAGGGTACAGTGAAGCAAATAGTACAGTTTCAAGCTGGCAAAGTTTCACACAAAACAAAGAAGCAGCTGAAGCAATGGCTGATAGAATGGATATTACTCAAAGCGATGTTGATAAGATGGTATCTGAACTGCAAACAGCATTAGATAATTTAACATTTAGGGCATTGGAATCATCATTTAATGAACTGGTTGCACTGATTGATGAAGTTACTAAGATGGAAACTGATTATTCTGCAGAAATGTTTAAGGTTATGAAAGGATATCTTGATCAAGCAAATGCCTTAGTTGCACTAGGAGCAGGAGAAGTAGTTGAAAAAGATGTTCAAGCCAATCTAACAAATCTTGCAAATGAAAAAGCCATTCTGATTAGTTACCGGGAATTAAAGGTAAGCGTTGAAGTTGCAAAAGAGATTTTGGATAAAGAAGCAGTAAATCTTCGGCCAGCTACTTTGAAAGTATTGCAAGATGCTTATGAAGCAGGAAGAAAACTAATAGATGATAACAGTAAGGAACTTATAGTTTTACAAAATGCAAAACAAGAAATCAATGAAGCGATTGAAGGACTTTTAGAAATAGTAGAGCGCAAGGATTTAGATAAATTGATTGAACAGGTTAAAGATTTAAAAGAAGAAGATTATACTGAAGAATCATGGAAAATGTTTAAAAATGGTTATGAAAGGGCCGTCACAGTTAATCAGGATCTTGACGCTAATGAAGGTGCTATTCAAAATGCCTACGATGAATTACTAAGAGCTTTCAATGAATTAAAGCAAGTTGTTAATAAAGATAATTTACTACTCCAAATTGAATTGGCAAAACAAGTTCTTGCTAACAAAGATAAATATGATATTGAGTTAGTCAAGGAATTAGAAGAATTATTAAGTCAGGCAGTTGCACTGATTGATAATGATGTTAGCAGTGAAGATGTTAATAAAATGAGTGATGCTCTATTAACAAAAATCGAAGCTGTTAAAGCTAGTCAAAAAGAGGAACCGAAGGTTGAGGAACAGCCAGGGACTGAGGTATCAGACAAAACAAAGAAAAATGCTAAAACAGGTGATGAAACAATACTCTTTGAATTTGCAATGATATCATTAGTTGCACTTTTAGCTGTGGTTAGATTAAGAAAGAAGAGTTAATTAGTTAAAGGGTCATGTTCAAAAGCGAATATGACCCTTAATTATACAATTAATCGATTTTATTAATCGATAATGATATAATATTGTAGAGATAAATGTGGGGTGTATGAGATGAAAATTAAAAACTTTAAAAGAATCTATGTCGACATCGTGATATCATGTTTGATCATTGCTGTTGTCGCAACTTTTTTTGCTTTTAAATCTCAAACAATTTCACAAGAACAGGTTCTAAATACGTTATCAGAAATTTCTAGTCAAAGTGTAAATGTGATTGATAAAGAGATTCAAAAAAATGTTGCAGTTTTAGCAAATTTATCAATTTATATTAGCCAAGAGGATGCTTTTGATCCCGTCAAAATTATTAACAAAATAAAAAAAGTGAATGAAATTAATAATTTTAAACGAATTGGAATAATTGATGAGAGAGGACAGTCCTATACGACAGATGATAATAATATTTTATTAAATGAACAGCAAATGACCCGTTTTAATAAAGCGATGAATGGTGAAGTATCAATTACTGATACATTGCCGGATTTGATTGATGGTGAAGAAGTTAGTGTTTATACGTTACCCATAACCTTTGATAATGATCAACATTGTGTACTTTTTGGAGCTTATGCATCACGGTATTATAAAGAGACTTTATCGGTTTCTACATTTGATGGTTTAGGATATAGTTTTATTATTAAGAAAAATGGTGATAAAATTGTAGATTCTTCTAACAAGACAAGCATTAAATTTTCTAACTTTTTTGATGATATTGGGGCAATTTCAAAAGAAAATAAAGAAAAGCTGGAAAATTTAAAACATAATATTAAAAATGAAAAAAGTGGATTTTTAGAGTATGATCGGACAGATGAAGCTAGATATTTGTATTACCAAAAGCTTGATGTTAATGATTGGTATTTGTTGAGTGTTATTCCTGCTTCGGTGGTTGATAATAATATTAATGGAATGCTTTTTTTAGGTTATATGATGCTAGGCTGCTGTTTATTGGGAATTTTATATTTAATTACTCGAATTGTATTGATGTATCGTAATAATCAAAAACGTTTAGAAGAAGTGGCACTAGTTGATGAGGTAACGGGATGCGGTTCATATACACGCTTTAGACTGGCTGGTGGTGATATTTTAAAATCTACCAAATCTAAATATACAATGGTTTATTTCAATATTTTGAAGTTTCAGTATATTAATGATTTATATGGCTATGATGAGGGTAATCTTATTTTAGTGAAAATAGCTAAAATTTTAAATAATTTGTTGCAGGAAAAAGAGTTTTGTGCACGAATTCAAGCTGATCACTTTGTTGCTTTATTACAATATGACTCTGTTACACAGTTGAAAAAGCGGGCAGAGTATATGATTAAAAATATGGAAAATGCAATTAACAGTAATGATGAAGCAGCTTATCGAATTAAAATGATTGTTGGGATTTATTTAATTGAAAATTATAATGATCGAATTGAATCAATGGTTGATCGAGCCGCAACTGTGATTCGTGATGAAAATCGCCATGAACTAGAGAATTGTAATTTTTACAATGATAACATTCGTCAAAGAATGTATAAAAATAAAGAGTTGGAAGACTTGTTTGAGGAAGCCTTGCATAATCATGAATTTGAAGTTTATTTTCAGCCAAAATATAGTACAAAGAAAAAAAGACTTTATGGAGCTGAGGCGCTGGTTAGGTGGAAAAGCAGTAAACTAGGATCGATAAGTCCTGGAGAATTTATACCGGTTTTAGAACGCAGCAGTAATATTATTGAATTGGATGAGTATGTTTTTGTAATTACGTGTAAGCAGATTCGTAAATGGCTTGATGATGGTCTTGAGGTTGCTCCTATAGCGGTAAATGTTTCGCAATTACATTTATATCGTCAAGATTTTGTTGAAAGTTATCTAAAAGTAATTGATGCTTATCAGATACCCTATAATTTAATTGAATTAGAGATGACGGAAACAAGTTTGTTTGATAATCGTGATATTTTAAAAGATATTCTCAATAAATTTAGGAAATTAAAGATTACAGTATCTATGGATGATTTTGGTTCAGGTTATTCTTCAATCATGATGCTCGAATCAATGCCAATCGATTGTTTAAAAATTGATAAAACAATGATTGATGATTTGGAGGTCAATTCAAAGGCTAAAGAAATTTTGAAATCGATTATTAGTTTAGCTCAATCTTTAGGGCTAGTCGTTGTAGCTGAAGGTGTAGAACAGGCTGGACAGTATGAGGAATTAATTAGAATGAAGGTAGATTATATTCAGGGATATTATTGTGCTCGACCGCTGCCATTAGATGAGTATGAGAAA
>OHJP01000886.1_pt1 | contig 14109 bp, 2 predicted proteins | sample 1568591 | NCBI WGS metagenome assembly OHJP01 (sample SAMEA3879567, study PRJEB24766) | human gut metagenome | biome: human-associated habitat; feature: feces | place: USA | collected 1985/1987
TGATGATCCGGTGGATCTGCAGATCCGGATACCGCCGGATCGGAGACGTAAAATGTGTATAATACTGCGCCGCCAGACCGAAGTGCCCTGCATTTTCCGGTGTATAGCGCGCCTGCTTCATGGAACGCAGCGCCAGTCTGCTGATCAGAGCCTCCTGTGGAGTTCCCTCCACTTTTTCCAGCAGCTTCTGGATTTCTTTCGGGCGGATTTCATTCCCCATATGGATGTGATATCCGAAATTATTGATAAACGTACTCAGTTTTTTTACCTTATCTTCCTCTGGAGCCTCATGGGTACGATATAAAAACGGAATCTCTCTCCAGAAATACTCTTCTGCCACTGTTTCATTTGCCGCAAGCATAAAGTCCTCGATCATCTTCGTTGCCACATTTCGCTCATATGGTTTCAATTCCACTGGTCTTCCCTGTTCATCCAGAATCATCTTCGTCTCAGGAAAATCAAAGTCGATTGCGCCTCTCTTTTTCCTGCGTTCCCGAAGCAGCCCTGAAACTTCTGCCATCTGTTCAAACATCGGAACCAGCTTTTCGTATTTTTGTCTCTCCTGCTCATCCTGCGCTTCCAGAATTTTTGCAACACTCGTATAAGACATTCTCTGGTCCACCCGGATCACCGTCTCTGCGATCACATGATCCACAATCTCACCTTTTTTGTCAACAGTCATAATACAGCTTAGCGCAAGCCTGTTCTCTCCTGCGTTTAAAGAACAGATTCCATTCGAAAGCTTATGGGGCAGCATCGGAATCACCCGGTCTGCCAGATACACACTGGTCCCGCGTTTCAGCGCCTCCCGATCCAATGCACTTTTTTCCTGCACATAGTTGGTCACATCTGCAATATGCACTCCCAGCTTCCATCCGTTCTCCACTTCTGTCAGAGAAACAGCGTCATCCAGATCCTTTGCATCCTCTCCGTCAATGGTCACCATCTGCCAGTCTCTTAAATCCATGCGCCCTGCCATATCCGCTTCACTTACATCTTTTCCGACACGTTCCGCCTGATTTAGCACCTTCTCCGGAAATTCCACCGGCATATCATAACCTTTCACAATAGACATGATATCGGTTCCCGGATCATTGATATGCCCGATGATCTCCACGACTTTTCCCTCCGGCTTCATATTTTCCCCGCCGTAGGACGTCAGTTCTACCACTACCTTGTGTCCGGTCATCGCTCCTTTTTCTCTGCCTGCCGGAATATAAATATCTTTTAAAAATCTCTGATTATCCGGTCGTACAAATCCAAAACTTTTGCTCTTCTCATACAGACCAATCACTTTTGTCGTTCCATGAGATACCACACGCACGATCTTTCCTTCTTTTCGTCTGCCCTCCGGTGACTTGGTAATCAGAAATTCCACCTCATCTCCCTGAAATGCACCGTTGATATTCTCTTCCGGAATAAAAACATCCTCTTCATCCTCTCTGAGCACAAATCCGAATCCGCGAAGATTCGCCTGAAATATTCCTTTTAAATACTGAGGCTGTCCTTTGACATATTTCCCTTTCTTTGAGACGTAAATCTTGCCATCCGCCTCCAGGGCTTCCAATACTTCCTTTAATTCGTTTCTCTGTTCTCTCGGAATCTGCAGAAGCATCGCAATCTCCTTCAGCTTCATCGGTACATAAAGATCGTCACAGATCAAATCATAAATCACCTTTTTTCGTTTCTCAAATGTATGTTCCATTCGTTCACCTTCTTTCATACTTAGTAGTTCCTTTTTTATATCCTCTATTCGACTTCCGTCAATTTTTCATAAAAGAAAAACACCCTATTTTTGCATAGAGTGTTTTATCGCTTTCTCTTAGTTAAATACTTTCAGATTCAGCACTGCTGCAAGTACTAAAAATAAAATAGCAAGAAACTTGGTAGACTTCACAAGAGCGCCTTCCATAGAACGGCCTTTATTCTGTCCCCAATAAGAATCTGCCGCACCGCTGATCGTTCCAAGTCCTGCGGACTTTCCTTCCTGAAGAAGAATAATTGCTGACAACGCAATACAATCTATTACAAAAATAATCATTAACACAATTTTTAAAATATCCATACGTTCACACCTCCTGTGGATAACCTTTTATAGTCTAACACAAAATCTGCAATTCTGCAATAGATTTACGTGATAAAAATGGCGGATGAAACCAATTATTTCATCCACCATCTCATTTTTTCAGGCTTTTACAGTCCTGTTTATTTTTTCTTTCTTCTGATAATCACTACTGCGCCGACTGCTGCTACTGCTGCCACCAGAAGTACTGCCCACATGATCACATTGGCATTGTCTCCTGTCTGCACACTCTGAGAGTGTGAACCGGATGTACTTCCATTGTTATGACTTCCGCCGTTATTGTTTCCACTGTTGTTGTCATTTCCGCCGTTGTTATCATTTCCGTTGTTATCGTCGTCCGGATCTGCTTTTTCTCCTCTTACCAGAACCTTCACATCAGCTTTGGCTGTTGCTTCGTTTGTATCCGTTACCTGAATGGTCACGATCACATCCGTATCGTTTTCCGGTGTTGTTACCTTTCCATCCAGTCCGATGATTCCTTCCGGATTCACTGCCACGATCTCGATCTTGCTTCCTTCCGGAACTTCCGGCAGAACCAGAGTTTCTGTTCCTGCTTTCACTTCTGATGGAATCTTATGGTTTGCCAGAATGTCATCTAAGATTTCCTGTGCACTCGGAATATGCGGCACTTCCACGGCTTTGAATTCTCCGGTCAGCTCGATGTTCTTTGTCACTTTAAACTGATATTCTGCATCCTTCGATACATATTCGGTCTGTCCTTTTTCTTTCCAGCCCACAAATTCAAATCTTTCTTTGGCTTCTGCCTTCACAGATGCTATCGCACCCTCTTTGTATGTGCCATCCTCTTTATCCATGGAAACCCTTCCCATGTTCTCATCATTGGACTGTACCACAACACGGTAGTATGTTTCCGGAACCGGAGCCAGTCTAAACTCGGCACGCAGTACACGGTCTGACTCTGCATGAAATTTGTATTCTGCCTGAGCGCCTTCTACTGGTGTCAGAACTTCTTCTCCATCTGCTTCTGTCACTTCCAGCCACTGGGTAAACTCATATCCATCCTTCGGCTCTGCTTTCACCGTGATCTCTGTTCCCTCTTTGTAGATGTTTCCTTCATTTGCAGGATCCATTGTGACCGTTCCCATCTGCGGATCCGGTGACTCTACATAGATCAGGTAGGAATGCTCTACTTCTTTAAAGTTTGCAGTCAGTTCCATATTTTCCTGGATCTGGAATACGTACGGATTCTCCTTGCTGACAATCTCCTGGGTTCCTTTCTTTGTGAATCCTACGAATTCATAATCCTCGGATGCCGGCACTGCACTCACCTTGATCTCGGTTCCTGCCTCGTAGGTATCCTGCTGCGGTTCTACTGCAACGCTTCCCATCTTCTCATCATTTGCTGCAACAGAGAATGTATATTTTTCTGCAGGGATCTTTTCAAAGTTTGCAGTCAGATCCAGATCCTTTGTCACCTCAAATACATATGGATTGGACTCACTGATCACGTTTCCTTCTGCATCGGTCCAGTTTACAAAACGGAATCCTTCGTTTGCCACTGCGATAACTTCTGCTTTTTCTCCTTTTTTGTAGCTTCCGTCTGCTGAATCAATGGTTACAGTTCCCATACTGTTGTCATTGGCTTTGATTGTTACGTGGAATGTCTCCTCCTGATATACAAATTCAAACTGATTTAACTTTTCTAGAATTTCAGCCACTTCTTCAGGTGTCGCATTCTCGTTATCCAAAGTAACTTTTGCCTGTTCTTTAAGTTCTATAAATTCTTTCCAGGATGTATCTGTCACCTGTCCTTGTGTCATATCTCTAATTTCATCATATTTTTTCTGAAGTTCTGTCTTATCTGCACGCAAGCCCTGAATGCGCTGTTTCAAAACAGCTATCATGTTATCTACTGTTTCCTGTGTGCAAGTACCATTCAACAATTTTTCGGCTTCCTGAATACCTTCCTGCAATGCTTTAAAACTCTCTTTTGTGTATCCATCCTCTGAAATTTCTTTTGCTATTTGAAGCAGTTCTTTCAATGCATCGGTATCTACCGTAACATTTTGAAGATTTTCTCTCGCTGTCTTTACTTCTACCGCCTTATCGTTCATCTCAGAAGTACACGTTTCTTCATCTGCCTTTTTCAAAAGCACTGTTGCACTTTCAAGGACTGCCTGGAGCTTCTCCCAGCTTTCCTTTGTATAATCTTCAGAATTTAATTTTTCACAAATCTGAATTTCTCTTTGCAATTTACTCCTGTCTACTGATTCTTTCTTTTCCTTACGAACTGTAAGCGCTCCAACTTCAACCCATCCTCTTTTTTCCTGCGCCTGTGAACTTTTTCCAACACGCTCAAACTGAATTGTATAAGTTCCCTCTTCAAATTCTTCATTCATAAGTTCTGCACTTTCTTCTCGTTCTGGCGCGTAAGTATCAATTTCCTTTTGATAAATCTGTCTGTCAGATGAATCCAGAATTGTAATTCGTATAACTCCATGATCATTTCCTTTTACCGTCGCAACACGAATAGAATGTCCCTTAAACTTACCAGTCAATGTTCCTGCGTTCTCATCTTCCGTTGCTTTAAAGTTTCCTGCCTGGATCCATTTCCCACTTCCCTGTAAATCTGTGGAAGGAATCTGTATCTCTTCAAATCCTCCCTGTTCCAAATTATTCAATGCATTTTTCAGATTTTGTACCATTTTATCGACTGCAGGTTGTTTTACATTTTTATCTTCCATCATTTCTTTTGCTTCTTTCAGCACTTTTTTTAGCTGATAGAGAGATTCATTTGTGTATTCACCACTCAGTGCTTCTTCACCCTTAGCGATGAGTTCTTCCAATATCGTTTTATCCGTTTCTCCAAATCCAAGTCGATTATATCTGTTCAGAAGAAATTCCGTTCTGGAATCCATGACATCCTGTGTGGCAGTTCTTACTTCTTTTCCGTCTAAAATACTTTCTTCAAATGCTCCCTTCAGTTCCTGTGGAGCAGTTTCATATTCCTGCGATGTCCTGTCTGCTGCCTCAGCCAGTTCAAGCATACGTTCTAACTCTGATGCATCACCTACATTATCTGTTTTTTCATTTCCCGACAATGCTGTCACTTCATACAATGAAGGTTCTCCTACAAATCCTTCTTTCAATACAATTTTTAAAGAATTGGTTAAAACTTCCGGGAATTTTGCCAGACAATATGCATGATATCCTGCACTGGAACCATCCATATCCCCTACTTTATCCCCTATATCTCCCATTTTAACACCCTCATACACTGTCTGGTATTCTCCATCTGTCAGCGCTTGGATTTCAAATGATCCGATTCCATTATTGTTTGATACAAATAAATCAAACACCAACTGAGCAAGTACCTCTTTTTCTTCAAATGTCAATGTAATTTCCATCGGCTTAGAAGAATCTACGTTCTTAGATGCCCATCTTGTTGTAGAATTTCCGTCAATCATTTTTTCTTTTGTATAGGTTTCTCCCCAAACATCTGCATGGGATACCTCTACATTTTGAATTGGACTTGCCTGTGTCACATATGTCTTCGTATATATAGGACTTACTCTCTGTCCTCTATAAAACAATGCCGCCCTGACAACAGAATCCGTTTCCTTGCTCAACTGCAGTGGCTGCTCATAAAGCGAAGAACTCTTCCTTGGAATACTGCCATCTATTGTATAACGAATGTCATAATCCGATGCCCGTTCGCTTTTACTCAAAGTCAGTGTAAGATTGGCTGCATCAATAATTCCAGAATCTTTACTAAATGTAACCTCTCTGTTTTCCATCTGTTTGTTCAGTTGATTGACAATTGCTGAAAACTGATTTTCTTCATTTTTATAATACTCAAGGTCTCCTGTATTTTCCAGCAGCGTCCTGCGCAACATTCTTAATTGCGTATAGATTTGATCAATCCGAACATATGTCAAGCCTTCCTTATCCGTAAGATAATAAACCTTTTCTGCTTCTTCCAGATAAATGCGATACAATCGTTCCATCTGTTTTGCTTTTGTCAAAACGCTTCCCAGTTCTTTGGAAGACTGTTCGATTGCTGTCCCCAATTCTTCTTTTACTTTAACAAGATCTGGATGAATCTGTTTCAAAAATGCTGTTGCCTGTTCTTTTAATTCATCCATATTTGTTTCAAACATATCAATGGTATATGTTCTGCCTGAAACTGCCTTAAAAGAAATACGTCCTTTTTCTTCATCTTTCTTTACAGAAATCTCTTTTCCATCTTCATATACTTTTGCAGATGTAATATTTTTATAAGAACCTGTAAATGTATTGCTTTCGTTTTCACCATCATAACGTACTGTAAATGTCTCGGCTACTCCGTTTGCCCATTTTTCTCCAATGGTAAAATTACCACGTGCTTTCAATCCCTGGATATTTCCTTCTTCCCATGCATTTGGAATTGCCGGAAGAAACTGCGTATAGCCAGACTGAGACTGTACCAACATCTCTGCAACACCAGATGTCAACCCAAAGTTTCCATCAATCTGCCATACAGGATTCCCATTCTTCATAGTTTCTCCACCACCGGAGCCATGAGAATCAAACAAATTATACTGCAACCCTGAAGAATTTCCGCCGATCAGATTGTTTAAAAGCTTGTATGCTTTTTCTCCATTTTCTGTTCTGGCCCAAAGATTGATTTTGTTTGCTTTTGACCAGCCAGTTGAATACTCCCCACGCTCTGTCAGCGATTGAATTGCTGCATCCATATACTCTTTATTTTCTTTATTGATCAATGTCCCCGGGAACAATCCAACAAGATGAGAAGAATGCCTTTGTTCTCCCGGATGCCCAATATCCCATCCACTGTTTGGCACTTCAATTTCCGGCAGATTTCCCGCTTTTGCATATGAACGATTATGACCATTCTTTTGCCCAACACGAGTCTCCTCATACCATTCTTTGATACCGTTTGTCTCGTTAATCTCAATCGGATCCAACTTCTGCATATTTTCTTCCCAAGATTTTAATAATGCTTCATCTTCCCCAACAATTTTACCTGCCTGAATACATTCTTTATATAATTCCCAGACAAGTGACTGATCATAAGTCGTACCAATCGCCGTTGGTCCTTGTTCCTCAGAAAAACTTGGCGCTACCACTAATCTATCCTGTCCATTATATGGCGAACTTTCATCATTGATTTTCTGATACTCGGATGTCCAAAGATAAGAATCCCAAAATTGTGCAGCTTCCTTCATAATCGGGTAGATAGTATTTTTTAAGTAATCTTCATTTTGAGTGAATTCATAATGCCACCAAAGGTTTTGAATTGCCCACGCTGCTCCTGTTGGATTCCATCCATATTCCTGTGCATTTGTCGGTGCTGTCATCCCAAATGGATTATTTTCTGTATGCACTGTAAAACCAGTATGATTTTCCACTGCCCCTTCAATTCCATGAACTCTCTCTGCTGTCAAACGCCCCGGCTCTCTTAGCTTATCCATATAATCAACAAAGGTAACTCCACATTCTGCCAGATTTGTTGTGTAAACCGGCCAGTAGTTCATCTGCACATTGACATTAAAGTGATAATCCCCGGTCCAGGCAGAATCCCCTACTGTCCATAAACCAACTAAATTACTTGGAAGTGTTCCTCTGGACCCCGCAATCGTCAGATAGCGTCCATATTGGAATGCAAGCACTTCCAGATAATGAGAGTAAGTTCCATTTCGATATTCATCTACAAGCTGATTTGTCGGAATGTTAGTGCGCTGTTCACCTAAATCTAAGCTCACTCGATCAAACAATTTCTGATGATCTGCAATATGCTTTTCTTTCAATTTCTGATATGATTTTTTGGCATTGCTATTGACACGGTCATCTACCATTTTTTTCAGATTTTTCTCTTTATCACGGTAAGTTGGATAATCATTTTTATAATCCGTCTCTGCCGCCATTACAATCATGACCTGGTTTGCATCCTCAATCTGATAGACCTGATTTTTCTCATCTACCTCTAGATCTCCCCCTTCGAGGACAAGTTTCATTGTTGTGTAAAATTTTAAATCATTATCTTTAACTTTTCCTTCAATTGTACAGGTTTGATTTTCCGAATCAAATGTAGTTTTCCCTTCTAATCCATTGTTATTAAGCTCCATTTTTACACTCAAATCAAGCTTTCCACTTTCTGATGCTGAAAGCTTTGTAACCATGATCTGATCTGGATTACTTACAAAGTGTTCCCTTTTATAATTCACATCTTCATAAGAAAACTCTGTTGATGCAACCCCAGTTTGAAGATCCAGCTCTCTCCGATAATTTTTTACATTCTGGTCTTGAAGTCCCATTTTAGAAAAATCAAGCCAAATATCTCCAAAATCCTGATAACTTCCTTTGTTCAGATTATTTTCTCCCGGAAATTTGATCTGTGCTCCCATACCATATCCACCGAGACTTTGATCATCATTAAATACTTTTGTTGATTTATCATCTAAAAGTTTTCTGTAATTTTCAATTTCTTCATCCGTATATGCTGTTGCCTTATTCCCAAACTGATACCCCGGACGACTCGGAGAAGGACCTCCTGTCCAGAGCGTCTTTTCATTAAAATGTATTCGCTCTTTCGAAATTCCCCCAAAAATCAGATTACCCAGATTTCCATTTCCCAAAGGTAATGACTGTTGCATCCACTCTCCACCATTAGTTTCCTGTGTATTGATATTTGCCGGTGACGTATACCATAATTTTAGTGATTGACTAATCGACTCCGTCGATACCGAATTCTCCTGTTTCTCTTCTTTCGCAAAAACTTCACATACCGGTCCTATTGGTAACACCAGTATAGTGCAAATACCTGCAAGGAATTGTCTGATTCTTTTTTTAATCATAATGCTCCTTTTCTCAACTTATACCGTTTTAAATTTCCTCTGAAAAGTAAGATATACGAATCCCCATATATGAGGAATCCGTATATCTTGTTTCCGATTCTGTTTTGATTATTTTTTCTTTCTTCTGATAATCACTACTGCGCCAACAGCTGCTACTGCTGCCACCAGAAGTACTGCCCACATGATCACATTGGCATTGTCTCCTGTCTGCACACTCTGAGAGTGTGAACCGGATGTACTTCCATTGTTATGACTTCCGCCGTTATTGTTTCCACTGTTGTTGTCATTTCCGCCGTTGTTATCATTTCCGTTGTTATCGTCGTCCGGATCTGCTTTTTCTCCTCTTACCAGAACCTTCACATCAGCTTTGGCTGTTGCTTCGTTTGTATCCGTTACCTGAATGGTCACGATCACATCCGTATCGTTTTCCGGTGTTGTTACCTTTCCATCCAGTCCGATGATTCCTTCCGGATTCACTGCCACGATCTCGATCTTGCTTCCTTCCGGAACTTCCGGCAGAACCAGAGTTTCTGTTCCTGCTTTCACTTCTGATGGAATCTTATGGTTTGCCAGAATGTCATCTAAGATTTCCTGTGCACTCGGAATATGCGGCACTTCCACGGCTTTGAATTCTCCGGTCAGCTCGATGTTCTTTGTCACTTTAAACTGATATTCTGCATCCTTCGATACATATTCGGTCTGTCCTTTTTCTTTCCAGCCCACAAATTCAAATCTTTCTTTGGCTTCTGCCTTCACAGATGCTATCGCACCCTCTTTGTATGTGCCATCCTCTTTATCCATGGAAACCCTTCCCATGTTCTCATCATTGGACTGTACCACAACACGGTAGTATGTTTCCGGAACCGGAGCCAGTCTAAACTCGGCACGCAGTACACGGTCTGACTCTGCATGAAATTTGTATTCTGCCTGAGCGCCTTCTACTGGTGTCAGAACTTCTTCTCCATCTGCTTCTGTCACTTCCAGCCACTGGGTAAACTCATATCCATCCTTCGGCTCTGCTTTCACCGTGATCTCTGTTCCCTCTTTGTAGATGTTTCCTTCATTTGCAGGATCCATTGTGACCGTTCCCATCTGCGGATCCGGTGACTCTACATAGATCAGGTAGGAATGCTCTACTTCTTTAAAGTTTGCAGTCAGTTCCATATTTTCCTGGATCTGGAATACGTACGGATTCTCCTTGCTGACAATCTCCTGGGTTCCTTTCTTTGTGAATCCTACGAATTCATAATCCTCGGATGCCGGCACTGCACTCACCTTGATCTCGGTTCCTGCCTCGTAGGTATCCTGCTGCGGTTCTACTGCAACGCTTCCCATCTTCTCATCATTTGCTGCAACAGAGAATGTATATTTTTCTGCAGGGATCTTTTCAAAGTTTGCAGTCAGATCCAGATCCTTTGTCACCTCAAATACATATGGATTGGACTCACTGATCACGTTTCCTTCTGCATCGGTCCAGTTTACAAAACGGAATCCTTCGTTTGCCACTGCGATAACTTCTGCTTTTTCTCCTTTTTTGTAGCTTCCGTCTGCTGAATCAATGGTTACAGTTCCCATACTGTTGTCATTGGCTTTGATCGTTACATGGAAGATTTCTTCTGGCACTTCTTCTTTCACAAAGTTTGCAGTCAGATCTGTATTTTCTGTGATTGCAAACTTGTATGCTGCTTCTGTGCTGACTTCTTCCTCTGTTCCGGTCTTTGTCCAGTTTACAAAGCGGAATCCTTCCTTCGCTTCTGCTTTGACTGTTACCTCAGTTCCTGCTTCATAGGAATCCTGCTGTGGTTCTACACTCACGATTCCCATTTCTTCTGCATTCGCTGCTGCCTTCAATGTGAAGTTCTCTTTTTCCGGCTCTGTAAATGTAAACTTAAATGGAGCTGGAATTGATTCATTTCCTGCGTTATCTACTGCTGTAATACGTACCTCATAAACAGTTCCGACTTCCAGTTTATCCATTGTAAATTCTGTGTTCTTACTGTCCCCGATCTTCACACCATTCTGATAAATATTATAGCTTGCCACGTCTGTGTCAGCCGGTGCTGTCCATGTCAGCTTTGCTGAATCCTCATCAACAGGTGTTGCTTTGATTTCTGTAGCGACTCCCGGTTTTACCACATCTGTTGTTGTAATTCCGTGAATTTCAATCGCATTTTCAGACGGCACATCTTTTGTATTCAGCGCAAAAATGTTAAAGTCATAAGTCACACCCGATTCCAATCCTTCAATCCGGATTCGCGTATCTGAGGTCTTGACTTCCTGATCATTCCATTTTACAAGATAAGATGCTGCACCCTTTACCTGACCCCATTCCAGAATCACAGCTGAACTTTCAACATGTACTGCTTCTCCTTGTACTTCTCCGATTTCCGGAACATTTGGATCTCCAAGTGCTTCCATCGCCGCATTCAGAGCTGCTGCTGCTTTTTCAACCGCATCCTGATCTGCATCCGCATTATTCATTACTTCTACTGCCACTTTGTATGCTTCCTTAAATGCTTCCCATTTGTCCGCATCATATGCGCCCTCTATGAGTCCGGCCCCGCTTTCGATGGCTGTCTGAAGATCCGCTTTATTCACCTCCGCTGCCTGTACCGGTGCGAAGATTTTTAAGTAGTCAAGGTTTGCCTGTGTTTTTCCGTCACGAGCTACAATTGTGCATCTGATTGTATGCTGTTTGTTCTCAAGATTTTTTGCTTCAAAAATCTTCTGCTGTGGATCTCCTCCACCGGATCCCGCTAATGATACATTTTCAGCTTTTCCACCATCAATGCTTACATCATAACTTGCAAAGTTTGCATGTTTCTGTGCATAAACTTCAATTCCAGTTCCTGTAAACGTATATTCAAAATATTTACCTGCCTGGTTTCCAGTTGAAGGAACTTCTGTCTTTGTCTTTCCATGATGTTTCTCCGGCTCTCCAGCCCATGTAGACCATTCAGAGCCGCTCCAGCTAATCGCATCATTTCTCTTTCCATCCTCAGATGCATCTTCTACGATCGTCTCTCCGGAACCAAGGTCTCCAAAGAGTGCCACAGTCAGTTTACAGCTTCCGCTCACTTCAGAATCGGCATTTGCTGTTGCTGTGATCGTCACTTCTCCGTTTTTCTTGTGAACTGTCACCAGTCCGTTTTCATCTACGGATGCGATGCTTGTATCAGAAGAAGTCCATGTAACACTCTTGTCTTTTGTATCTCCCGGTGTTACTTTTGCCTGCATCTGTACAGTGCCTTCTTTTCCGATCGTTGTAATTCCGGAAACTGTAGATACTTCTACTTTCTCCGGCAGTGTGATCGTATTATCCAGAATATTCAGAGCATCCAGTTCTACTTTTGTACCAGAACTTGCATCTACTTTTTCATTGAGCACTTTCAGCTCTAATGTATGTGTACCATGCTTCAGATCATCCTTTTTAAATACAACCTGCTGACGTTTTGTAGTAGAACTGTATGTATCTACCTTTCCGCAAGACTCTCCGTCAATAAATACTTCGTATTTTCCACGGTCTGTATTTGTGCAAGTAATCACTTCGATGCCTGTTCCCACAAACTCCAGTTCTACAGTCTCTTTTCCTGTCGGTTTGTTCAGATACTTGATCGTATCCTTGTAGTTGCCTTCGTTTGCTGTGTCCCAGTCACCCCATGCACCTGTATACACAATATGCGGATCCTTATTATCAATCTTTCCTGCTCCAAGCGGCTCTGTCAGCTCTACTTTTTCACTGAGCTTTGTCTCTTTGCCATCGACTACTGCTGATACCTGATATCGGATCGTACCCAATGCCTTATCTGCATTTTTATCAATGTATTCTGTTTTTTCTACACCGCCTGCAATTTTCTGTACGTCTCCGGACTCAATCTGACGATATACATTGTAAGTAATGTCTTTGTCTTTTTTCGTCTTGACTTCATCCCATGTCAGTTTTCCTGTATTATCATCTGTACGTTTTGCAGATAATCCTGTCGGTGCCTCCCCTTTCACAGGAACATCTTTGACATAATACGTCTGTCCGGCCTGTGTCTCAAAGGAAACTCTGTCCTGAGATTCTACTTTTACATCTACAACATTTCCATTTGCATCTGTAATTGTTGCAAAGGAAGCATTTGGAACCTGAACAGTTGCTGTTCCTCCGTTATTTGAAAGAATCTCTGCGCTTGTCAGATGTTTGTTCTTCCAGTTCATGGATACTTCAAAGTTTCCGCGTGCAACCAGTCCGCTGACACTTCCTGATGCCCATGCATCCGGCAGTGCAGGAAGCATATTGATATATCCCATGTTGCTCTGCAGAAGCATCTCTGCAACACCTGATGTCATCCCAAAGTTTCCGTCGATCTGGAATGGCGGATGCGTATCCCAGAGATTGGTCATAATTCCGTTTTTAAACAGATCTGTGATCAGCTTATATGCACGGTTTCCATCTGCCAGTCTTGCCCATGTATTGATTCGCTGTCCCATTCCCCAGCCGGTACTTTCATCTGTACGGTTGTTCATGGACACTCTTGCTGCCTCAAAGTACTCCGGTGTATCAGATGAGATCAGATCTCCCGGGAAAAGTCCCAGCATATGGGAAATATGTCTGTGCCCGTATCCCTGTCCCATACTGTTTACAGTCGTTTCTTCATACCACTCTTTGATCTGTCCGCTATCGCCAATCTCGATCGGTCCTTTTAACCTGGACTGATGATCTTTCCATGTTGCCACCAGATCCGCATCAACACCAAGAGTTTCTGCTGCTTTGATAGTATCCTCATATAACTGCCAGATCAGTGTCTGCTCATAAGTATTACCTGCCGTTCTTGGTCCATGCTCCGGTGAATAACTTGGTGAAGATACCAGATGTCCGGTTCCATCATCTATCAAAATATTATCGTAGAAAATTGCCTCTTCCTTCATCATTGGATAGATGTAATTTTGCATATAGGATACATCACCTGTAAATTCATAGTATTCCCAGCAATTCTGAAGAATCCACGGTACCGCTGCCGGTGACCATCCCCAGTCAAATGACCATCCCGGACAAGTCCATCCAAACGGATTGTTCTGGGTATGTGCCATAAATCCCTGATCCACACCTGCATAAATTTTTGCAGTAACACGTCCTGGTTCTCTTAAAGAATCTACGTACGAAATCAACGGCTGCGCACACTCTGCCATATTCGTAGAATAGGTCGGCCAGTAGTTCATCTGCAG
>OHJP01000898.1_pt1 | contig 14018 bp, 10 predicted proteins | sample 1568591 | NCBI WGS metagenome assembly OHJP01 (sample SAMEA3879567, study PRJEB24766) | human gut metagenome | biome: human-associated habitat; feature: feces | place: USA | collected 1985/1987
CAGGATACTCCCGCGGCGGCGGGTATAATTATAGAGGGGCTTGCTGGTAACGGCGACCCGCTTGGCATGGTAATAGAGCTTTGGAGACGTGGCTACGTCTTCAAAGTACATCTGGGTATAGGTCACATCGTTCTCTAAAAATAGAGAGCGCTTGTAAAGCTTATTCCAAGCGAAATGATGCATGGATTTGTCCCGGATCAGCAGGTTCAAAGCCTGGCGGCTTTCATAAACGGCGGTTCTGCAGGTAAAAGGCAAGGGAATGCGGAGGCCGTTATAGGGAAAATAAAAATAGAAGCTGCAATAGGAAATATCGCAGTCGTTTGCCACGCACGCGTTATACATATCCTCCAGAAAGGTGGGCTGATAATAGTCGTCGCTGTCCATAAAAGCGATGAACTCACCCTGAGCCAGCCGCAGTCCGGTATTGCGCGCGGCGGACAAACCGGCGTTTTCCTGGCGGACAGATTTAAAGTTAGAGTATTTTCTCACATATTTTGCGATAATTTCCGGGCAGCGGTCAGTGGAGCCGTCATCTACGATGATAGCCTCGTAATTCTGAAAGGTTTGATCCGCCACCGATTGGAGAGCCTTTCTCAGGAACATATCCACGTTATAAACCGGGATGACAATACTGATAATAGGCTTCTCCCGTTGCTCACTCAATGCTTGAATCCTCCAATCCATAGTGTTGACACTTTTTATCGAAAATAACATCCGGATATTTGGTAATGTCATCCAGGGGCTCAAAGCTCTTTTTGCCGCAGGCGCGCGTCATATGGATGATCTCTTTAAAATTGCGGCCTAAGCCGGAAAGATTTTTTGCGTTTTTTTGCGCGACCAGCGTTAAATAACAAGTAGTAATCGCCACAAACAGGCTGTGCAGGCGGTAAACCGCCCGGTAAGGGGGAAAATCCCTTTGCAGCTCTAAAAAGCCGCGCAGATCCGCCAGGGCCCGGAGGTAATCGTTCAGCTTTTTAATGTTTAAAGCGCCGATGGCGCTGTCCTTGTGCTGTACGTAAAAGTAGAGAGGATCTCCAATCACAGCAATCCGGTTGGAAAAATAGAATCCCCGCTGGCATACCGAAATATCCTCAAAGCACATAGTTGGGAAAGTGATGTGGTGCTCGGTAAAAAGAGTCCGCCGCCACAGCTTGTTCCAGATAAAGCCTTTGATCCCCATATCCAGAATCAAAGCCCGGATCATTTCCTTGGGCGTGTAGATTCCCGGGGCCTTCCTGAACTGAGCGGGCCGCAGCTCGTGGGTGACCGCGTTGTAACGGTAATAGCTGCAGCAGACCATATCCGCCCGGTATTTTTTCGCCGACTCATACAGCCTTTGCAAATAGAGAGGGGCGATATAATCATCGCTGTCCATAAAGGCGATATATTCCCCCCTGGCAGCCTGAATCCCTGCGTTTCTCGCTTTGGAAACGCCGCCGTTTTCCTGGTGGATCACGCAAGTGTTAGGAAATCTGCGGGCAAATCCACGCAGGATTTCCAGGGAATGATCGGTAGAGCCGTCATCCACCAAAATAACCTCGAAGCCCTTCAAGGTCTGCGCCGCAATGGATTCCAGGCATTTAGGAAGGTATTGTTCTACATTATAAACAGGAATAATCAGGCTGACGTTAGGGACTACAGTTTTCATCCGTCAGGTTCATCCTTTCCGGTAAAACTAGGTTGCAGCTATCAGGCTTCCTCTTTCTTTTCTCCTCCGGCTTTTTTCCCCAGCCGGGAAAAAGGAGCGGTGCATAGAATCACCAGATAATAGGTAATGATCCGCCACACCAAAACGCCGGATTTCAAGGTTTCAGGCGTGAAATACATAGAGAAAAAGCCCAAAAAGCTGATTTCGGACGCGCCGGCCGCGCCGGGCAGAGGGATAAAACAGGTAGCCATGGTAACAAACGCTTGAGAACAGATCATGTCAGAAACCGGGGCGCCGGACAAATTAAAGCTGCGGTAGACGCAGTACGGGATGATAAAAATGGCGGTCAGCTGAACGGCAGTGCAAACATAAGCGGTGACCACAAGACGACGGTTTTTATAAAGCTCCTTATTGCAGTCATGGAAGCTTTCCAGCTGGCGCTCGAAGCCGCCCAGCTTATCATAAAGCTTTTGACGGTGAAACCGGGTCAGCAGCTTTTTAGCAAAGCCCAGAATAGCATTGGTAAGCCTGCGGCTGAAGGAAAACAGCAGCAGCATCAGAATCACGAACGCCTGGGAGAGAAAGCCGAACACCGCAAAGGTCCACATAACCCCGCTTAAGGCATCGTCAAAGAAATCCTGTTTTAAAAGCAGGGCGGCGGCGCTGTAAGCCACCAGAGTGGATTGGTAAACAACAAACTTTTGGGTCAGGGCGGAAACACCTTTACCGGGCTCGACGCCGTATTTGGACATACAATAGACCTGCATGGGCTGTCCGCCGGTGGCAAATGGAGTGACAGCGCTGAAAAACTGGCCTACCATAGAAGTCTTAAGCGCGTTATGGAACTTGAAGCTGGGCACGGAGCTTTTAACCAAAATATAGGTCATATAAGCGTCGATGGCGATATTAAGAGCCTGGCTGAGCAAGGCCATAATCAGCCAGCCTTTGTCCAGGTTTTTGAAGTTTTTAGAGAGCTCTACAAGACCGTTTTCAGAAAGACAAAAGTAACCCAGCATCACTAAAGAGATCAGGATTACAGAAACATTAAAGATTGTCTTTCCGCTTATCTTTTTTTTCATTCCATACTCCAAAAAGCGGCGATGACACACCAAAATAAAATTCACATAAAGGTACGAATAACATCATATAACGACTTCTTGATGATTGTCAAGACGAATGGAGAAAGATTGCGCTTTTCAACAAAAAACCCTTTCCGCCCGCCGGAGGAAAAGGGTTTCTTTTTTAGTCTTTTACCAGCTTCTGGATCTCGTTAACAATTTTAGGCCCGGAAGAGGATTTGTCAAACGCAGAGCAGGACCTGCGCATTTCCTCCAAACGTTCCTGGTTCGACAGCAGGTCGTAAATAGTTTCAGAGCAGGTGGAGCCCTTCTGGATTTTAACCGCCATATTATTGTCAATGAGAAATTCCGCGTTTTCCGTCTCAGGCCCGGGAATGGCGTCGAAAATCGCCATGGGCAGGTTGCAGGCCAAGGCTTCGCTGACGGTCAGCCCGCCGGGCTTGGTAATGATCAGATCGGAGATCTGCATATATTTGTGCACTTCGTTGGTGAAGAACAGAACCTTAGTAGGCTTGGAGGGCTTTGGCTTCAGCTTCACAGACACATCCCGCAGGGGCTTCTGCCTGCTGTTGCGGAGAATCAGCTTGTTAAACGCCTCATAAAGCCGCTCATTCTTGCCGGTAATCACGATAATCTGAAAATCCAGGTTCACCTTGATAATGTTGTTGTAGATCCTGAGGATATTGGAAACGCCGAAGCTTCCCGCCATAATCAGAACGGTGGGCTTATCCGGGCTTAAGCCCAGCTGCCTGAGCACCTCGGCCCGGTCCATTTTTTCATAGAAGGATTCCTCCACAGGGATACCATAAGGATGGATCTTTTCTCTGGGAGCACCCATTTTCGCCATGGTATCCACCATTCCCTCATTGGAAACGATATAGCTGTCTACATAGGGATGAATCCACGCGCGATGAGGACCGTAGTCTGTCATAACGCAGATCAGCGGCGCGGTGATTTTACCATCCTCCTTTAATAAGGAAATCATCTCCGTGGCGAAGGGATGGGTGGAAATAATCGCATCCGGACGAAATTCCTCTACCAGGGGCATCAGATATTTGCGGAAAATGTTGCAGAAAAAATAGGTGGTTTTGCTTTTGCCGCGGTTTGTGGATTTGTATAGGGAGCCGAACAGCTTCGGCGTCCGCTTTGCCATGGCTTCATAGCCCTCGGTAACGGTCTTATCCAGCAGAGGACTGATATATTTCAAGGTGTCCACAATTTCAACTTCACAATCCTCCTGGGTTTCCAGAATGTAAGACTTCAAGGCGGAGGACGCCCGAAGATGGCCGCCTCCGGTTGCCGCGGTAAGAATCAGGATTTTCATGATAACCTAAAGCCCCCCATAGCTTAAACATTAAAATCTTTAAAGTAATAACGAACGCAGGCCAGCGCCCCTAAAATCAGGCTGAAGATCAGGCAGATGAGCGCATAAGGAAAAACTCCGGCAGGAGCCCCCAGCATAGCGGATTCCAAAACCAGGCCGGTATTGATGTAATGGTAAGGAGAGAGAAACAGCATCCAGCCCAGGGCGGGAATCGCGCCGCCGACGATTCCAAGCAGCAGAGAGGCCAGCAGAACCGCAAACGCGGCGGCAGAGGCCTGGCTGGAATGGGATAAAAATACAGAAAGCAAATAGCCGATAGCAAGATACATAACCTCTACCATAAAATAGGAAAAGTATAAGGAGAGGCATGCCAAAGCAAAGGAGGCGGCGTCAAAATCCGGCTGAAGCGCCGCCATACCATAGCTTACGCCCCAAAGGCCCAAATTATAAATGAGAAGCGCTAAAGCCTGGGAAACGAAAGAACTGATTAAAATACTGCCCCGGCTGATCGGCTGGGCATAAATAAGCACGATACTCTGATGGCTTTCCAGCTTGACCATGGAGCGGCAGCCGCGGTAGCAGGCAAACAGGCAGCCTACCGCAAAAACACAGTGGCTGGTTAAAGCGAAATAGGTTAAAAATTCAGAAAGCTCCGGCAGGTTATCCAGCTGAAACTCCGCTAAAAGCTCCTCCGGAAAGGCGGACAGAGTCTCCTGCAGCCGGTCGGAGAAATCAGTTTGAGCTGCGGCAGAAAAGGAATATAAGGCCAAGACCAGCAGGCCGCCGCTGATCAGGAACCATAAAATCACGCTGGGGACAGAGCGCCGGAACTCTTTTGTAAAAATAGGAAGTGAAAACACTTTAGGCATGATCCGCGGCCTCCTGTTCCAGCTTTTTTTCGTAAAACCGTATAATGGCATCCTCCAGAGAGGGCAGGCTCACCTGAAGATCCTGAATCTCGTAGTTTGCCAGCGCCTTGATAAAGGGATCCATCACGCCGCGGTAGGAGAAGGTGACCAGATCTCCAGTGACGACGGGATCATTGATCTGAAACAAGGTAAACAAAGCGGATAGATTATCTGTGGTTTTTAATTTAACGCGCCGGGTATCTGAGGAAGAGAGATTATCGGTATTGGCGACCTCAAGAATAGAGCCTTTGCGGATAATGGCCGTCCTGCCGCAGAGCTCCTGAACCTCTCCGATATCATGGTTGCAGAAAAAGATGGTAGCGCCCTTTTGGTTTTCCTCCACCAAAAGGTCCTTAAACCGCCGCTTGATCAAAGAATCCAGCCCGGAGGTCGGCTCGTCAAGGATCAGCAGCTTTGGGCTGTGAAGCAGCGCAGTGACCAGGGCGATTTTTTTTCGATTGCCTAAGGACATGTGAGAGATTCGGCGGACGGTGTCCACCTCAAACAGGTCACAAAGCTGATCGATTCTAGACTTATCCCGAAGCCCTCTCATAGCGGCCGCGTAGCGGATCACCTCCATGGCTCTCATGTCCATATAGTAATCCACTTCACTGGGAACATAACCTACCATCTTTTTGAGCTTCCCGCTTTGGGAACGAGAATCCATTCCTAAGATGGTAGCGGTGCCGGAGGTAGGACGCACATAGTTCATCATCATGCGGATAGTGGTGGATTTGCCGGAACCGTTAGGGCCTACAAAGCCAAAGAAATCCCCTTCTTCCACGGTAAGGCTGGCTTCCAGCACCGCGGGTACGGCTCCGAAAAATTTGGTCAGTTTTTTTAGTTCGATGACCGGCACTTGGCAAAGCCTCCTTTAATGAGGAAACCATTCTCCAGCGAATTTCCCGGGAATGCAGCTTCCGGATCGCTGCCGCTTTTCATGATTCCTTCATAATCTTAGACTGATTATACCATTTTCACCCAAAAGGTTCAATAGATATTGCCGGATTCCAGGATGGCGGTTGCTGATTGAGCGGGCTGAATGAGGAACGGCTGGTGAAAAAGCAGAGACGCCGATAATTTGCCGGTAATTTTTTATAACAGTAAATAAGCTGTAACTTTACTTTTTGAAATTTCCGTTGTATTATAAAAAACGTATTGGCAAAGCCATTTTATCATTTTCTTTAGCTTAATAAGGAGGGGGACCGACTTGAAACGAAATAAAACGGTTCAAGACACCCAACAGTTACAAAACAGCCAGGGGGCTGCGGTTCAAACCGCGAACCGCAAAAAGCTGCCAGCGTGGGCTTGGTGGGCTATCGGCGGTGCTTTGGCGGTGATTCTGGCCGTAGGAGGCTTCTTTGGGTACCAAAAATATCAGGAATATCAGGAATATATCGCCATGGTGGACAGGGCCCTGAATGTGGATACCTTTTATACCGGGATTCAGGTAGAAGGGATCGATGTAGGCGGCAAGACTATGGAGGAAGCGAAGGCGCTTTTGGAAAAGCATGAGAAATCTCTGCTTCCTGATGTGAAAATCAAGGCTGTATACGGCCAAAAGGAGTATACGGTGGACAATACCTACTTGAGCTTTGAATCTACTCTGGAAGCCGCCTTGGAAGAAGCCTACCAGTATGCCAGGGAAGGCGAACGCGACGAACGGTACGCTTTAGTAGAGGCGCTGGAAACCCAGCCGAAAAACTTCGAGGTAAAAGCGGAGTTTGACGCCGATGAGAAAAAGGTGGGCGAGCTGGTCAAAAAAATCGAGAAGGAGCTCAACTGCGAGGTTACGGAAGCCCATGTGAAGGAATTTAACCCGGATTCTGACCCTATGTTCGTATACGAGGGCGGCTCTCCCGGAATTAAGGTGAAGGCTGAAGAACTGAAGCAGAGCCTTGTAAAGGCTCTGGAGGCAGAAAATTTAAAAAGCGAGCTTAAGATCCCGGTGACAGAAACTCAGCCGAAGACAACGGTCGAGGACGTAAAGAAGCAGACGGTTAAGCTTTCTGAGTATACCACCTATTCCACCAATACGGAAAACGGCACTCACAATATGGCGCTGTCCCTGGCGGCGGCCAACGGCACCGTGCTGAAGCCGGGAGAAATATTCTCCTTTAATGAGACGACTGGAGACACGACTACCGGCGCGTTAGGCTATCTGCCAGCTACTGGTATTTCCAACAATAAGTCCGTGCAGGTATATGGCGGCGGCATCTGCCAGTCCTCGACTACAATCTACGGCGCGGCTCTGCGGGCTGATATGGAGATCGTTACCCGCTATAACCATCGGTGGCCTTCTTCTTATGTACCGATCGGACAGGATGCTACGGTAGATTATCCTTCCACTGATTTCCAGTTTAAAAATTCTTCTGATTATCCGGTTTATATCAAGGCCTATATGGATGGAAGAACTCTGGTCGTACAGATTTACGGCCATCCGTCGGATGAATGGGATACTATTGAGGTGGAAAGCTGGCAGACAGGCGTCATTCCGCCTCCGCCCACCGAGTATATTGTCGATGAGAGCCTGCCTGAGGGCACGGTCACATGGTGGACCGACGCCTGCTACGGCTATACCGCAGAGGGCGAAAAGGTGTTTTATAAAAACGGCCAGGAGGTTAAAAGGGAGCCAATTGATTCCTCGTATTACATGGAGGGCGCCGCGGTCTATAAAATAGGGCCTAACACGGATCCCAATGCGCCGAGTCAAAACGGCGGCGGGGACAAACCGGCGAATACCTCCAGTACTACCCCGCCCGTTCCAGCACTGCTCCAAGCAGCAGCCAGCCATCCAGTACAGCGCCGCCATCTTCCAGCGAGACTTCCAGCAAACCTGTTAGCAGTTCCCCTTCGTCTTCAGAGGAAACCCCAACTGGTGGATAATTAAGGTATCAAACCAGTGTAAATGATAAAAAAGCGGCGTGAGGCTTCACGCCGCTTTTTTAAAATAAGGAGGAAGTTTAATGGCGTTTTCGGCAAAGACCTTAGATTTTTTGTTTGAAAACCGGCTGCAGGACAGCCGGGATTGGTTCTTAGATCATAAAGATACTTATCAAGCTGTACTGCTGGAGCCGATGAAGGATCTGGTACGGTCGCTCACACCGGTAATGCTGGAAATTGACGCTAAGGTGACCACAGAGCCGCGGGTGGACAAGACGATTTGCCGCCTGCGCCGGGATACCCGGTACAGCCATGACAAATCACTTTACCGGGATACCATGTGGCTCATATTCAAGCGTGGAAAAATGCACGGTACTGAGGTGCCGGGAATTTATTTTGAGATTACCTGCGACGGATTTAATTATGGGTGCGGCTTCTATCACGCTTCGGCGGCGTATATGAATACGATGCGGCGGCTGATCCTGCAAGGCGATCCGGCGTTCGAAAAGGCGAAGAAAGCTTTTTTATCCCAAAAGCTTTTCCATATGGAGGGGGAGCGGTATAAGCGCCCCCATTATCCGCAGCGCCCGGAGGAGGAACGGCAATGGCTGGAGCAAAGAGGAATTAGCTTTGTGGCGGAAAGCAGCGATTTTAATCTGCTGTTTTCTGACAGGCTGTCACAAAAGCTGGAGAAAGATTTTCGTGTGCTGGCGCCTATTTATCATTTTTTGCTGCATACCTCCCAGGCGGAGCAGCAATACGGGCTTGATCGTCCGGAATTATTTTAAAATGTGCCCTGAGATTTCGATAGGGAAAGCCTATCGTGTCCCAGGGCTTTGTGTTTCATGTGATTTGTATTCACAATTCGTTGCAACTGGAAAAATTTTCATGCTAAATAAAATAATAGGAAAGACCTGTGAATAATTGAAAGCAAAAATTTTTTAATTTAGAATTGTGCAATAAAAATATTTTGGAAAAGAAGCTGGGGGATCGGGATGAAACGGAAACTATGGAAGCTAGTAATTCCGGCACTGCTGGTCATCGCTTTGATTGGATATACGGCGATTTCCGCCCAGGGGGAATTTGTGCAGGCAAGCTATGAAATTGAGCTTCAGAAACCGGGCGCCGAATTGGAAGACGCCCGGTATTTGCGGGATGGGAATTTGCTGCTGGTCGGCGGAAGTGAGTCTGAGTGCTTCGGCGTTTTGACCGATACCGCCAGTCAAAGCGCTCAACCCCTGTGGGAAATTTCCGGAGGATTCCGCGGGCTGTCCGTGCTGCCGGACCGGGTGGTTTTAGCTTGTGAAACCGCACGGTACCAGGACGGCGTAGTGCAAAAGCAGATCAAATTGTTTTCCTACGGCTCCAGTGATTTTTCTCAGCTTGGCAAAACCACGGTGCTTCGTGGACTATCGGACTTGTCCAGCGGAGCTTTTGCGGCCGCTTCGGATGGAACGGTCTACCTCCTTAAAGGCTCTGAGCCTAACATGCTGTATACCACTGAGGATGTCGCTGAAAGCAGCGAAGAGAAAATACAAAGCTTAGTTCCATTCTGCGACCTGGAGGAACCGATTTCCGAGTTGGTCGCCGCGCCCTCGAACGGCGGCGTCTATTTAGTTTCTCAGTCGGGAGGGTTATGGAGAGTTAACGCTGATGAGGTGGCGGCGTTTTCCGGTGATCCGGTAGGAGATGGCTTGCGGATGCTGGATTCGGAGCTGGCTGTCGATGAGGCTGGGACTGTTTACCGGGTTTCCGAGGAGGATCTGACGGTGGAGAGGCTTTACGCCTCTCAAAGCCAGGGCGCCGCCTGTCTCTATCAGAACGGAATTTTAGCGGATTTTGATTCCAGATTGTTACTTTTAGGAGCAGATGGATCTGTGCTGGGACAGCTAACCCTGGAAAAGAGGAACCCGGCGTTTTTGTTTGCCGACGGCGGCATGGTTTACGGTGTATCGGACTCCAACGCCGGAATAAGGGTTGAATATACCAATGGCGTTACCGATCAAGTGACGGTAGAGGAATTTACCGAGGAAAGCAATGCGTTTTTCGCAAACCCTCTGCCGGGCGTTTATCCTTTATCCGAGGGAAGCCCAGAATCTTGGACGGTATCGCTGAATCCGGAGCTTTTGAATTCAGGCAGGGGAGACCCGGCGGTGACAGTTCGCAATGAGGCAACCGGCGAGACTGCTGCGTGGACGCTGGACAACGGCCTGGAGCTGGAAGGAAGCTTTTTCAGTTTTCCGGCTCCGGAGCCGCTGGAAGCAGGAAATTATCAGGTGAAGCTGTCTAATTTGTGTACCTCCGGCGGACTGCCGGCAAGCTGTGTTTATACCGTTACCTTTACGGATGATACTTCAGGTTCGACAGATTCTTCCGGAACGGGAAGTTCAAGCTCTTCCAATCCCTCCTCCAGCGGGGAGGATTCCAGGCTGATTACCAGCCAGGTTTACAGCATTGATGAAAAGACCAGGGTGATGACCGGTATAGAGCCTGGAAGCACACTGACCCAAATCAAGGCGAATCTGCAGTATGACGGGGAACTGGTAGTACGAAATTTTGAAGGTACTCGGGTTTCCACGGGAGGCGTGGGAACCGGAACCACCTTTACGCTTCTGCGGGATGGCGTTCCATGCGACCAGGTAGCCTTGCTTATTTACGGCGATCTTAATGGGGATGGAAACGTGAACCAAAAGGATGTTTCCGTCTTGGTGGAGCATGAGTTTTACCATGAAAGCAGAGCGGTTCTTAAAGGACTGTTCTTAGAAGCCGCAGATATCAACCATGACGGAACGTATAGCTTTGAGGATTTGGATCTGCTGTATAAATCTATTTATTCCTTTGGCGCGCCTGATGATAAGCGCTAAAAAAGGTTGGACCGGCCGCGCGTGGCGGCCGGTCCATTTTAGAGGATTGTTTCGGCATACTGCCTATTATGTGTTTCTGATTGACGGCCATATCGTTTGCGGAGTATAATAAAAGGCAAAGGATTTGTTATGGAATTGGAGAAGGAACACGTATGATGGAGAAGATTCGGCGGTTGGACAACCGCATTTTGGAGTATATTCAAAAGCGTATCCGCTGCCCGTTTTTAGATAAGGTGATGCCTAAGATTACTTTGCTGGGAAACGGCGGCCTGATTTGGCTGGTGGTTACCGCTGTCTTTCTGGCCAGAAAAACAGAACGGCCCTATGGCTTTATGCTGATGGTGGCCTTGGTGCTGTGCTTAGCGGTGGGAAATATCGCCTTGAAGCCGCTGATCGGCCGGATCCGGCCCTGTAACAACAATACGGATGTGGAGCTGCTGATCAGCAGGCCTCATGACTATTCTGCGCCCTCCTGCCATACGCTGTCATCTTTCGCGGCGGCAACAGTGATCTGCTTTGCTAATGTGCCCTTGGGCATCGCGGCCTTGGTCCTAGCGGCGTTGATCGGCTTTTCCAGGCTGTATTTGTTTGTGCATTATCCCTCCGACGTGGCCAGCGGTTTCCTTCTCGGAATAGCGCTGGGCTTTTTCGCTGTGTTTGTGTTCTATGAGTTTTTGGCATTTTTAGGCTCGTGGTTTTCGGTACGCAGGATCTAATCAAAACGCCCGAAAGCGGTAAAAGGCTTCCGCCTTTCCGCTTTCGGGCGTTTCTTGATTCGAGGCGGCTGACGGCTTTGTGGGTAAGGGAGCGCCCTTAAAACGCCATGCTGAATTCGATTTATCCATCGAAAGCTCCGTACATGCTGTAAAGACTGTGATAAACTCCGCCCAGGGCCATGAGCTGCTGATGGGTTCCTTTTTCCACAATGCCATCCTCAGTCAAGACCAGAATCAAATCCGCGTTCCGTATGGTAGTGAGGCGGTGGGCGATGGTAAAGGTAGTGCGGCCCTTCGCCAGTTCCTCCAGGGAGCGCTGCACCAGCTTTTCGCTCTCGTTATCCAGGGCCGAGGTGGCTTCGTCCAAAATCAGAACCGGCGGGTTTTTCAGGAAAACCCGGGCGATGCTGACCCGCTGCTTTTGCCCTCCGGAAAGCTTTACGCCCCGCTCTCCCACATAGGTGTTATAGCCGTCGGGCAGGTCCGCGATGAACTCGTGGGCGCCGGCAAGCTTAGCGGCGCGGATGATTTCTTCTTGAGTGGCGCCAGGCTTTCCGTAGCCGATGTTTTCGTAAATAGTGCCCGAAAACAGATAGACCTCCTGCTGTACGGTGCCGATCTGGTTCCGCAAGGACTGCAAAGTGATCTTTTTAATATCCTGTCCATCGATGAGAATTCGGCCGGAGGTGACCTCGTAGAATCTGGGAATTAAATTGCACAGGGTGGTTTTTCCTCCGCCGGAAGGGCCGACCAAGGCGATATTCTGTCCCGGAGCCACGTGAAGGTTAATGTTGGTCAGCACATCCTCGTCTACACCGGAGTACCGGAAGCTGACATGATCGAACTGTATGTCCCCCTTAACGTCTTTCAGCTCCTCGGCATCCGGTTCGTCGCGGATTTCCTCGATAAACCGCTCAATGCCGGTCATGCCCCGCTGAAACTGCTCGGTGAACTCTACCACCCGGCGGATCGAGGTGAGCAGGGTGGTGACATACAGAAGATAGGCCACTAGGTCGCCGGGAGTGATTTTACCATAAATCATAAACAGGGAGCCCGCTACCACCACGGCGATATACATGATGCCGTCGAACAGCCGGGTGCTGCTCTGGAAGCCGGCCATATATTTATACATTTCCCGCTTGATATTTAAAAACTTTTCATTGCCGCTGCGGAACTTTTCCGTTTCAATAGGCTCGTTGGCGAAGGACTTTACCACGCGAACCCCTAACAGGCTGTCCTCTACCTGAGCGTTGATCTCGCCGATCTGATTTCTTGACTTTTTGAACGCCCGGCGCATCCGCTTGTTGAAATACATGGCGGCCAGCAGCATTAAGGGGAGAATGGCGAAGATGATTACCGTCAAAAGCACACTGCTGTTGCACAGAATCAGAAAGGAAACTAAAATTTTTAAAAAGGCGATGAAAAATTCCTCTGGACAGTGGTGCGCGAACTCGGTAACATCGAACAGGTCGCTGGTGATTCTGGCCATCAGCTGTCCGATTTTGGTTTCGTCATAATAGGAATAGGAGAGCTTCTGCAGATGAGCGAACAGATCCTTACGCATGTCCGTTTCAATCTTTGCGCCCATGATGTGGCCGACGTCAGCCATATAATAGTTGGCGGCGGTGTCAATCAGGCGAAGCACTAGGTAAAAGCCGCCTAAGGTCAAAATAATCTGTACCGTCAGGCTTTCCAGGTGATTCATGCCCATATCGGTGATATAGCGCACAATCAGGGGAAATACCAGCTCGCAGACAGTCGTCAGAGCGGCGCAGAATAGGTCTAAAAATAAAACCCCTTTATATTTTTTAAAATAAGGGACAAAGCGTTTGATCAAATGAAGGGTGGATATTTGAGAATGCATGACTCAGCGCCTCCAAAAGCTAGAAGATAAAGATCGGCGCGGCCGGCTGCAGCCGCCAGTGTGTTGGTAAAGCTTCCCTAAGGGCGGACGCTTGAAATTATTGCTGCCGAACAGGCTGTGCCGCGTACAGGTTTTGTCCTCCCTGTGGGAGGGATCCGCATTAGGACAGCAATAAGCATAGCACATTTTTTTCAAAAAGGGAATGGGCCCGGAAACATTGATTGCGGGGATAAAATATGGTATCCTAATAATAAGAGCTTTCCAAGGGCAGGTAAAGGAGATTTTTGGGGCCTTCAGGAAAGCCATGGAATTCCGGAGGGAACAAAGCATGAGTATTTTAGAAGAATTAAGCGCGCTGCTTCAGCAGGGCCGGGCGCCGAAGGTCAAGCAGCTTGTGGCCAAGGCTTTAGAGGAAGGAATAGCGCCTAAGGATATTTTAGAGCAGGGGCTTCTGGCAGGTATGGGAGTTATCGGGGATAAATTTAAGCTGAACCAGGTGTTTGTTCCGGAGGTGCTGATTGCGGCCCGGGCGATGAACGCTGGACTGGAGGTGCTCAAGCCCGCCTTGCAAACCGGGGATGTCGAGGATAAGGGCACCGTAGTGATCGGTACCGTAAAGGGAGACCAGCACGACATCGGGAAGAACCTGGTAAAAATGATGATGGAGGGCCGGGGCCTAAAGGTGATTGATTTAGGAGTAAACGTGCCGGCGGAAAAATATCTTGAGGCTGC
>OHJP01000911.1_pt1 | contig 13896 bp, 8 predicted proteins | sample 1568591 | NCBI WGS metagenome assembly OHJP01 (sample SAMEA3879567, study PRJEB24766) | human gut metagenome | biome: human-associated habitat; feature: feces | place: USA | collected 1985/1987
CCACTCTGACGCTCGTCGGAGTGGGCACCACCATCAGCTCCATCGTGAGTCAGCGTCGCAATGAAATCGGCTTGCGCAAAGCCCTCGGCGCCGACTCGCGTGCTATCGGCGTCGAATTCTATGTGGAATCCGGTATTTACGGCTTGATCGGCGGACTGCTCGGCACCGCCATCGGTTATGTGCTGGCGCGCGTGCTGTGTTCCACCGTCTTCGGTCGCGCGATCGGCTTCGACTGGCTGCTCGGCGCCGTCATCGCCTCCATTCCGCCGGTCCGCCGCGCTACCCGTATCGACCCCGCCATCGTTTTGAGGGAGGAATAATCATGGACAACGAACATATGCTGCTGGAACTCGACCACATTTCCAAGATTTACGGCGATCTGCACGCCGTCGACGACCTGAGTCTGACCGTTCCGCAAGGGCAATGGCTGGCGATTGTCGGCTCGTCCGGTTCCGGCAAAACCACGCTGATGAACATGATCGGCTGCATGGATACGCCGTCGAAGGGTTCCGTCATGCTTGAAGGCCGGCGATTGGAGGATTTGAACGCCCGCCAGCTTGCCGATGTGCGTAAGAACATGATCGGACTCGTGTTCCAGAAGTTTTACCTCGTGCCGCATCTGACGGCGGTGGAGAACGTGATGGTGGCGCAATACTACCATTCTGTAGTCGATGAGAAGCAGGCGATGGAAGCGCTGGAACGAGTGGGATTGAAGGAGCGTGCGCATCACCTGCCCGGCCAGCTGTCCGGCGGTGAGCAGCAGCGCGTGTGCATCGCCCGAGCGCTCATCAACTGCCCGAAGCTGATTCTCGCCGACGAGCCGACCGGCAATCTCGATGAGAGGAATGAGAAGATCGTGCTCGACCTGTTCCGTCAGCTGCACGAGCAGGGCACTACGATCATCGTCGTGACGCACGATGCGCTCGTCGCCTCCTGCGCACAACGCGAAATCATGCTCAACCATGGTGTGCTCGTCGGTGAACAGTGGAATGACGAGGAGGCGAAACGTGCGTACGAGGCGGCCGGTGGCAAGCCTGCGCACACCGGTTCCGCCGAGGAAGGCGCACAGAACGGCGGTGTCGCGATTTTGTTCGCCGACCCTACGAAGGCCGCAAAAACCGGAGATACGGACGCGGACGCCGACGGCACGGAAGGGGAGCGCGCATGAGCGCCGCACAATCGAACGCAATCAAAGTCATCGCACTGTCCGCGGCGAGTATCGCGCTGTTGTCGGCATGCGGCGAACCGAAGGCAACGCCGATGGACGACGAATACGCCGGCAATTCCGGTGAAAGCGTGCAATCGCAGGAAGAGAAGTCGAAAACTGACGGCAAGGCGTCCGGTGACACGGCAGACGACGGCGACGCCACCAAAAACCGTGCCGACGCGAATTCCGCAACATCCGACAAGCAGGACACCGGCAACTACGCGGATGGCGACTATTCGATCAACGGCCAGTACGGGCCGGTCGGCGAGGATACCATCGACGTGCATCTGACCGTTAAGGACCAGAACGTGACGGCCGTGGAAATCGTTGGGCATCCGTTCACGTCCATCTCCAAAAAGCATCAGAACGACTTCGCCAAAGCCGTGCCGGACGCGGTGGTCGGCAAGCCGTTGAAGGATCTCAAAGTAGACAAGCTCGCCGGCGCCAGCTGGACCTCCGAAGCCTTCAACAAGGCGTTGGAAGTGGCGCGTCAAGAAGCGTCAATCCAATAGCCCATTCCTTCTGAAACCGACACGGCATGCCCGTCTTGCGTCGGTGCGGACGGTTTTCCTGTGGTTACCGTGCGGATTCGGCGCATACGTTCGGCCAGAGCAACGTGGCCATGTTCTCGGCCCAGGAATCAGGCTTGCGTTCCTTGCCGGATTGCCGTTCCCCTCCGGCTTCCTGCCCCGCCAACGCTTTGCAAGCCAGCATGGAACCCAGCACCGTGCTGAACAGGAACGTGTAGTCCAAACGGTTTTGAAACACTCCGTCGGCGATGCCACGTTCCATGAACCCCACGAACCGTTCTTCGGCCGGCACCAGCACTTGTGCTGCGATCGTCTTCAGCGTGGCGTTATCGGAAGATAGCACCACGCCCACTGCCTTCAATCCGAGTTCGCTGTCGAAGCAGTCCTGGATGCGTTGCAGCATGGTGGCCAGTCCGCTCCGCGACGGCTTCAAATCGTTGAAATTCGGTAGTCCGGCAACTTCCGGTTGGATGCGTTGCAATAAATCGTCGGCGTTTCGGTAGCGTCGGTAGATTGTGGTCTTTGCTACCCCTGAACGTCGTGCGACCTCTTCGATGGTCACCGCTCCGATACCATCGGAAATCACTATCCCCAATGTGGCTTTCATGATTTTGCGGTCGGTTTGCTCCCGTAATCGCTCACGTCGGCCACGTGCTGTGCCGACGTCTTCCTGCGTGGTTTTTTGCACCGTCTTCCGCGTGCCCTCTTGCGTGGTTCCGCCCATCATGCCGCGATCACTTTCGTGCTTTCCAGCTTGCTTACGTACCAATGGTTGAACTTGACCAGTGGAATGCGCAGTAGCAGGCCTATCAGCAGCAGCGGCGGAATGAACAGCAGTAGCGCGCCAATCGCAAACCAGTAATCGTTACTGTAGATTCCGCCGATCGCCGCGCGCATTGCTGTGATTGAATGCGTCGCAGGCAGGAACGGGCTGATGCCGCTGATGATTTTCGGCAGCACGGCCAGCGGATATGCGCCGTTCGCTCCGGAGATCTGCATGACGAGAAACAGCACGCCGATGGCTTTGCCGACGTTGCCGAAGCTGGCCACGAGCGTGTAGATGAAGAACGAGAACACTAGGCTGCTCACCCAGCCGGACAGCATGAACAGCAGCGGATGCACCGCCTGGACATGGAGGAACAGCAGACTGCCTCCCAAGGAGAACGTGCTCTGCAATAGTCCGATCACGCCGAACACACCGTAATGTCCGAGAAACAGCTGATGCGGTTTCGGGTCGCCGAGTTCCTTGCGCACCTTACGCGAGACGGTGGTCTTGAGCGTCACTGCCATGAGCAGCGAACCGACCCACAGCGGCAGGATCGTGTAGAACGGTGCCATCTGCGAACCGAAGTTCTTGACTGGGAACACCGCGTTGCGTTTCACTTTTACAGGGGCTGCAAGCGCGGCGGCCAACGAGTCGGTATTATCGCTGAGCACATCTTTGACGGCGCTCATATCGCCGCTGTTCAGCGCATCGGTCAATGTTCCTGTGAATGCGCCCAGTTTTTTGCCCGCGCCGGCCAGACTATCGGCGGTGGAATCCAACACGCTGCTGATGGCGGTCAGATTCTTATCCGCGGTCTTGGTGGTGCCGTTCAGATTGCCCAGCGCGCCTTTCAGATCGGCCGCTGTGGCATTGAGCGCGGTGGTGGTGCTGGTAATGGACGTGGCGATATCGTCAAGTTGCGGTTTCAGTTGGCTCTCATAGTCGGTTTTGATGCCACTGACGGACGTTGCCGCCTGCTGCGCCAGTTTCTTGATCTCCGCACGTTCGGCCGTGGTATCGCTTACTTTGGCGTCGATGTTGTCGGCGCTGCCATTCAGCGCCGATGCTAGGTCGTTGAGCTGTGTGATGGTGGTGCCGACGTTGGTTTTGAGATGGTCGATGGCGTTCCTCACCGCTTCCGGCAGCTTTTCGTTTGCGCTGAGCGCGTCGAGCGAATCATAGATCTGCTGGTAGCTTTGCGCCTGCTTGCTGATGTTCGTGGCCTGGTTGCGTAATGCGTTGGCGGTGTTGCCGGCCTGCGTGCCCGCATTGCCGAATAGGCTGTCCACATCTGCTTCCATGGCTGTGAAGCTGTTGGCGGAATCAGTCAGAGCCGTGCCCAGCGCGGTGGTGCCGGTCTTCAACGCGCCCGTCAGATCCTCCACGCCGCTGCCGGCTTGCTTGAGTGTTGTTCCTGCGCTTTTCGCATTGCCGCTGACATTGGCGATCAGACCGTCGGAGGACTCAAGCAGATGCCGTGCGCTTTGGGTCAGCGTGCTGAACGTGCGGAGCGTTCCGGAAGCGTCGGTGAGCGTTTCCGCGAAGTCGCTGATATTGCCGTTGAACTGCGTGAGTTGTTCCTGCGCGGCTGGCTTGTCGAGTTGGTTGGCGAGTTGCGATGCCACACTCAGCGCGGTGCTGGTCAGTGTTTCGGAGAACGTCTCGTTGACCTGCGCGCTGACCGTATCGGCGCCTTGGCCTGTGATCTTCGGAGCCAAGGCGTTCTTCTTTTCATTGTTGTAGTAGGCGATTTCGGCGTGGTCGCCATCGGATGCGAAGAACGTCATCATACGGGTGCTGAAGTTCTTCGGAATCACCACAGCTGCGTAATATTCGCCGGATTTGGTGCCGTTGATGGCTTCTTTTTTGGTGGTGAAGGTCCAGTCGAGCTGATCGTTGGAACGCAGCGTGTTAACCACTTGGTCGCCGATGTTGATCTTCACTGGAATGAGGTCGGACCGGTATCCGTCGTCCTCATTGGCTACGGCGAATTTCAGATTGCCGGTATTGGCGAACGGGTCCCAGCTGGCGGCCACGTTGAACCATGTGAAGATGCCGGGGATCACAACGAGTCCGATGACGATGATGATGGAGACGACGTTGCTGGTGATTCGCCGGATGTCGCCGACGAACAGTTTCCAGATGGTTTTCATGCGTTGCTCCTTTCCTCGGTGTTTTCGGTTGTCTCGGTTGTCTCGGCGGTCTCGGTAGTCTCGGTGGTGTCCGTGGCGGCATCGTTCGCGGCGGCGCTTGGACCGGTCGTCTGCATTTTCTGCATTTTCTGCACCAGTATGGCGATTCCGTCATCTTCATTGTGGTTGACGCCCGTCACGTTTTCCGTCGTTTCTTTGATGACGCTGGTATTGCGATTATCGGATGTCGTGCGTTTGCCGCTGGTGCGTTTTCGCGTTTTGCGCAGCAGTCTGTTCCGCCGTTCCTGTTGCGCCCGCTTTTTGCGACGGATGCGTGCCGCTTGGCGCTCCACCAGCATGGATTGGATCGATTCATCGCTCAAATGGCCGAGCTCCACTTGACGGTTCAGATTATCGCGCATGTATTCGATGACCATGAGGAAGCCCATGATGAGCAGAATCCAGACGACCCACGTGGCCAGTACCACCACTTTCTCTCCGTTGGTGAACGAGAACACCGCCGCCAGAGTTACCGGAACTACGAATCCGATCACCAGAGCTCCGCGCTTGAGTTTCGGGTACAGTTCCGCGAACCGACTTGCGCGTTCCTCGATCACCTCGCGGTAGCCGCCTTTGTCGGCCAGCACCTGAATGGCTTGGGACATGTTGTATCCGCGTTCCGGAAGCTCCACTTCCTCGCCGATAATCATGTCGCTTTCCTTGATTTCGCGGGCGAACAGTCGGTTGAGGTTGACCAACAGAGGACGGACCGCCAGACCGATGACGAACGCCATGGCGGCAAACAGCAGCAGCGTGCCGATCGCCTTGGTCCAATGGCCGTCGTAGAAGCCGGCGATGGTCTCGCGGAATGCGTCTATCGAATAGCTGAATGGCACGAACGGATAGACCATGCGGAAGAATTTCGGCATCATCTCGATCGGATACAGACCGGAAGCGCCTGGAATCTGCACGATCACCAACGCCACGCACAGGCCCTTGCCGATGTGCATGAACGTGGTGGACAGCGCGTACGTGATGCTCAGATATACCAGCGATGTGATCATGCCGGTCAGTATGAACAGTGGCGCGCAAGCCGTCTGCACGCCGAGTATCAGATCGCCAACGGTGCAGATCGCGCCTTGAATGACGCCCATCGTGCCGAGCAACAGGTATCGGGCCAGATACTTTTCGGTTGCGGTCGGATCGAGACCCTCAAGCCCCTCGTCGTCCACCTCCACTTTGCAGATCACCACAAAGGCGAACGCGCCCACCCACAGTGCCAGATTGGTCATCAGCGGAGCCATGCCGGAGCCGTAGGAGTTGACGGGATACACGTTCTTCGTGTCGATTACGGTCGGGGACTCCATGAACGAGGCGATCTTATCCGCGTCAAGCGAACCGCTGCCGGTCAACGATGCGAGCAGATCCGCAGTGCCCAGCGCCTTCAGGTCGGTGCTGACGGTGGTGAGCTTCGTCTCCATCTTCGCCAGCTGCTGGTCGGTTTGCTCAAGGCCGATGCGGGTGTCTGACGCCACTTGGTCGAGTTGGTCGAGCACGATGTTGGTTTGCCTGACCACGCTGTCCTGGCTGGTCACGGTGCCGGCAAGTGTTCCGGCCGTCCCAGCCAGCGAGCCCAGCGCGGAATTCAGTCGCGGCAGTGCGCCTGAATTGATGGCGTTGCGCGCCGTGCCTGCGCTTTTGAGCGAGTTCTGCGTGCCTATGTTGAAATCGGTGGACAGTTTGGATACGCTGCCGGCTGTGGCCTGTGTGTTCTCGCTCAGGGTTTTGAGGTCGGCGAGTGTTCCGGCTGCCGTGTTGTTGGTATTCTCCAGTTTGCTGATGATTTGCTGGTATTGCGCGTTGTCGCTGGCGGATTTGAGCTTCTCGAGCAGTTTCGCATTGCTGTCGGTGATGTTTTGCATGCCGGTCACCGCCTGCTGCGCCGATCCACTTGCCGCGGATACCGCCGACGAGATCTGGTTGATGCTGGCTGTGGATTGCGCCGTCGCTTGGGAAACAAGTCCGGATCCGGTTTCCAGCGCGCTGTTGGCGTTGGACGAAAGCGTGTTGAGCTGGGTTTGCGCTGTGCCGATGGCGGTGGATGCGCCTGCTAGTCCTCTGCCTGCGCTCGCCGCGGCCAGCTGCACGTCGTTCAGGGCATTGCGTGCTGCTTTTGTCTGCTGTGGCACATTGGCTAACTGGGTGTCGAGATCCGCGATTGCGGAGCGGATCGTGCCTACGTTCCGCTTGGTGTTGTCGAGTTCGCCGATGGTTTCGTTGGCGATGGCGTTGGTGCTGCCGCTGATGGTGCCGTTGGCCGAGTTGACGGCTTTGACGAGCACGTCGCTGACGGTGGAGACGAAGGTGTTGTTGACGGTGCGGTCGACCACGGTCGCGCCTTGGTCGGTGATTTTCGGCGAAATCGGATTCGCCTTCTCGTTCACGTAATATTCGAGCGTGGGGCGATGCTTGCTGTTGGTGACGACGTTGGCCAGATCTTCGCTGAAGTCGGAAGGGATGACGATTGCGGCGTAGCAGTCGCCCGACTCCACCGCTTCCATCGCGTTGGCTTTGCCCATGAACTCCCAGCCGAGCTGGTCGTTGCTCTTCAGCGTGCCTTCGATTTGATCGCCGAGATTGACTTTGCCAAGCAGCGCGTTGTCTGTGCCTTCGTCCATGTTGGCCACGGCCACTTTGATGCTGTCCGTGTTGCCATAGGGATTCCAGAACCCGTAGATGTTGAACCATGCGTATAGCGGGGGAATGAGAATCAGGCCGATCATAATCACCCACGCGGCGGGTACGGTGACCAATCGTTTGAAGTCACGGCGCAGGATCTGCAGTACGTTGTGCATTGTCTCTCCGGTTTGGTGAATCATTCCTCTCATAGCGATACGTATTTCGTAGCGCTACGCGGTACGTATCGTATAACGCGCTCCGGGACAATCGCCATCGCGTTTCATGGATGACGGAAATCGGGTCGAGTACTGCGGCAAAGCCTCGGCAAAACCATCGCCGGCTGACGTAGCCCCTTCCGCTCACGTCCGTGACAAATCGCCATTTCTGTATGTCCGTGAGCGAAAGGTGGTAATAAATCGCTATTTTCCGTCCGTATTTATACCCCCATTCGCTCACGATGCGCTATGCATCGCCATTTCTTGCGGACGTGAGCGAAAGGTGGTGTGCGAATGGCGATTGCAGCCAGCTGACGTCCCCCTCTTTTGCTCGCGTCCGCCAATAATCGCACCTGAACCGCTTTTCTTGCGGCGGATATTGCCTACGTTTGGTAGCGTGGGCTGAAGGAAGGAGCGGCATATGAGCGAAACCGCACAATCTGAATCACGATCCGAGGATTCCGCCGCGGGCAAGACGGATGGAGAAATCAAGGCGATTGCCGCCGAAACCGAAATCGCGGCTATCGAAGAAGGCGGAAAGCAGGGCACTGGCGAAGTCGGCAATCCCGCTGACCGTCGTCTGCCGTTAATCGTTCGCATTTACGGCATCGTCATGCTTATTGAAGGCGTGGTGACGCTGCCGATCATCGTGCTGTCGTGCCTGTACGTCGTGCAGGCCGTGCTTTCCGGCGATATGACGTTCGACGCGCTGAGCCTCACCACGATTCTGTCGGCGATTCACGCGGTCGTGCTGATGGTCACCACCGCGTGCCTGACGGTGTTCGGCGTGCTGCTTTTCAGGAACAAACGCCGGCACATCGCGCAATGGACGTACCTGCTGATTCCGCTTACGCTCGCCGAAGGCCTGCTGTCGCTGGCGTTGAAGGGGCTTGGCCTGAACCTTGTCAGCCCGGCTGTCCAGCTTGTCGTGCTGATCGCCCTGCACATCACCGCCGACCCATCGCTGCGGGAGGAGCGCCGGCTGCAGTTCGCGTTGCGGCGCATGGACGCCCGCAGCGCGTATGAGAACGCCGCCTCCCAAGGCATGGCCGGCCGCGACCTGACCGGCAAAGGCTATATTTCGCTGGATTTCTTCAATCTGTTCTGGCTGTTCACCATTGGTTGTGTGTTCGGTTTGGTAATCGAAACCATCTACCATTTCATCCTGTTTGGCGAATACCAGGACCGTGCGGGCTTCCTATGGGGGCCGTTCTCGCCCATCTATGGTTTCGGCGTGGTGATCGTCACCGTGTTGCTCAACCATTTGTGGCAGTCGAATTGGTTGCTGATTTTCTGCTCAAGCGCGGTGATCGGTGGCGCGTTCGAATATTTCACCAGCTGGTTCATGCAGGCCGCGTTCGGTATTCGCGCATGGGATTACACGGGGCAATGGCTTTCGATTGACGGGCGTACATCCGGCAAATACATGTTCTTCTGGGGCATCCTCGGCTTGGTTTGGGTCAAGTTGATTCTGCCGCGATTGTTGCGATTGATCCAGCGTATTCCGTGGAAGATTCGCTATTCGTTGACGCTGGTCTGTTTCATACTCATTTTCGTCGATGGCGTGATGACGCTGATGGCGCTTGACGCTTGGTATTCCCGCATGGCTGGGGTTGCGCAGAATTCGCCCGTTTCGCAGTTCTTCGCCACGTATTTCAATGACGATTTCATGGCCCACCGATTCCAGACCATGAAGATCGACCCGTCCACTGCCGGTCGTATGTAGGCTGGTTTTTGCGTTTTGCGGGTTTTGCTAAGCGGCTGGTCGGGCGATGTTCCGGCTGGCCGCTTTGCTTTGGGTGGCTGATTTTGAACGATTTCGGACGATTGCAGTGGGGTTTTGTTGCGGGTTTTGCCGCGGGGGATTTGATTCTTCCGGATTATTGCCGTTTGGGATTCGTGCCTTCCGGCTGTCTGGATGCTTGACTGCTGTTGCCGCGCCTACGCCGCGATGCTTTGCGCCAGCTGGCGGATGAGGTCGGGGCGATGTCCGCTCCATGAGGAATTCGGTGAGATGACGACCGGAATTTGCTTGAAGCCGGCGTCCTTGATCTGTTCGAATGTGGACGGATTCTGCGTCAAATCGACCGCCACGTACCGCACTCCCAGTTTGGAAAGCTCTTGTTCGGTGGCCTCGCATTGAGGATTGTTCGGATTGGTGAAGACGGTCACGGTCATTACTTTTCCTCCCTATGCAATCGGCTTCCTTTGGTGCGGAAGATCTTGTCGGCCACGTTTTTCGATTTTGCCCGGCTGCTCGGGCCGTTCATCAGTATACACTACCCGTAGTGGCGTTTCGTACGTTCGCCCACTGTATATAGTGGGGAATTTCCCGTAATACCGAATCTATGCGAACAAATGTTCGATATATTCGAGTCTATCATTATCGTCGATTGCGCCACGCCGGTTGCATGCGTATGGTCCGTCCGCGAATCGCCCGCGGGCTGTTCGCTGTTCATTTCGGAACACATATTGCGATTTTGCTCGTTTTCTTACGATTGTGAGCGAAAGGTGGTGCCGCATAGTGCGGTAGGGGGTATAAATCGCCTTATTTTCCATACTTTTCGGCGCACGTCGCGAAATAATCGACCGAAATTGCGATTCGTGAGCGAAAGAGGGTGCGCGATATGGTGCGTTCCGTATTGAAGTGCTGAGACCTCATCTCGAAACAAATGAAAAAGTCCTGAGAACCATCGGCTTCCAGGACTTCGAACCTGTGCCCCCCGTGGGATTCGAACCCACAACCCACGACTTAAAAGGACGCTGCTCTAACCGTTGAGCTAGAGGGGCAACAGCAACACAGTATACAGCATATTCGGACCAATCGCCACCACGGGCGTCGGACGGGCGTCGAAATGGCCTTCGGAGTGTTGGTGTGCCTACAATCGAAACCATGTCATGTACCACAATTCTTGTAGGCAAAAAAGCAAGTTACGACGGTTCGACCATCATCGCCCGCGACGACGATTCCGGTTCCGGCCGTTACGATCCGAAGAAATTCGTCGCTATCGCGCCGCAAGAGCAGCCGCGCCACTATCGCAGCGTGCTCAGCCACGTCGAAATCGATCTTCCCGACAACCCGTGCCGATACAGCATCGTGCCGAACGTGCTACCCAACCGTGGAATCCTTGCGGAAGCGGGCGTGAGCGAACGCAACGTGGCCATGAGCGCCACCGAAACCATCGCCGTCAACGAGCGCGTGCTCGCCGCCGACCCGCTGGTCGTGTTGCAGCCAGCCGACGAGGCCGACGGCAAGCCGGAAGTGCCCGGCGGCATCGGCGAAGAGGACTTCCTCACCCTCGTACTGCCGTACGTCAAGACCGCCCGTGAAGGCGTGGCACGTCTCGGCGCGCTGCTCGAACAGTACGGCACGTACGAAATGAACGGTGTCGCCTTCTCCGATGTGGATGAGATCTGGTGGCTTGAAACCGTCGGCGGCCACCACTGGATCGCCAAGCGTGTGCCGGACGAGGCATACGTGACCATGCCGAACCAGCTCGGCATCGACGAATTCGACCTCGACGACGCGCTCGGAAACCAGGAAGAGCACATGTGCTCCGCGGACCTCGGCGAATTCATCGAACGCAACCATCTGGACCTGGCCGTGGAGAACGTCACCCCGTTCAACCCGCGCGACGCGTTCGGCTCCCACTCCGATTCCGACCACGTCTACAACACCCCGCGCGCCTGGTACATGCAGCGTTTCCTCAACCCGTACGACGAGCAGTGGGACGGTCAGGACGCCGACCACCAGCCGACCGCGGACGACATTCCATGGGCTCGCCAGCCCGATCGCAAGATCACCATCGAAGACGTGAAGTACGTGCTGAGCTCCCACTACCAAGGCACCCCGTACGATCCGTACGGCAAGCTCGGCGACCAGCATTCGCGCCACATGTTCCGTCCGATCGGCATCAACCGTCAGAGCCAGCTGTCCGTCATGCAGATTCGCCCGTACCGCCCGCAGGTCAACCGTGCCGTGCAGTGGATCGCCTACGGTTCCAACCCGTTCAACACGCTCGTGCCGTTCTTCCCGAACGTCGACTCCACGCCGAAGTACCTCGAAGACACCACCACGCGCGTCACCTCCGAGAACTTCTACTGGGAGAACCGCATCATCGCGGCCCTGTGCGACGCCAGCTTCGCCGACACCGCCAACGCGGTGGAGCGCTACCAGGAGAAGACCGGCGGCATGGGCCACCGCATGGTAGCCGCCACCGACGAGCAGATCGACCGACTGGTGGAAGGCGTGGTCGACGAATTCGACGCCGAAGACGAGATCGGCGACGTGCAGCCGATGGAACCGGACGAAATCATCGAAGCCGTCCGCAACAACGAAGCCCGCGAAGTGCTCGCCGCCGCCAACGAGACCATGGCCGCGCAGCTTAAGGCGGAAACCGACAAGCTGCTCGACTCCGTGCTCTACACCACCAGCATGAACATGAAGAACGGCTTCCACATGTCCGACTTCTGATATTTTCTGCGATTGCGCAATCGCAAGAAATTCTACGAAAACCCGCGTAGCAACCGGCTTCCGCACAGCGTTCGCCACAAACAGTTCCGTATGACGGTCGGCGCGCGTCCGCTGTGCGGGAGCCGGTTTTCTTTGGTGGCGCGTGCTTATTAGAATGGCGATCGTCTTTGCTTTTCCGCTCGTGCCGGCGCGCGTTGCATAGGCGATGTCTGTCGCGTACGTTGTGCGCCATACAGCGGAATGCTTTCCCAAGAAAGGAACCCAGTGACCAGCATTGAGGATTTCACCAGCCAATACGGTCTGGTGCAGAAGATTGATGCGTTCGGCTATCTCGATTATCTGAAGAACAATCCGGATGCGCCGCGCAAGCATGGCAAGGTCGTCCTCGTCACCGCCGACACCCCGTTGAAGGCGTCCCGCGGTGAGGGCAAGACCACCACCACGATTGCGTTGATCGATGCGTTGCGCGAACGTGGCATCGACGCGGCAGCCGTGCTGCGCCAGCCGAGCATGGGCATCACCGCAGCCGGTTCCAAGGGTGGCGCGTCGGGCGGCGGCAAGGCCTCCCTGACCCACCCGGAGCTGATCGACTGGGGTCTGTGCGGTGAAATGGGAGCCATCGAGGCCGCCCAGAACCTGTTGGTCTCCTTTGCGGAGAAGGCTGTTGACGACGGCAAGCTGGACACCATCCTCGTACCGCGCGTCTCCGAAGTGCCGTCCCGTTCCCTGCGCCAGATCGCAGTGGACCGTGGAAAGGGCGACGTGGCTGAGCGTGTGGTGCTCACCCCGACCTGCGAGCTCATGCAGATCGTTGTGCTGTCGCGTTCCATGGATGAGATCTCCGAGCGCGTTGCCAAGATGGTCGCCGGCACGAAGGATGGCAAGGCCGTGACCTTTGGCGAATTCGTTGACCTGTGGCGTATCACCGGCATCCTCGGCGACGCCGTGAAGCCAGCCAAGACGGAGACCGTGAACGGCTCTCCGGTGTACGTGCACGGCGGCCCGTTCGCCAACATCGCCCACGGCTGCAACTCCGTGCTGGCGACCCAGATGGCCCTGACCTACGGCGATTACGTCATCACCGAAGCCGGCTTCGGCGCGGATCTCGGTGCGGAAAAATTCTTCAACATCAAATGCCGCAAAGCGGGCTTGTCCCCGAAACTGACCGTTATCGTAGCGACAGCGCAAAGCCTGAAGCTGCACGGCGGAGTCCCCGAAGCACAAATCAAAGAGCCCAACAAGGAGGGGTTGATCCGGGGATTCGCCAACCTGGACAAGCATATCGAAAACATGAAAAACTTCGGCCAGCAGGTGATCGTCACCTTCAACCGCTTCGCCAGCGATACGGACGAAGAGATCGCCCTGGTCGCCGAACACTGCAAGGAAAAGGGGGTCGGCTTTGCGGTGAACACGGTCTTCGCCGACGGTGGGAAAGGCGCAGTGGAACTGGCCCGGCTGGTTGCCGAAACCATCGAGAAAAACACATCTAAACCCCTGAAATTCACCTATGAAGAGAGCGATTCGATACGGAAAAAGGTGCGAAAAATCGCCGAAGGAATCTACGGAGCCTCCTCGATCGTCTATACGACGCTGGCGGAAAAGAAACTCAAGGAGATCGAAAAGCTGGGCATCGCCCACTTCCCCGTCTGCATCGCCAAAACCCAGTACTCCTTCTCGTCCGACCCGAAAGCGTACGGCGTAGCGAAAGATTTCGAACTGAAAGTCCGCGACATCATCATCAACAACGGCGCGGAGATGATCGTAGTGGTCATGGGCGAAATCATGCGGATGCCGGGTCTTCCGAAAGAGCCGCAGGCCCGCCACATCGACATCGTAAACGGACTGATCGAAGGATTGAGCTGATTCTGCGGGGTGCGATAAAAGATCGAATTT